>Ga0134128_10000425_pt1 | contig 58661 bp, 68 predicted proteins | sample KB31754_FD_96462 | JGI IMG/M metagenome (GOLD analysis project Ga0134128, IMG submission 96462) | Terrestrial soil microbial communities with excess Nitrogen fertilizer from Kellogg Biological Station, Michigan, USA - KB3-175-4 | ecosystem: Environmental > Terrestrial > Soil > Unclassified ... | reverse complement strand
TCCAACCAAGCCCGGCGCGCGAACCAGTCTTTTCGTGCCGGAGCTGGGCCGGTTGTTCGTCGCGGCGCGGGTTGGGATTCTGGGATCGGATGCGTCCATTCTGGTATTCCGAACGAGCGCGGACTAGCGGGTTGCGCGCAATGGGGCACGAGCGCTTAAAGCGGGCGATATTCCTGGCGGCGGGCTTGCCGTTCGCGGTCGCGCCGTCCGCGCAAGCTCAACGCGCGCAAGAAAACGCCGTCACCCAGGCCGATGATGCTTTCGGCACCACCATCGGAAACGAGAAGATCGGCATCTACAATGAAGACGACGTGCGAGGCTTCTCGCCCATCGAAGCGGGCAATGCCCGCATCGAAGGGCTCTATTTCGACAAGGTAGGCGACGAGAATGACCGCCTGCAGGAATCCTCGCGCATCAGGGTGGGGATTGCCGCGCAGGGCTTCGCGTTTCCCGCGCCCACGGGCATCGTCGATTATGCCTTGAGAACGCCGGGCGAACTCACCGATCTGAGCATTCTCACCGAAGCCAACAGCTTCGGCTACAACAGTCTGCAGATCGACGGCGCGGCGCCCATCACCGATACGCTGAGCATGGGCGGCGGCATCGGCTACAATCGCAACATCTCGCCCAGTGGTTCGGACAATTACGAGGGCAATATCGGCGTCTTACTGCGCTGGCGGCCCCTGCCCAATCTGGATTTCCTGCCGTTCTGGTCGCGCAAGGACACTTATGCGGCAAAGGATGGCGAGGCTTACGAACCGGATGGCGATTTCCTGCCGATGCCTGTGCCGCAGCACCATTTCTTCGGGCCGCCCTGGGCGCGCGGCCAGGATTTCAGCATCAATTACGGCGGCATCCTCAATTATTCTTTTTCATCATGGCTCGTGCGGCTTGGGATTTTCCGGTCGGAGCTAGCCAATCCCAAGAGCAGCTTTCCCCAGCTCGCCAATCTTGGCCTTAACGGGTTGGGCGAGTTGGAAGTGGATTTAAGCCCTCCGTCCCATCTGGGCTCGACCAGCGGCGAATTCAGGCTGGAGAAGAGCTTCACGGACGGTCCGTGGGTACACCGACTGATCTTTTCGCTGCGAGGGCGGAATTGGAACGGGGTCTATGGCAATTCCGTCACGGCGGACGCCGGCCCGCAGGCCATCAATCAGGTGATCGATTCGCCGAAGCCGAGTGTTCAATTCGCGCCGCCAATCCACGATCACGCCGATGAAAGCTGGATCGGTCTTGCCTATCAAACCGCCTGGGAGAAGCGGCTTCAACTCAGCCTTGGCGTCCAAAAGGTGCGCTATCACAAGCGGGCGATCGTGCCCGGCGAACCGGCCAGCGCTCTCAACACGACGCCATGGCTTCTAACCGGCTCGGGAACGGGTTATTTGACCGACGCTGTGGCAATGTTCGGCAGCTACACCCAAGGTCTGGAAGAAAACGGCATCGCGCCCAGCAACGCCGTCAACAGCAACCAGGCGCTGCCCGCGACAACGACCCGCCAGGTGGATGCCGGAATACGGTGGAAGCTGCTGCCGCGCGTAAGCCTGGTGGCGGACGTATTCGATCTCAAAAAGCTCTATTTCAATCTGGACCCGTCGAACGACTTTCGCCAATTGGGAAAACTGGAAAACAAAGGCGTGGAGCTGTCGCTGTCAGGCAATCTGACGGACGAACTCGACGTGGTGGCCGGTGCGGTGCTGTCGGAGCCGGGCGTGAGCGGCGATGCCGTGCGCCTGGGCATTGCCGGCGACAAGCCGGTGGGCCTTCGCTCGCGCAGATTCATTTTCGACACCAACTGGCAACCGCCGGGCTTGCCCGGCGCCTCTTTCGATCTGGGCATCAATTATTATGGCAGCGTACCCGCGACATTGAACGATATCGCCGTCATCCCGTCTTACGCCACCGTCGATTGGGATGCGCGCTACGAATTCAAGCTGGGCGGGGAAGCCGCCTCGCTGAAGTTCGGGATCATGAATATGTTCAATGTTCGAGCGTTTCGGGTGCTGGACGCCGGTACCTATGGACTCTTTTCCGGCAGCGGCCGGCGCATCGATCTCCGCTTGATCGTGGATGTGACTTGACGGAGCGGCGCGCCGGTCGGCCTTAGCAATCAGTGCTCGTTCTCGGTTTCCCGCTTCACGATGGTTCCGTCGCCGGTCACATGCACCGCCCTTTCATGACTGCCCGACGCGTTCTGGGCTTCCAGCTCATATTGCTGTGGGCGGGTGCCGGCGATGACTTTCGCCTTGGTGGGATCTTGGCCCAGCGCTTTTTTTGCGGCATCCATCGCCGGTTGGGGCACCGAAGACAGTGCGACCGTCTTCTCGCGGGATTCATTGCTCGCGCTTTGGGCAAATAGCGGCCCCGACAGGCCAAGCACCGCGCCGATCGCCAATGGAACGATAACGGATTTTCTCATGGCTTTCTCCTTTGCGTCGCGCCGCATGCGCAACGTCAGCACCCCCATGAACTAAACTCCGGGACCTAGGAGATGATCCTTTGGCGGAACTCTATAATTCGCCGATTGACTGCGAGTCTTAGGACTTGCCGCCCTATTGCAGGTGAGCTGATCGCCCCATCGACGCAAAAGCCCGGTTACGCTTTCCCAACGGCGGGAGGGGCGTCCAGCGCGGCCGCTTCGTCATTGCTCGCGACGGGTTTTCTCGCCGCTTCGATCAGCTTCCTCAGCGTTTTGCGCATCAGCGTGCCGTTAAGGGCGGTCAACTCGAAATGGCTATAGCCCTCGCGGTGAAGATGGCTGCGGATGTCGGTCACGGACATAAAGCGTCCCGAGGCCGCGAGGCGATGCGCCTTTTCAATCAGGTTACTCAGGGACTGTGCTCGAATACGCGCTCCGCCCTTATCCTGCGGGATTCGGCGCGGGTGCAAAGCGCAAATATGAAGTTCCATCTATACACTTTTGTATAGAGCAAACCGGAGCGCGAAACTTGGCCGCGCCTCGCCCCCTGATTGCGAAGCGAACGCTGCAATCGGCCGTAACGTTTTGGCCCATATTTGCTGCACTCTTCGCGTATCGTTTCGCACAAAGACTGAGCGGGCGGCTTGCTTGCGACGTCAGAACAGCCCTGCCGTTTCGGCCAGGCTGACCACACCCAAAACGGCATAGATCGCGGCGGAGACATAACGCATGACCTTGAGCGGCACGGCGCGGGTGATGGCCTGTCCGAACAAGGCGGCGGGAATATTCGCCAGCATCATGCCCGTGGTGGTGCCCGCCGCCACGATCCACACATTGGCATAACGCGCCGCCAAGGCGGCAGTGGCGATCTGGGTCTTGTCGCCCATCTCCACAATGAAAAAGGCGACAAGCGTGGTGAGGAAGACGCCGCCATGGCTCTTCGCCGCACCGTCTTCGCTTTCCTTGTCGGGGATCAGCACCCAGCCCGCCATGACGATGAAGGACAGTCCGATCAGAGTGCGGAACCACAAGGCGTCGAGCAGGCTCGCGACATAATAGCCCGCAAGCGCCGCCAATAGGTGATTGGCCGTGGTCGCGGCCAGCACGCCCAGAAGGATCGGCACGGGTTTGCGATAACGCGACGCCAGCAGGATGGTGAGAAGCTGGGTGCGGTCCCCCATTTCCGCCAGCGCCACCAACAGCGTCGATATTCCGAACGTCTCAAGCCCGTGCATGGTTTTCTATTCCAAACACGGACCCATTTCGCAAGGTCACTCCGCCTTATATTCCAGCAAATCGCCCGGCTGGCATTCCAATACGGCGCAGATCTTGTCCAGGGTCTCGAAGCGCACACCCTTCACCTTGCTGGATTTGAGCAACGAGAGATTGGCTTCAGTGATGCCGATGCGCTCCGCCAATTCCTTGGAGCGCATCTTGCGCCTCGCCAGCATCAGATCGAGATTGACCACGATCATCAGACGATCTCCGCATGGTCGGCGGCGATGCGCCGGGCTTCCTCCATCACATAGGCGGCGACATAGGTCATGGCGCCATAAACGAGTGAGAGCGGCTCCAGGTCGAAAGGATGTTCGCGGATGCCGGCGATGGCGAAGAAGAACAGCTGCACCACCACGCCCACCAATGTCGACACGATCAGCCAGAAACCCAGCCCGCGCAGATGCCGGATGGCGTCTTCGGTGAAGACCTGGCCCTTCACGAAGCCCGCGAAAAGTTTGCGCCCATGAGACAGGATGAAAAGGCTGGGCGCCATCGCCGCCAAGAAGTCCACGATCAGAAGCAGTCTTCTGCCGATATTGAGCGAGGCGAGAGGCAAGTTGGAATGTTTCGCCCATTCGGCGGCGGCCAGGCTGGGCAGATCGGCGGAGAACCAGCCAAGGTTGGGCAGCACGAACAACAGCGCCAGCGGCACCAGCACGGTGAAGGCGACCGCCAGCCAAAGCACGATGTCGAACAGAAGCACGATCAGGACGCTGATGCGCCTGGCCCGGTCGAACGAGGCAGGCATTTCGGATGTGGAAATCATGGCGGTGTCCTTCGATTCTGGCTGGCGATTATGGCTAGCGGTCGATGTGGCTGGCGGTCGGCGAGCGGCGGTCAGACGACGGCGCCGGTCTGACTGGCATGCCGGATGCCGCTGTCCAGGACGGCGACATAACCGGTCTCCAGGCTGGCCGCGAAAAGCCAGACCAGGAGCGTCAGGGCCAACGGGGCTGATTTGGCCAGGCGGCGAGAGGCCGGGTTTTGCTGGATCGGATGGGTGTTGGACGTCATGGGAAAATCTCCTTGGCTTCACGATAAGAATATATCTATCACCAGAAATAAATTATTCCAATACGATAATTCAATATTCTCACATGATATTGAAGTGGCTGAGGTTTTGTGTCGCCGCTCACATGAAAAGCTTGACTTTGACGAGACATTATAATGATTATACCCATGCCTTGGAGACTGCTATGCTCGCGCTGAAACTCAGAAAAGTCGGGACTTCGACCGGCTTGGTGCTGCCGAAGGAAATGCTCGGCCACCTTCACGCCAAAGAAGGTCAGGAACTCTTCGCTATCGAAACGCCTACGGGCTACACGATCACCACGCTCGATCCGCGCGTTCAGAAACAGGTGGAGATCGGCGAAGCCTTCATGGATCGTTATCGGGACGTCTTCGCCGTTCTGGCGAAATGAGAGAACCTATCTGGGTCGAGAAAGGGGCGCTTCTTCTTCTTCATGCCAAGAGCCTCTCCCGCTTCGGCGGGCTAGAGGGGATGCGTGACGAAGGCTTACTAGAAACGGCGCTGGCCCGCCCCCAACACGCTTTCCATCATGATGGGCTCAACGACATTGCGGGCTTGGCTGCGTCCTATGCCTTCGGTTTGACGAGAAACCATCCCTTCGCGGACGGAAACAAACGAATCGCGTTCCTGGCCATCGGTTTATTCCTCGGTTCCAATGGATGGGAGTTGAATGCAGAGCCGATTGACGCGATTCGGGCAGTGCTAGCGCTCGCCAGCGGCGAAATCGGCGAGGGAGAATTCGCGTCATGGCTGAGGCTCCACATTAGGCGTCTTTAGCGCTACAGAATTCCCGCCGCCGGAAGAGCGCATTTCCGATTTGCCGGGCGGCCAGGAAGTTACCCATGTGCGGAAAATTCGCGGCCAAATCCTCCTGGCGGGAGGTCACCAATGTCCTGGATGCGATGAACGGCGCACCGCGCGCTGAGGATGAAGATCGCGACGTTGGTTATCGGGTGATGAGCGCGCTGCCCGTTATCGTGTGGGATGTCGCGCAACAGCGCCGCCGGATTGTGGCGATGCGCTGGGGCTTTCCCGCGCGCACCGATCCGCGCCGCCCAGATCCCATCCATGTGCGCGCCGAAACCATCGACGAACGTCCCACCTTCCGCGATGCGTTTCTGGCCGGTCAGCGTGGCATCGTGCTTGCCAAAAATTTCAACGAAGCGCCCGACAGCGGCGAACAACACACCATCACGCCGGGCGACGACAGCGTTATCGGCATCGCTTTTCTGTGGCGACGTTTCGGCGATCTCATTGCCTGCGTCATGGCGACGGTGCCCGCCAATGATCTGATCGCGGGCCTGCCGACCGACCGAATGCCTGCGATCCTTGCGCCTGAAGATTGGGCGATCTGGCTGGGCGAGGAAGAGGCCGATCTCACCCAGGTGAAAGCGTGCCTTAAAACCGCAGCAGGGGCAGACTGGCGGATGTCGCGCGAGCAACGCGCCGCCAAATCGCGCCGCAAACCGACGATGATGGATCCCGGCGGCTTGTTCTAGACTTCTACTTCTACTTCCCCTTCACGGTCAGTTGGACCGCCGCCGGCGCGGAGGGCGCGCCCTGGTGGCTCTTGTAATTGTCCCACATGAAAAACCCAATGATGCCGACAATGACCAGCACCACACCCAGAAGGAAGGCGACGAAGCTGTTGCCGCCGCCGTCGCCGGAATTGACCTCGACTGCCATGCTCGCTCTCCACTCAAGGCACCGCAATTAAAACGCGGGTCAAGCCTTTGCGTTGCGGGCTGGAACCCCGGGAACCACATGGCGAGCGCCCAGAAAGATGGGCTAAGCTCGCTTCCATGACGGACCAAAGCGGCAAGATCAATCTCGACCGGAAATTCGCGCTCTTTCACGAGCATTGGCGGCCCAAGGTGATCGCTGCCTTGAACGGCCAGGAGGTCAAGCTCATCAAAGTCGAAGGCGAATTCCCCTGGCACAGTCACGCGGCGGAGGACGAATTCTTCCTGGTCTGGAAAGGCATTTTCCGGGTGGAATTCCGCGACCGGGTGGTCACGCTTCATCCCGGCGAATGCATCACGGTGCCGCGCGGCGTCGAGCATCGCACCTGTGCCGACGCGGAAGCGGAAGTGATCTGCTTCGAGCCCAAGGATGTGCGCAACACCGGGGATGTCGCCGACGCGGTCTTCACCGCGCCCCAAGGCGTGACGATCTGACCATGCGGGCGACGCGCGGATTTGCCGTCATCGCCGCTCTGATCGCAGGCGCCATGGCGCTTCTGGTGCTGAAGGTGATCGGGCTGGTGATCAAATTCGCGCTGATCATCGCAGCTCTGGTGACGTTGCTCGCCTGGCTTGGCTTCGCCGCGCTCGCGCAAGCTTTCACAAGGCCCAAGCGCTGAGCCGTCAAACAAGGCGGATTCGTGGCTAAGAAATCCTGACCGGATTCCGCCTGCTTTCATTCATTCGCCGTTCAGCCTCAATTGCTACGCTGGCATCGTATCTTTTTGAGGTCGTGCCATGCGTGACTTCTTCTTCCATCTCCAGACGCCCAGAGGGCTTGAAAGCTCCGTGGTGCCGGTTTCCTGCGAAGGACCGGAGCAGGCTTTCATGGAAGCCTGCCGCGTCATTCCCCAGGTGGCGGCGGAAATCTTGCGCGCGGGACATGACCCGATGCAGTGCCAGTTCGTGATCCGCAACATCCGGGGCGAGGAGATGTTCACCGTGCCCTTCTCGGAGCTGATCCGCGAAACGCCGGCCAAGGCAAGGCATTAGCCGTTAACGTCCGCCGCCAATTAACCGAGATCGCGAAATAAGCCCGCGCTGATCTCTCCGGCATCGCCTGTGCATCGGCAAGCCCGGGTGCACCATGGCGGGACAGGATAAAAGACGGCGCAACAGGCGGGCCTTGATTCTGGCCCTGGTCCTGATTCTGCTCGCGCTCCCGATTGGCACAATCGTGTTCGGCTTTGGCCATGGCGGTAAACATTCGACACCAGCTGGCGGCGGCACGGCGGCTTCGACCGAACCATCTGCGCTTTCCGGCGAAGGCGGCGCCCGGCTGGCGCTGACGCCCGCCGATTCCGGCACGTCTCATCCCGGCCGCAAACACTGGCACGCCGGCGTTGGTGGCGGCGAAAGCGATTTCGATTTCGAGGACGGCGGCGCGCTTCAGGATCTGGTGCTGCTGACCCATGGCGATAAAGGCCGTGACGACAACGCACCGGAAAGCGACGGCGGCGGCGGCTTCAGTTTTGGCGGCGGTGGCGGCAAAGGCGGCGGCGCGGGCGGCGGCGGCGGTGGCGCGGGTGGCGGCGGCGGTGGTTTTGGTGGAGGAGAGCCGACCGGCTTCCTGCCTTTCGGCGCGCCGAATGATCCGGGTACGGACAATTTTCCGGATGGCCCGCCCGGCCCTAACCCCGGTAGCGATCCGCCGTTCCTCTCGCCCACCTTGCCTTCCATCGCAGCCGTGCCCGAGCCCGCCACCTGGGCGCTATTCATCCTAGGCTTCGGGCTCACCGGCTTTGCGCTTCGCCGCGCCCGCGATCGTCACCTTCAGCCGGCATTGACGCGCGCCCGGTTCAAGCGTCTAGGCTAGTCCCGCCTCGAACCGGGATTCCTTATGACGGCGATGACCTATGCGCGCTATCTGGCGCTGGACGAACTGCTTTCCTGCCAGAAGCCGCAATCGGACGAGGATGACGAGATGCTCTTCATCGTCATCCACCAGACCAAGGAATTGTGGCTGAAGCAGATCATCCGCGAACTTTATCTCGCGAAAAGCCAGATCGTGGCGGACAGGCTGGTGCCCGCTTACAAGGCGCTCGCCCGCGTCAGCCGCATCCAAGCGGTGATGACTTTGAGCTGGGACGTGCTCTCCACCATGACGCCCAGCGATTACACCCGCTTCCGCCATGTGCTGGGGCCAAGCTCGGGCTTCCAGTCCGATCAATTCCGCACCGTGGAATATCTTCTCGGCCTGAAGGATCGCAGCTTTCTCAAATATCAGGAAGACCGCCCGCATGCGCGCGCCGCCATGGAGAAGGCCTTGAACGCGCCCAGCCTGTGGGACGATGCCATCGCCGCGCTTGCGCGCGCGGGTTTTCCGTTGCCGCCTGAGCTGCTGAAGCGCGACTGGAGCAAGCCGCACGAACCCAGCGCGGAAGTGGAGGCCGCTTTCCTCACCGTCTATCGCGAGCCGCAGCGTTATTGGGAGCTTTACCAGCTAGCGGAAAAACTGGTGGACCTGGACGACGCCATGGCGGCTTGGCGGCACAAGCATGCGCTGACGGTGGAGCGCATCATCGGCTTGAAGCGCGGCACCGGCGGCACGGCGGGCGTTTCCTATCTCCAGGCCACAATCGCCAAGCGCGCTTTCCCCGAACTCTGGTCCCTGCGCACCGCGCTTTAAATCGCCCCATCTGTCTCTTTCGCGCAAGCGCTCAGAGACATCTTCCCCCACCAAAGGCTTCGCCTTGCGGAGGAAGAAAGCCAAAGCCAAGACGCGCTAGATTTTTGCGGTTAGAGTAGCGAATAATTCTCGGGAGAGCCCGCCATGAAAATCCTTTGGTCCGTGCTGGCCTTCACCCTGATGGCCGCCACGGCGTCCGCTCAACCCGCACCTGCGCGACCCGTCGCGCTGGAGGAATTCCCGCCCAAGGATGGCGCACATCTGTCTGTCTCGACGCCCGCCTTCTCAGACGGCGGCGACATTCCCTTCGAGAACACCCAATATCGCGGCAACGCCTTCCCCGGCCTCGCCTGGACGCCGGGACCGGCCGGCACGCAGTCCTATGTGGTGATCATGCAAGACCCGGATGCGCATGTGAACGGCGCGCCCATCCTGCACTGGACCATCTACGACATTTCTGCGAGCACGCTGAAGCTCGATCCCGGCATGCAGCCCAACGGCAATCCGCCCGGCTCGCATTACGGGCCCAATGTGCGGGGCAACGCGCAGCCTTATATGGGCCCGCGCACGCCGCCCGGCCCCAAGCATCATTATCATTTGCAGGTCTTCGCACTGGATACCGCGATGCCCCAGGACGACGCCATGACCTATGACCAACTCACCGAAGCGATGCGCGGCCATATCCTGGCGTCGGGCGAAGTGGTGGGCCTGGCTGAGGCCGATCCCAGCGCCACGCCGATGATGCCGCCGGCGCCCGCCAGCGCGCCCTCACCCCGCCCGAGGCGCAGCCGGACGGGCTAACTGCCTAGCGGTCGCGCCAATTGTGATCGCGGTCATTGTCCCGGTAATTGTCGCGAGTGCCGTCGCGGTCCGCGCGCCGGTCGGTAGACCGGTCCAGGGCGATCGCCATGTCCAGATGCTTTTGCAAGGTGGGCAATTGGCGCTCAGCCAAGTCGCTCACCGGGCCATGATGTTCACGCGCCTCGTCGCGGAAGGCATAGATGTCGTGGCGGTGATCGTCGACCATGTGGTTGATGAAGGCGCGGTCGAACTCGCGGCCCCGCATATCGCGCAGCTGATCGCTAAGATCGCGGGCATCGTCTTTCACCTCGCGGCTCGGCCGGACGCCATAATTGCGGCCCACACGGATCACGTCAGCTCGCGCATCGGCATGGTCGCGCGCCAGGGTGCGGCCGAATTCGCGCACTTGCGGATCGCGGGCACGATCCGCCGCCAGGCGTCCCAGCATGATCTCGGAATTGTCGCCACGCAGCGCATCCCGAAGGAATTGGCGCGGACTGTCGGCCCGGGCAGCAGCCGGCGCCGCCAGCAAGGCCGCGCCCACAAGCAAAAGCAATGGAACTTTATGCATGGAACTCTCCTTTCGACGCTCGTTGTTACCAACGTTCGCCCAAAGGCCTTGTTCCGTTATGCTCCCAGTTCGCGCATGAACGCCGCGCCGCTTTTGCTGAGATAGCGTTCGCGGTGGCGAAGCGCATGGAAAGCGCGCTCCGGCAGCGGAAATTTCACCGGCGCCAGCGCGCCGAAGCGGATGCCCGCTTCCGCCACCAATTCCGACAGGGCGGAGACGCCCGCGCCCTCGCGCACCGCCAGACGGACCGCTTCGTTCGACGGCAGTTCCAGCGAGATGTCGAGCTTTTCCACCTCCACGCCTTTTTCGGCGATGGCGGCTTCGAAGGCGGAACGCGTGCCGGACCCTTTCTCGCGCAGCACCCAGCGCTCTTTCATAAGGTCGGCGGGGCGCGGCGGCTTGGTCGTCCAGGCGTGGTTTTTTGGCGCGATGATCACCAGCCGGTCGTGACCGACCAGGGTCTGCTCCAGCAAGGGATCGGTGACCTCGCCTTCCACCAGCCCGATTTCGACCCGACCTTCGGCGACGGCGCGCGCCACTTCGGCGGTGTTGCCGGCCAGCGCCGTCACCGCCACTTGCGGATAGGCGGCGCGGAAGGCGACCAGTTTCGGCGGCAGCCAGTAGCTGGCGATGGTCTGGCTCGCCATCACCGAAAGAAGCCCGCGCTTCATGCCGGCGAGATCGGCCAGTGCGCGCTGAGCGGCGTCGGCCTGCGCCACCACGGCGCGCGCTTCGGCGAGAAAGGCGCGGCCCTCGTCCGTCAGCACGATGCGGCGGCCGACACGATGAAACAGAATGACGCCCGATTGCGCTTCCAGGCCTGCGATGGCGGCGGAGACGGCGGATTGCGTGCGGCGAAGCGCGGCCGCAGCGCGGGTCATGTGCTCGCGTTCGGCCACGGCCACGAAGAGGCGCAGCTGCTCAAGCGTCATGGCTTATTTTAAGGGGATTGGTCGCGCGTCCCAAGTGAAATCGCTTCGCGATTTCTTCAGGGCCGCGCTCCGTCAGGCGAACAGCTTGACCAACGCGAGGCTGAAACCGGAGATGAACAGCGTGGCACAACCGGCGAGCGCAAGCGGCTTCAACCCTTCGCGCTTCAATTTGGCGAAGTCGGTTTCCAGCCCCATCGCCGCCAGCGCCATCGAGAGCAGGAAATTGGTCAGAAGCACGATCTGGGCCTTTTCGGCGGGCGCAACCGTAATGACGCTGTTGAGCAGCATCACCGCGATAAAACCCAGCACGAACCAGGGCATGGGTGGCGCCTTGCGGTCCTTCGCCGCGCGCCCACGCGCTTTTCGCGCCGCCAGAAGACCCAGCCCGATCACCAGCGGCGCCAGCATCATCACCCGCGTCAGCTTGGCGACGGTGCCGAACTGGCCGGCCGCCGGCCCGTCCTGGAACGCGGCCGCCACGACCTGCGCGATCTCGTGGATGGAAGAGCCGCTCCACAGGCCGAATTCGCGGGGCGTCAGATGCAGCAGCGCGGGCAAGAGCGGATAGGTCAGCATAGCGATGGAACCGAACACAGTGACACACGCCACCGCATAGGCGACATCGGCGTCGCTGCCTTCGGTCACCGTGTTGGTGGCGATCACGGCGGAGGCGCCGCAGATAGACGTGCCCGCACCGATCAATTCGGCCAGCTTGGGATCCACCCCCATCACCCGGCCAAGAAATTTGGTGACGGCGAAGGTGGAAAAGAGCGAGGCCAGGATGATAGCCACGCCCACCACGCCCACCGCGATCACTTGCGACAGCGCCAACTGGAAGCCCAAGAGAATGATGCCTAGCCTGAGCAGCTTCTTGAGGCTGAAGACCACGCCGGGGCGGCAGATCGCGGGCGTGCCGATCAGATTGTGGACCGCCATGCCGGCGATGGTGGCAAGGATCATCGGGCTGAACATCCCCACGCCCGGAATTTGGCGGAGCGCAAAGGCGAGGAGCGCGATGCCGCCGGTCAGGGTCAGGCCCGGGACGGCAGCGAGAACGGCTTCGGCGAATGAGGCTGTGGCGGTGCGGGAAGTCTGGGCGGGATCGGACATCTGGGGCGATTCCACACCATCCTCACTGATAAATCCAATGGATTATGGTTCTATATTCAATCAAAAATACAGATTAATCGCGGGGCCTTAACACGCCCGAAACAAGAATCCGGCATAGGGTGGCGGGGGCTTGCCGGATGGCACATCAAGATCTCACGGGCGTGTGGTTGGGCCTGTTTTCCTATCCCGCGTACCGGCGGGCAGGGAATTTCACAGCCACTTTGATTGAAACCACGAGCACGCTGACCGGCTCGACCAGCGAGATCTGGGCCTCGCCGCCGCGCGTTGGCGAAACCATCCTGGCGATGCTCCTGGGGCGGCGGCACGGCCATGACGTGCGCTTCACCAAAACCTATGAAGGCCCCGAACGACCCAATCATTCGGTCGAATATGAGGGCCATCTCACGGACGATTTTCTGGAAATCGAAGGCCGCTGGTTCATTCCTGGCAACTGGGCGGGGCGGTTTCTGATGATCCGTTCCGGCGGCCGGGCCATCGAAGTGGCGCGCGAAGCGTTCGAGCGCGTCTGAGCGGCACGCCCGCGCGCGCCTTGCCAGCCCCGCCCGGCGCTCTTAGAACGCCTCCCGCCCATGGAAAATCCCGCTCCCGACCTGGAAAGCCGCAAGAAGGACGCCCGCGCCTGGTTCGAGGCGCTGGCCGCCCGCATCATCGCCCAGTTCGAGGCGCTGGAAGCCGAGGCAGACCACGCGCTCTATGCCGGCGATCCCGGCCGGTTCACCCGCACCGCATGGGCGCGCACGCCTGCGCCTGACGGAACGGCGCAAGGCGGCGGACTGATGGGCATGATGCGCGGCCGCTTGTTCGAGAAAGTGGGCGTGCATGTCTCGACTGTTTATGGCGAATTCTCTCCTGACTTCGCCAAGCAGGTGAAAGGCGCCAGCGAAGATCCCCGCTTCTGGGCCACGGGCCTCAGCCTGATCGCGCATATGCAGAACCCGCATGTCCCTGCCGTGCATATGAACACCCGCATGATCGTCACCACCGAAAGCTGGTTCGGCGGCGGCGCCGACCTCAATCCCATGCTGACGGCGCAGCGCGACCAAGGTTACGGCGATGCGCGCGATTTCCACGTCCGGCTGAAACAGGCCTGCGACGGTTTCGATCCAGACTGGTATCCCAGATACAAGAAATGGGCGGACGATTATTTCTTCCTGCCTCATCGCGGCGAACATCGCGGCGTGGGCGGCATCTTCTACGACCACCATGACAGCGGCGATTGGGACAAGGATTTCGCTTTCACCCGCGAGGTAGGCGAAGCCTTTCTCGACATTTATCCCATGCTGGTGCGCCGCCACTGGAACCAGAAATGGAGCGAAGGCGAACGCCACGAACAGGCGCATTGGCGCAGCCGCTATGTCGAGTTCAACCTGCTCTATGACCGCGGCACCACTTTTGGCCTCAAGACCGGCGGCAATGTCGAAAGCATCCTGTCATCGATGCCGCCCGTGGCGGAGTGGCGGTGATGCCCTCTGCCGCTACAATCCGGCTGGGCTCGCGGGGCTCGCAATTGGCGATGACGCAATCGCATCGGGTGGCCGCGGCGCTGGCGCGGCTGACCGGCGAGGCCGAGCCGCCGATCCAGAGTTTCGTCACCAGCGGCGACCGCATTGCCGACCGCCGTTTGCAGGACGCGGGCGGCAAGGGCCTCTTCACCAAGGAGCTGGACGAAGCGCTGCTCGACAAGCGCATCGACGCCGCCATCCATTCGCTGAAGGATCTGCCCACCTTGATGCCCGCCGGCATTGTGTTGGCCGCGATCCCGGAGCGGGAAGACCCCCGCGACGCGTTTGTTTCGCCCCATGCGCCCGACCTGGCCGCGCTGCGCGATGGCGCGGTGATCGGCACCGCCAGCTTGCGCCGCCAGGCCCAGACCCTGCATCTGCGCCCCGAGATAAAGGTCGTGACGCTGCGCGGCAGCGTGGAGACGCGGCTGAAACGCATCGCCGAAGGCGCGATGGACGCGACCTATCTGGCGCTGGCGGGCCTCAGCCGCATGGGACTTCAGCATCACGCCACCTCGCTTATCGATGTGGAAGAGATGCCCCCCGCGCCGGGCCAGGGTGCGCTAGCCATCACCTGCCGCGAGGACGACCGGCAGACCCGCGACCTGCTAGCGCGCCTATCGGTGCGAGAATTGGAAATCGCGGTGGCGGCGGAACGCGGCTTCCTCTCCGCCCTGGACGGTTCCTGCCGCACGCCCATCGGCGCGCTGGCCCGCATCGAGGATAATCGTCTGCGCTTCCTGGGGGAAGTCTTGACGCCGGACGGCGCCAAGCGTTGGCGGCGCGAGGATCGCATTCTTCTTTCGTCCGATCCCTTGGCCGATGCCGACCGGCTGGGCCGCAAACTGGGCGGCGCGATCCGCGAACTGGCGGGCGAGAGTTTCATTCAAAGCCTGGAAAAACGCGGATGGTGAAAAAGCTGCTTCAGGTCTTGAAAGGTGAAGCCGTGTCGCCGCCGCCGGTCTGGTTGATGCGCCAGGCGGGCCGCTATCTGCCGGAATATCGCGCGCTCCGCGCCAACGCGAAAGACTTTGTCGCTTTCTGCCTCAATCCCGAACTGGCGGTGGAAGTAACCTTGCAGCCGGTGCGCCGTTTCAATCTCGATGCCGCCATCCTGTTCGCAGACATTCTGCTGGTGCCGCATGCGCTGGGGCAAAAATTATGGTTCGCGGAAGGTGAAGGCCCCAGGCTTGAACCCATTCGCGACTTAGCCGGCATCGCAAGCTTGCGCTATCACGCGGAAAAGCTTTCGCCCGTGATGCAGACCATTAAGGGCGTGCGCGCGGCGTTACCCGCCGATGCCGCCCTGATCGGCTTCGCGGGTGCGCCTTGGACCGTCGCCACTTATATGATCGAGGGCAAGGGCGGCACCGATCATGAAACGATCCGCGCCCTGGCATGGCGCGAGCCCGAGAGTTTCGCGCGGCTGATGGATGTGCTGGTCGATGCCACCAGCCACTATCTCATCGCCCAGGCCGATGCCGGCGCCGAAGCGCTGCAACTGTTCGAAAGCTGGGCCGGTACCGTGCCCGCCGGTCTGTTCGAACGCGCGGTGCTTCAGCCGACCACCCGCATCGTGCGCGCCGTGAAGGCGAAGCATCCCGGCATCCCCCTGATCGGCTTCCCGCGCGGCGCAGGCTCCTGGCTTACGCGGTATGCCGAAATCACCGGCGTCGACGGGATCGGCGTGGATCAGATGACCGATATCGCGGCGCTCGATCTTCCGGCCAAGGTGGCCCGGCAAGGCAATCTCGATCCCATCCTCCTGCTCCAAGGCAGCGAAGCGATGTGCGCCGAAGCCAAGCGGCTCGTAACCGTGATGAAGGGTAAGCCTTTCATCTTCAATCTCGGTCACGGCGTCATGCAGCCCACGCCGCCGGAGCATGTCGCCGAACTTGTTGCCGCGATCCACGCCGCATAGGCTGCAGGCGGGCTTCCTGGGGAATGGCCATGACCGATGCTTATAGGCGCACCACCGGAAGCCGCTGGCTGCTGGTGGCCTTTGTGCTGCTGTTCGCTTTGATGCTGGCGGGCTGGTACGCGCCCTATGTGAGGAGCGAACTCTCGCCCTACACCTCCCATTACGACATCGTCGATCCCGCACCAGCCCGGATCGCCAAGGGCCGCATGGTGGACGATTATTTCGCGGTCGAGGATGTCGGCGACAACGTCATCGCCATCGGCGAGCCGCGCTATTACCAGCAGAATTACGCCTATCTGATCCTGGGCGAGAAGCGGGCGCTGTTGTTCGACGCCACCTCGGGCACCCGCGATGTCGCGCCCCTAGTGGCCAAGCTCACCCAATTGCCGCTGACCGTGATGGTGTCGCATCTGCATTTCGATCATCTGGGCGGCATCACGCCCTTCCACCACATCGCCATGATCGACTTGGCCGTCACCCGCGCCCGGGTCCATGACGGCCTCTTCACGCCCGGCCGCTATGAATTCAGCGGCTTGGCGGATCATCGCGTGCGGCCATCCTTTCCCGTGGCGGAATGGGTGAAGCCCGGCGACAAGATCGACCTGGGCGGGCGCATGCTCACCGTGCTCTCCACCCCCGGCCACACGCCGTCATCCGTGTCGCTCTACGATCCGGCGCATCGCCTGCTCTTCACCGGCGACTTCATCTATCCCACGACCATCTATGCCTTCGGGGTCGGCTCCAGCATGAGCACTTATCACACCACGGCGCAGCGCCTGCTCGCCACCATTCCCCCCGACACCAAACTTTGGACCGCGCATTGCTGCCGCGCCAATGAAGGGGTGTCCGCGCCCTGGCTGACGATGAAGGATCTCAAGGATCTGGATAATGCCTTCGTCAAGGTGAAGGCCGGGGAGGAAAGCAGCACCGGTTTTTATCCGCGCCGCTATCCCGTGAGTTACGAAATGACACTCGCCACCGGCTTTCCCTGGAACAATCCCTGAATCGCTGTCATGGCCCGCGAATGCGGGCCATGACAGTTGGATATTTTGAGTGAAGCCTAAAGCGCGGCTCCAGTCGTGTTAACGCGGATAACGGTGGCAGCGGTCGTAATAACCATCGCGTCCGCCATGATCGCGCCAGAAGGGATCGCCAAGGTCCAAATCGCAAGGATCGGTCGCAGCGCCCACAACCGCGCCACCGATGGCGCCGATGGCCGCGCCCGTGGCCGGATTACCGCCGGTGGCGGCGCCAATGGCCGCACCGCCCGCCGCGCCCAGCATGCCGCCGGACACCGCGCGCTCGCCGGGCGACGTGCCGCAGCCCGCCAGCAGCAAAGCGGCGGCAAAACCCATCACAAGAGCGTGCGTGCGCATATCTGTCTCCGTCATTGTTCCGACAGAAAACGTCAGGCCGATATGATCGTTCCGGGAACGTCTGCCATGCTTTCGCGCTCTTAACTGAGAGACAGGAAAGAGCCATGATTGTCCGCATTCTTGCCATTATCATAACCGGCTTGGCGTTGGTTGCGCCGATGGCGCATCTCTACGAATTGCCCCGCAAGATCGGGCTTTCGCAGACACGCTATTTCGTGGTGCAGGAGATTTATCAAGGCTGGTTCCTGGTGGGTTTTCTTCTGCCGCTGGCTCTGATCGCGGACCTGGTTCTGGCGTTCGAGAGCAAAAGCGGCGCGCGTTATCTCGCGGCGGCGGCGGCGGCCTTGATCGCCGTCAATCTGATCATCTTTATCATCTGGACCCAGCCGGTGAACCACGTCACCAACAATTGGACGATTCAGACCGAGAACTGGCAGACGCTCCGGCGGCAATGGGAATATTCCCATGCCGTCAATGCGGGCGTGACCTTCCTGGCGTTCGTCGCCGTCACCATTGCAGCGCTGAAACCCACTCCTTGAAATACCCTGACGATTGACGGGCTCGCGGCCCGTGGCATAGCTTCACCCTTGATAGTTCCCGAAAGGGATTCATAGGGAAGCCGGTGCAAGTCCGGCGCTGCCCCCGCAACTGTCAGCGGCGAGCCAAGGGCCGATACACCGTCACTGAATCTTCGGATTCGGGAAGACAGCCCAAGGCGACGACCCGTGAGCCAGGAGACCTGCTATCGGGTGTCACGCTTTCGCCTGAAGGAACGGTGGGTTCCTTCGCGCAGAACGTCTGGAACGCTTTGTGAGCGGTGACACGCGCGGCTGACGCCTCCCGGGAGGGGCGCGGCCACGCCTTGCCAACCCGCATCCCACGGAGTGTATCCATGACGTCCTCTGTTCTTTCGTCCAATCTGGGTTTTCCCCGCATCGGCGCCCATCGCGAATTGAAAAACGCGCTGGAGAAATACTGGTCGGGCGCCCTTACCGCCGAAGCATTGTCGATCACCACGGCAAGCCTGCGCGCCCGCCACTGGTTCGTGCAACAGAAAGCCGGTATCGGGCACATTCCCTCCAACGATTTCTCGCTCTACGACCAGATGCTCGATCTGATCGCCATGCTGGGCGCAGTGCCGGAGCGGTTCGGACATCGAGGCGGCCCGGTCGGCCTTGAGCTCTATTTCGCGATGGCGCGCGGCACCAAGGACGCGCCCGCGATGGAGATGACCAAATGGTTCGACACCAATTACCATTACATCGTGCCGGAACTCTCCGCCGGCATGGGTTTCGCTCTGTCCACCACCAAACCGTTGGACGAATATAAGGAAGCAAGATTCCTGGGCGTCGCCACCCGTCCGGTCCTGATCGGGCCGGTGACCTTCCTGAAGCTGGCGCGGATGGTGGATGGTTCCGACCGTTGGGCGTTGCTGCCAAGGATTTTGCCCCTTTATGCCAAAATCATTGGCGCGCTCGCCGCCGCGGGCGCGGACTGGATCCAGATCGACGAGCCGGTGCTGGTGGCCGATCTGGACGAGGACACTCGCCAAGCCTTCCGCAAAGCCTATGACGCGTTGGCCGCTGCCCCGGCAAACCTCCTGATCGCTACCTATTTCGGTGCGCTGGGCGACAATATCGGTTGCCTCGCCTCCCTGCCGGTCAGTGGCGTGCATATCGATCTGGTGCGCGCGCCGGGGCAGCTTGAGGCGGTGTGCTCCGCGCTGCCCCAGGACCGGCTCCTGTCGCTGGGCATCGTCGATGGCCGCAACATCTGGAAGACAGCGCTCACCGACGCCGAACGCCTGATCCGCCGCGCCCGCGAATTGCGTCAAGGCGCATTGATGATCGCACCCAGCTGCTCGCTGCTGCATGTGCCGGTGGACCTCGACAGCGAAACCAGGCTCGATGCCGAACTGAAGAACTGGCTCGCTTTCGCCACCCAGAAGCTGGCGGAGGTCGACGCGCTCGCCAAGGCCGCCGATGGCAGCCGCGACGGCGCCGTGTTCCTGGCCAATGCCCAGGCCATCGGCAGCCGCGTCACCTCCCCCCGCATCCATGACCCCTTGGCGCAGCGGCTTTTGAAGGCGGTGACGCCCGAGATGACGGTGCGGGCCGTGCCGTTTGCCGAACGCATCGCGCTTCAGCAATCGCTACTGAACTTGCCGCTGCTTCCCACCACCAGCATCGGCTCGCTGCCTCAGACCCATGACGTCCGCGAACTGCGCGCCCGCTTCAAGAAGGGCGAGATTGCCAAAGCCGACTATGAACAAGCGCTGGAGAAAAAGACGGCGGAAGCGATCCGGTGGCAGGACAAGATCGGCATCGACGTGCCGGTGCATGGCGAGTTCGAGCGCAACGACATGGTGGAATATTTCGGCGAGCAGCTTTCCGGCTTTGCCTTCACCGAACGCGCCTGGGTACAGAGCTATGGCTCGCGCTGCGTCAAGCCGCCCATCATTTTCGGCGACGTCAACCGGCCTGAGCCCATGACGCTCAAATGGACACTGGCGGCCCAACGTCACACGCAAAAGCCGGTCAAGGGCATGCTCACCGGACCCGTCACCATCCTGCAATGGAGCTTCGTGCGCGACGACCAGCCGCGCGCCACGACCTGCCGCCAGATTGCGCTCGCCATTCGCGACGAAGTGATGGATCTGGAGCGTGCGGGGGTGAAGATCATCCAGATCGACGAAGCGGCGTTGCGCGAGGGCCTGCCCATCCGCAAATCGGAATGGCGCGATTATTTGAACTGGGCGGTGGAGTGTTTCCAGCTTACCGCATCCGGCGTCTCTGCCCAAACCCAAATCCATACCCATATGTGCTATTCGCAATTCAACGACATCATCGAGGCGGTGGCGGCGATGGATGCCGATGTGATCTCAATCGAGACCTCGCGCTCGGCCATGAAGCTGCTCGATGCCTTCGCCAGCTTCGCCTATCCCAATGATATCGGCCCCGGCGTCTATGACATTCACTCGCCGCGCGTCCCCAGCCAGGCGGAAATGGAGACGCTGTTGATCAGCGCGTTGAAAGTGCTGAGGCCCGGCCAGCTCTGGGTCAATCCCGATTGCGGCCTGAAGACGCGCGGCTGGGCGGAAGTGAAACCCGCGCTCACTGCCATGGTGGCGGCGGCGAAAGCGGTGCGCGAGCGGCTTGCGGAGGAGAGACGCTGCAGCTGAAGATATGAGGCGGCCGCGTCTCTGGCGGCTGCCTCTTATTCCGTCTTGCGGTTGTCACGCATCCCAGGCATGTGACGGCGGCCTCGCGGAATATCATCATGAAGCGCTTGTCACATTTGGCCCTGCTGCTGTTCGGGCTGACTTTGCCCGGGCCGGAAGCGCGCGCCGATGACGAGATCTACGCGCTGCACGGCCAGGCGACTTTTGTGGACCAATATCATCCCGCCTTCGCATCGCCTTTCCTGGGCAAGAACAGCATGGACCTCGGCAGCCGGGGCGAAGAGACCTTCGACATGACCCTGTTCGCGGGCTTGCGCCTCTGGCAAGGCGGCGCGCTATACGCGAACCCCGAACTGGATCAGGGCTTCGGCCTGTCGGACACGGTGGGCGTGGCGGGCTTTCCCAGCGGCGAAGCCTATAAGGTTGGAAAATCCAGCCCCTATTTCCGGCTGCAGCGGCTGTTCTTCCGCCAGACATTCGACCTGGGCGGCAGCGATCAGACGATTGCGCCCACCGCCAACCAGCTGGGCGCGACGCAAACCGGCGACACGCTGGTGCTCACTTTCGGCAAACTCTCCGTCACCGACATTTTCGACGCCAACCAATACGCCCATGACCCCAAGGGCGATTTCATGAACTGGTCGTTGATCGATTCCGGCGCTTTCGATTACGCCGCCGATGCCTGGGGTTACAGCTATGGCCTGGCGGCGGAATGGAATCGGGATTGGTGGAGTTTGCGCGGCGGGCTGTTCGACCTGTCGCGGGTGCCCAACACCACCGAGCTTGAGACCGATTTCAACCAGTTCGAACTGGTGAGCGAAGCAGAAGCGCGCCACACGCTGTTGGGCGCGCCCGGTAAGATCAAGCTGCTGGGTTTTCTCAATCGCGGCCGCATGGGGCGCTACGACGACGCGGTACGCCTGGCTGACGCGGTGGGCGGCATCCCCGACACCGCGCTGGTGCGCCGCTATGCCTCGCGCGCCGGCGGTGGCATCAATCTCGAACAGAGCGTCACCGACGAACTGGGTGGCTTTGCCCGCTTCAGCCTCAATGACGGCAGCGAGGAGGCGTACGAATTCACCGAGATTAACCGTTCCCTGGCGCTGGGCCTGGCCTTAAAGGGATCGCGCTGGGGCCGCGCCAACGACACGCTGGGTCTGGCTTTCGTCAACAACGCGATCTCGCAAGCGGCGCAGAATTATCTGGCGGCGGGCGGCCTTGGCATCCTCATCGGCGACGGACGCCTGCCGCATTATGGCACCGAGAATATCATCGAGACCTATTACAGCCTTGCCGCCACGGACTGGTTCTCGGTCGGCGCGGATTATCAGCTGATCGTCAATCCCGCCTACGATTCCGACCGCGGTCCGATCTCGGTCTTGGGCCTGCGCCTGCACGGGCAATTCTAGAGACCCGATGCGATTGGATCACATATTGGAATGTCATGGCCCACCGAGTGTGGGCCATCCAGGTAAAGCGCGCTCCCCTCTGACGGATGAGGCTGCGTAACCCAGGTGGCCCGTTCGCACGCTGTCGTTACGAACTCGCGGGCCATGACAGGTTGTTGATTTGGTGGGTGGTAACTGAATCGCAGACCCGGGATCGCGCCCGGTGGATCATTCCCGTCTCCGTGCGCGTTCCCTCTCTGATTTGCAGGCAGGGATATTCCGCTGGACGCTTTTCTCACTGACATTCCCGCCCGGCTGGACCGGCTGCCCTGGTCGCGCTTCCACGGCCTGATCCTGGCGGCGCTGGGCATCACCTGGATCCTGGACGGGCTGGAAGTCACCATCGTGGGTTCTCTGTCGGGCGCGCTCGCGCAACCTGAGGGCCTGGGCCTTTCCCCCACCGAGATCGGGCTTGCCGCCAGCGTCTATATCACGGGAGCGGTCGTCGGCGCGCTGGTGTTCGGTCAATTGGCGGACCGCTATGGCCGCAAGACTCTTTTCACCGTGACGGTGGGCGTTTATCTGATCGCCACCATCGCCACCGGCCTGTCGTGGAATTTCGCGTCCTTCGCTTTCTTCCGCGCGGTCACCGGCGCGGGCATCGGCGGCGAATATTCCGCCATCAATTCCGCCATCCAGGAATTCACCCCAGCGCGGCTGCGCGGCCGTGTCGATCTGTTCGTCAATGGCAGCTATTGGATCGGGGCGGCGCTGGGTGCGCTGGGGTCTCTGGTGGTGCTCGATCCCGCGCTCATTCCCATCGCCTATGGCTGGCGGCTGGCGTTCATCCTGGGCGGCGTGCTGGCGTTGATCGTGATCTGGCTCAGGCGTTTTGTGCCCGAAAGCCCCCGCTGGCTTTTGATTCATGGGCGCGCGCAAGAAGCGGAACGCGTGATGGCGGATATAGAATCCCGCGTGCGGAAACATGATCCACCGCCCGCGACGCAGATAAGGCTCCAGCCCAAAGACAGCGCGCCGCTCGCCGACCTCCTGCGCGTGCTGTTTCGTCATTACCCGCGCAGGGCCATCCTGGGCGTGACACTGATGGCGACCCAGGCCTTCTGCTACAACGCCATCTTCTTCACCTATGCGCTGGTGCTGACGGATTTCTATGCCATCGCGCCCGCCAGCATCGGCTGGTTCATGCTGCCTTTCGCGGCGGGGAATTTCGCAGGCCCTTTGCTGCTCGGCCCCTGGTTCGACACACTGGGACGAAAACGCATGATCGCTGCGACCTACGGCCTGTCGGGCGTGCTGATGGCCGCAACCGCGCTTTTGTTTCTGCAAGGCAGGGTGGGCGCGGCCGGGCAGACGGCGCTCTGGACGCTCAATTTCTTTTTCGCCTCCGCGGGTGCCAGCGCCGCCTATCTCACCGTCGGCGAAGCTTTCCCGCTGGAAGTGCGCGCCCGCGCTATCGCGGTCTTTTATGCTTTCGGCACCGCGCTCGGCGGCATCGCAGGGCCGGCCTTGTTCGGCGCGCTGATCGAAAGCGGACTACGCCTCAACATCTTCTATGGCTATTTGTTGGGCGCAGGGTTGATGCTCGTCGGCGCTCTTGTCGAAGCCTTTCTCGGCATCGCTGCCGAAGGCAAAAGCCTGGAAGACGTGGCCGCGCCGCTGTCGAAGATATGAAGCCGACGGAAATCTAGCTCGTCTGCTCCTCGAACAGTCCAGCAGGATGTTCGTTTGATCTGAATCTGTCGTATGATCTTACTTCACGTGGCCCGGGCCGTGTTCGTGATTTATTTCGAGCGGAAGGATTTGAACGACAATCATTAGGAGGAAAATCAATGAATAGATCCATAGTTACGGCCGCTTTATTGGCACTCATAATGGGAGCGGGCGTTGCCAAAACCTTTGCACAGGAGCCCGATGACCAGGCTAAGGCCGAGGTCACGCAGACCGAGAAGGAATGGCGCGAGGCATGGGTGAAGGGCGATCCTGTTGCGCTCGATCGCATTCACGCCGATGACTACCTCTCGATCAACTACCTTGGTCAGATTAGTACCAAGGCGCAGGTCATGGCTGACGTCCGAGCCGGTGCATTCAAGTACGAAAGCATGGAACACAAGGACGTTGTTATGCGCGTGTATGGCAACGTTGTCATTGTGAATGGCCGCACGATAAACAAAGGACATAGGCAACAGCGAGACGTAAGCGGGGAGTTCAGCTATACCCGGGTCTATGTGAAGCTCGACGGCCGCTGGCAGGCTGAATTGTCTCAATACACCCGACCAGTGACGCGCTAACGATAAAGAGACTCAATAGAGAAACATCGGTTTGGCGGCGACCTTGGCGACGCGGGGGCGATAAGCCGGCGCGTCATACAGCGCCGCCACATCCACCCGCCGCGTCCCCTTGATGCAGGTGTCCACCGGCACGGCGGTATAGCGGCCCTCGTGAATCGCCGCCATCATCCCGCGTTTTCCTTCCGCCAGCATTTGAACCACCATGGTGCCGTAATTCTTGGCCACCATGCGGTCCAGCGCGTCGGCCGGACCCGCGCGCATGATATAGGCGAGTTTCTGGTTCAAGACGCCGATGCCGGTGAGGCGCTGGATTTCCGAGCCCACCATCTCGCCGATGCCGCCCAGCTTGCGATGGCCATAGGCGTCGGCCTCGCCGGTTTCCACGATCTCCCCGCCCGTCATCTGCGCCCCTTCCGACAGAACCAGCACCGCGTAGCGGGACGGATTGCGGGCGCGGTCCTTGGCCAGCAGCTCCGCCACCGCCTTGATGTCGAAAGGCACTTCGGAAATCAGCGTGCGGTCGGCGTCGGCCAGATAGCCGGTGATCAGCGCCGTCTCGCCGCTGTTGCGCCCGAACAATTCCACCACCGCGATGCGCTCATGGCTGCCGGCGGGGGTGCGCAGCGCCTCCACCGCTTCCAGCGAGCGCGACACCGCTGTGGAAAAGCCCATGCAGTAATCGGTCCCGTAAACGTCATTGTCCATGGTCTTGGGCGCGGCCATCACGGCAAAGCCTTCCTGGTGCAGCCGCGCCGCGTAAGACAGCGTATCGTCGCCGCCGATGGCGACCAGGGCATCGATCTTGAGCGCCTCCAGCGCCTTCAGCACATGCGCCGTGGCGTCGCTCTTGCCGTCTTTTTCCGGCAGGCTCTTGTCCTTCAGGAAAGCGGGCAGCGAAGAAGTCTTCACCTTGGCCGGATTGGTGCGCGAGGAATGAAGAATGGTGCCGCCGGTGCGATCGATGGTGCGCACGAAATCCGGCGTGAGCTGGACCAGATGCTGGGCGAGATCGGGATTGGCGGGATCATAGTCCAGCGGGCCGGCCCAGCCGCGTTTGAAACCCACCGCTTCCCAGCCCTGCGCCAGCGCGCCCATGGCGATCGCCTTGATGCAGGGATTGAGGCCCGGCACGTCGCCGCCGCCGGTCAGGATCGCGATCCGCATCACTCTCTCCGGATTGAATGCGGCCGAACTCTAGAGCAAGTTGCTGCGGGATTTAACCGCTGCGGCGCAAGGATTTTTGCCGCTTTGGGGGAACAGAATGGCATCGTCTCTCGATCTGGGCGCTTATTTCGCGCGCATCGGCTGGAACGGTGCAACCGATCCCACATTCCAAACCCTGGCCGGCATCCTTCATGCCCATACCGGAGCGATCCCGTTCGAGAATCTGGACGTGCTGCTGGGGCGGCCACCCAGGCTTGACCTAGAAGGACTGCAAGACAAGCTGGTGACGCGCCGTCGTGGCGGCTATTGCTTCGAGCATGCGACGCTGATGGCGGCGGTGTTGGCAGAATTGGGCTTCAAACCGGCGACGCATGCGGCGCGCGTGGTGTTGGCGCGACCCAAGGAACAGACGCCTCGCAATCACATGTTCCTCACCGTGCCGCTCGATGGCGAGACCTATCTGGTCGATCCCGGCTTTGCTTCTTATTCCGCGCGCGAACCGCTGCCGCTGCGCGCAGGCACACTCGGCACCCATCAGTCGCATGTGCTGACACAAGACGGCGACCTCTGGACTTTGCATGTGCGCCGCGACGGGGCGCAAATTCCCGGCTGGGTCGCGACTCTGGCGCCGGAACAGCCGATCGATTTCGAAGTGTCAAATCATTGGATCGCGACTTGCCCAAGCTCGCCCTTCACCCAGCTCTTGATGATGAGCGCAATGACAGAAGCGGGCCGCGTCAATGTCATGAACCGCGACGTGACCCTGCCGGGCGGCGAAACCCGCCGGCTCGGCGAGCGCAAGGAATTGCGCGATCTTTTGGCGGCGCATTTCGGCTTCGACCTGCCGGAGGTGGAGACGCTGAACGTGCCAGCCATCGACGGCTGGCGTTAAGATAAGCGAAACCCTCACCCTTCGATACGAAGGATGAGGGTCTGCTTTTCGGCTAAGCGATCTTAACGCCCGTAATAATCGCGGTCGCGATCATAGTAGTAATCGCGATCCCGGTCATAATAACGGTCGTAAGAAGCGCGCTCGCGATTATAGGCGTCGCGGTCATAGTCATAGCGCGAACCCACGCTCAGCATACTGCCGGTCAGCGTGGTGTTGGCCCGCGAGGACGGATAGTCGCTCATCTGCGCACCGGTGATCGGCGTGTCGTAACGACTGTAATAGCCCTGCGCCATGGCGGGCAACGCCGTCAGCGAAAGCGCCAGGGCAGCGGTGACAAGAAGGGTGCGTTTCATAAGTTCCTCCTAGAAGGAAAGGGTTCGATTAGGAAACGCGGAAACCGCCCGGACTGTTGCGGCCCATCTTCCGCCGCGAAACGCCGCAATTTGGCCTCATGCGGTCGCGCGGCTCAGAATCCGGCGGCCGTGGCGTGAAATGCGATCCCGGTGAGAGCATGCTGCGGCGTCGGCGCGGCTGGTTGCTGCCGCTCAATCGCCACCGCTTCCGGGGCGGTGGCCGGCACGGTTCCCACGGACATTGCCGCCAAGGCTGTTGCGAAGAACAAGAACAGGGTCACGACTTTTGCCATGGGACTCTCCGCCGGCGGACTGCCAAGAGAACGGAGGCCGAAGGTGAAAGTTGCGACCGTCAAGGAGCGCCCTGGAAATACCTTTGCTTTGCCACAATGCGCGTTGAGTTGAGTTGGAAGTCCTCATCATCCTGAGCTTGTCGAAGGGCGAGCGGCCGTACGGTTTTTCCGCGCGCTCCTCATGCTTCGACAGGCTCAGCATGAGGACGGGATCACCGCCCAGGCGCCAGCGTCAGCCTTTTCTCCGCCACGCTGTCCACTTTGGCGCGCGAGTAGAAGATCGGGAAATATTTCCCCAGCGCCCACAGATTATAGAGATCGCGATAATGCGGACTGGCGATATCGCCCGACTGGCCGGGATTGTTGAGGCCCACCGAATTGTCCCAATTCTCCGTGTCCATCACGATCTTGAAGGAGCCGCCGGCATTCTGATTGTCGCCGCTGCCGGTGGCGTCGATAGTGTAGCTGTCGCCGCCGCGCGGGCTCTTGCCGACATCGACTTTCTCTTCCAACTCGGGCGTCACCGCATTGGCGAAGGGGCTCAGAATGCGGGCATAATGATAAGCCCCCAGCGCCCAGGTGCGCATGTCCTCGCCCAATCTCTGCTTCAGCTCGTCCACCGCATCGGTGAGGCTTTTAATCAGAAGCTCGTTGCGGCCCTTGATCGGATCGGACCCGAAGCGCCCGTCCGGCGCTTGCAGCCAGGCGATGATGCGCGACATGGGCGGATTGCCGACCGCTTTGCGCGCTTCTTCCGGCACCATCAGGTCGCGCATGTTGGCCACCAGATGACGCTGGAACATTTCGTAGATGCCGGCGGCCACCGAATCCTTGTCCAGCACATAATTCCAGTCCGACAGGAAGAAGGCCGCTGTCCGCACCGTCACATCGTCGATGACAAGATCGCGCAGCAAGGGCGTGATGTCTCGCGCCGGGATCGAGAGATCATTGTTCTGCAGTAGAACCATGTCGGCGACATTGAATTTGCCGCCGGACCCCAGCACCTCCGCCACGCTTTGGGCGCGATAAGGATCGGTCCAGACATAATGCAACGCTTCTTTGTACGGCCAGCCGCGGGGGATCTGGTATTCGTTGGAGGTGTTGTAGAAACCTTTGTCCGGGTTCTTCACATGCGGCAATTGCTTGATGGGCAGAAAGCCGTTCCATTCATAGCGCCCATCGCCCGGCACCGGCAGAAGCCCGCTCCAATTGGGCCGGTTGGGCGCGATGCCCACCGCCTGATAGCCGATATTGCCCCCGCGATCGGCCCACACCATATTCTCCGCTGGAATGCGGCTAAAGCTGCAGGCATCGACGAACTGCTCCCAGCTGGTGGATTGGTCCATGCGTAAGGAGGCGAGATAAGGCGCCCCGCCGGTCTCCAGCCATGCCGCGCGCACGGCATAGGCCTTGTGATGCACATTGTCCTCGAACACCACCGGACCGTGGCGGGTATATTTCAGCTCGGCGGTCTGCGGTGCGGCGCCCTTCACGGGGATCGACTCCCGCACAACCGTCATCGTCTCCCACTTGTCCTTGTATTTGTATTGCAGCGGGTTGGCGGGATTGGTGTCATAGACATAAAGGTCCTCGCCATCGGTGCCGAAGATGGTGAGGCCCCAGGCACCCATCTGATTGTGCCCGATGGACACGCCAGGCAGCGCCGGCTCCCCGGCCCCGATCACATTCCAGCCCGGCGCATTCAGATGCACCCAATAGCGCAGCGACGGCGCTTCCTGAATGCGATGCGGATCGTTCATCAAAAGCGGATAGCCCGACATGGTGAGCTTGCCCGACACAACCCAGTTGTTGGAGCCGATGTCTTCGCGCCGCGCCGATTGGTCCAGCGGCGAAGCAAGGTCGATCCGCCGTTCCAACTCAGTGACGCTCTTGGGATTGCGATATTCCGGTTGAAGCTCGTCGGCGGTAAAGGTCAATTGCGTGCGAAACGCATTGAAGACATTCAGAATGTCGTTCGACAGCAGCGACGTGTCGATGGCGGGATCGATGCGCAAATCCGGATCGCCCGGCTGGAAATGCTCCAGATCCTTGACCTTCTCTGTCCCCAATAGCTTCACCGCCAAGGCCATGTTGATCTCGCTATCGACATTGCCCAAAAGGCCGTTGAAGCGGGAAATCACCACTGAAGGCGTCCAGCGCCCAGGCTTGAAATCCAGCATCCTGAATTCGGGCGTCAGCAGCGACGGATCTTTCTCCGTGGCCGCCACATAGGCATTGATGCCGTCCACAAAGGCATTGATGATCGCCGCGCCATGCGGGTGATACCAGTTCAACTCGTTGGTCAGGTCGCCGCGATAGCGGAACAACCGGTTGCCGATGTCGCGCTGGAGTTCCTTGGGCCCCAGAATCTCCGCCACCGTGCCTGTGGCCTGGCGGCGCCAGATCTCCAGCTGAAACAGCCGGTCGCTGGCGACATTGTAGCCTTGGGCGAAAAACAGATCATGCTCGTCCTTGGCGTAGATATGCGCGATGCCCCAATGATCCTTCACGATCTCGACTGGCTGATGCAGCCCCGGCGTCGTGAGCGTCTGAGTTTGCGCCAGGGCCGCTTCGCGCCCGGCCAGCAAGCTCACCACGGCCACACTGATGATACGCAGATTGGCGATACGGAAAACGCGCATCAGATCTTTCCTGGCTGGATCATGGGGATTTCGCGGATGGATCGGCCGGCTGCCACAATTCGATGCGGTTGCCTTCCGGATCGCTGAGATGGGCGAAGCGGCCATTGGGGTAGGTTTCCGTCACCACCTCCACCGCAATCCCCGCTTGGCGCAGCTGGGCCACCATCGCGTCCAAGTCGCGCACCCGGAAATTGACCATCCAGCTCTTGTCCAGATCGCCGAGATATTTGGTGTCGCGGGGGAAAGGGGCAAAAGCGGTGGGCCCGGCCTCCTGCCGCCAGGACTGCATGGCGTAATCGGTCGGCACCGGATCGACGCCCAGATGATCGCGATACCAGGCCGCCAGAGCGTTCGGGTCGCGCGCCCGAAAAAACAGCCCGCCAATGCCGGTGACTTTTTCCATGGCACCCTCCCCGTCAGAGCGCCTGAGCCTAAATCGCCCTCTCGCAATGCGCCACCGCATCCTGGGCGGCAATCAGCGCACCTTCCAGATAACCGGGATGCTCGCGGGCCGTTTCGCTGCCGGCCATGGAGGCCCGCGCGGCCCAGGCGGGATCGAACCAGGGCAGCGATTGCAGTTCGGGGTGCCCGGCGGCTTCGCCATCTGCTGCCGTGGCGGTCAAGGGATCAGCCGTCCAATCCTTGAAATGCGCGGCGAGGGGCGCCAACGCCTCGGGCCCGAAAAGCCGCGCCAGCTGCGCCAGGCAATGATGGCGGATCGCCGCCTCGCCTGCCTTTGTCCGCGCGGCTGCGGGCACGCCCAGAAAGCCGAACAAAGCGGCGCCTTCGCCATCCTCCCTCAGAGACGCATCGTGAATCTCGGTCATGGGACCCGCCAGGCTTTGCGCCGTGCCGGAAAGGCCCGCCTCGCGCCAGAAGGGCCGCGCATAAACCGCAAGAAATTTCGCGTGCGGCGCCATCCAGGTCGCCGTGCCGCGCCAGCGCGCCCGTACATCCGGCGAAAGGTCGGGCGCGAAGCGCAGATTCTGTTCGATCAACCTTGGCGGCAGCGCGAACAGCACATAGCGCGCGGCGATATCGCCGCCATCACGCACATGCAGCGTTACGCCATCCTCCCGCAAATGCGCCGCCGCCACAGGCGTGCTGGTCCGGATGCAGTCTCGCGGCAAGCCGGCGGCAAGCGCTTCCGCCAGCGCGCCGATACCGCCCCCGATGCGAAACGACGACGCCATCTGACCGAAGCCGGGATAACGCTCTGCCTTCAATCCGGGTCCCCGCTCGAACAACACATCGCCCGCCGCATGCTGGGCGAAGGCCTCCAGTCCCAGTGCTTCCGCCAGTCGCGCCATGCGAGGTTGCATGTCGGGCCAGAACCAGGTCGGCCCCAGATCATGCCCGCCGCGCGACAGAATGCGGCCGCCCAACTGCGCGCGGGATTCCAGAAGCAGAAAATCCGCACCGCGCTCTGCAAGGAGCCGCGCGGCGTAAAGCCCACTCAGCCCGCCGCCCACAATGACAATCGGATCGCGCAAGGAATGTCCCTGTCCTGCTTGAGGGTTTCGCGTGGCTGCGCGCTTTTCCTTCTCACGCGGTAGCGGCAATCGCGCCTCTCGTCCAGGCCATCTGTCGCTGGCATTCCGGCGCATATGCTCCTAGTGTCCGCCCGCGAAATTATCGGGAGTGAAATTGCCATGCTGCTCAAAGGGAAAAAGGCGCTGATCACGGGCGGTTCGAGCGGCATCGGGCTGGCGACCGCCAAGCTGTTTCACCAGAACGGCGCCCGCGTCGCCATCACTGGCACCGATCCGGACAAGCTGGAGCGCGCCCGGGCCGAGATCGGCCAAGACACGATCGGCATCCGCGCCAATGTCACCTCCCTGGCCGACCTCACGCGCATGGCGGAGGAAGCGAAGGCCGCGTTCGGCACGCTCGATATCTTCTTCGCCAATGCCGGCGCCGCGGCCGGCTCGCCCTTGGGTTCGACCGAGGAAGCCGTCTACACGCGGCTGATGGACGTGAATGTGAAGGGCGTCTTTTTCTCCGTCCAGGCGGTGGTGCCGCTGATGACGCGCGGCGGCTCCATCATCCTCAACTCCTCCTGGCTGGATTTGCGCGGCGTGGCGGGGCGCGGGCTCTTGTCGGCATCCAAGGCGGCGGTGCGCTCCTTCGCCCGCACCTTCGCCGCGGAACTCGCACCCAAGGGCATCCGCGTCAATGCGGTGAGCCCGGGTTCGATCATCACGCCCTTGCATCGCGGCGGACGCAGCGATGCGGATTTCAACGCCTATGTCGAAATGACGTCCAAGATCATTCCGGCCGGCCGCATGGGTCAGCCGGAAGACATCGCCAACGCGGCGCTCTATCTCGCTTCCGATCTATCCAGCTATGTGCTGGGGGCCGAGATCATCGTGGATGGCGGCCGCGCGGAGCTTTGAGGCGTCATTTATGCCGCATACGGACGGATAAGCCCGAAACAAGCCGACACATAATGCAACCGGTGGGCAACCCGGAAGACATACGCGCGCGCGAAGGTGACAAGCAATTACGCGTCACGGGACCCGGTATGAAAGTCTGGCGTGCGGAATTTTCCGCTCTAGCCGCCCGCGAGGGAGGTCCGATGCGCGCGCTCGATCTATGCGTGCGCGGCGCGGCACCGCTGCTGCTTCTGCTGGTCTGCCTGTTCGTGGCGGTCCAGGTGGTCAAATCCGAGATGGTGGTGTCGAAGATCGGCGAGGCGCGCCGTGTCGAGGCCAAACTCTCTTTCACCTTCATCAGCGTCCACACCATCAAGAGCCGCGAGCTGGAATATCTCTTGACCGGCCAGCCCCGCTATCTCGACCGTGTCGAGCGCGACCGTGCCCAGGTGAGCGTCAATTTCGCCGATCTGCGCCGCCAATATGCACGCGATCCCGATCAATTCGCCCGGCTGGTTACCTTCCAAGCCAATGCCGAAGATCTTCTGGGCACCATGAGCCAGGCTGTCTCGGATTTTCAGACCGGCGATGCGGAGGGCGTGCGCGACTGGCTCTCCTCGCCCGCCTTTGTGCGGCTGATGAGCGACAACAGCATCGGCTCGGGCGATCTTCTTAAGGTCGAGCGCACGCGCATCTCCAGTCTTCAAGACCAGCGCACCCACGCGATCGCTTGCGCCTTGATGGGCGTGTTCGCCCTGGTCGTCGGGCTTGCCTGTTATGCTGCCTTTCGTCTGGCCCTGATGTCGCGTCATGTCCGCCACCAGCGTCTCACCTTGCGCACTTTGGAGCGCGCCAAGGCTTCGGCTGAGGAGGCGCGCACCGCCGCCGAGGAAGCCAGCCGCGCCAAATCCGATTTCCTGGCCAGTGTCAGCCATGAATTGCGCACGCCCTTGAACGCGATCCTGGGTTTTTCCGAACTCATCAACTTCCAGATGCTGGGACCCTTGGGTCATGCCCGCTATGGCGAATATGCCGCCGACATCCATAAGAGCGGGCGGCATCTCTTGGATCTGGTCAACGACATATTGGACCTGTCGCGGGTGAGCGCCGGCAAGGCGGAGTTGCGGGAAAGCACCTTCGCGGTGGCCGACCTCATCGCGGAATCCCTGGCGCTGTTGGGCGTGCAAGCGGTCAGCCATGTCACGCTGGAAAAGGATATCGCGCCGGAGCTGCCGGCGCTTCATGCCGATTTCCGCATGATCAAGCAGAGCTTGCTCAATCTTCTTTCCAACACCGCCAAATTCACCCCCGAGGGCGGCCGCGTCACCATCGGCGCGCGTTGGAAAAGCGGCGAAGGGCTCTTTCTTTCGGTCGCCGACACCGGCATCGGCATGAGCGCGCGCGATGTGGAGAAAGCACTCTCCCCGTTCGGCCAGGTCGATTCCAAAATCGCGCGCCGGCACAACGGCGTGGGGCTCGGCCTTCCCATCGCCCGCGCCCATGCCGAATTGCATGGCGGGAGCCTGACGGTGGAAAGCCGAGAGGGTCACGGCACGCGCGTGACGCTGCTTTTGCCCGAGGCGCGGCTGGCCCCAGGATCGCTCGCTATCGCCAGTTGAAAGGCCTTGGCGGCCACTTTCCGGGCACGGCAATAAAAAATTTTCGTTAAGCTTACCGGGAGGCCAAAGCTCCCTGCGGAGAGCCTTGATTTTCATGGTTAATATTTGGCGGCCGGGGAACTTGACGCGCCCTTGCATATTGATGCAATTGACCTTTCCTCAGTAATCTCTCCTTAAGAATTTCAACCTGCTCGGGGTACCCCATGCGCAAGACACTCTTTGCAGCCACCGCTGCCCTCGCTTTGGCTGCTTTCGCCGCGCCCGCCAGCGCTGCCGTTGTTTATGACCTCACGCTTGATGGAACGACGGGTTCGGCGCTCGGAGCAGGAACGTATGGCACGGTGAGCGTGACCAGTTCGAGCACGCTGCTGGACTTCGTTGTCCAACTGAGCCCAAATTTTTACTTCAATAAGAGCACGTCGTTTCAGGCATTCGATCTTTACGTGAATGGAACGGTCACGACCATCAATGTGACGGATGTGAACAACCTCGCCGTGACCACAGCGACAAGCGGCTTCACGCCGGAAGGTCCGGGCTCTTTCTCCGCACCCTCCGTTATTAACGGTGGCCCCAAGTCGCCCAGCTTCAACTACGCTCTTACCTGCGCTGCTGCTACATGTGGCAATGGTGGCGCCGGCTTGATCGACGAACTGAGCTTTAACGTCGTCGGCACCGGCCTGAGCATCGGCTCGATCGATTCCAGCACTTTCGGTGTGCCGGTCTTTTTCGCGGCCGATATCGTGAAGAATCCGGGACCCAATGCAATCACCGGCAATGTCGGCGCCCCTGGCCCGAGCGGCGTTCCGGAACCGGCCACCTGGGCCATGTTCATCCTGGGTTTCGGCTTCGTCGGCACCATGCTGCGCATGGCCCGCAAGCAGCAGGGCGCCAGCCTGGCGGCCTGATAGCTTTCACTCTCCTCGGGTTCCCGCGGCCGGTACGAGTTCCTCGTGCCGGCCGCGCTGCTTTTGTACGCCTGGCGCGCGCGGGAACAGCACACTTGTCCTCTTTTAAAACAATTCGCGGTTCCAACGGAACGGCAGATGGCGCCCGTAGTTGTGAGCCTGACCCGTCGTCAGAACGACAACGGTTCCTTAACCACTCCAACCCGGGGTTCCGCCATGCGCCACACCCTCGTCATTACAGCCGCTACTGCAGCACTCGTTGCCTTCGTCGCGCCGGCTTCAGCCGCAACCTTGTTGGCCACGACCGGCACCCCGCTGACCGAGAGGATCAAGAACAGTTCGGGCGTGGACGGCAATACCATCGTCTTCACCAGCGTGCCGTCGAATCTCGCGGTCGATTACAGCAGCACGGACGTGCTGCATGCCAGTTCGACCGGCGGCTTCGCCTTTGTGGAAGGGGCGACTGATAGCGGCTTCTCCGATCTCACCATCACGCCGGAGACCGTCACCTTCCAGCAGTTCAAGTTCAATCTCATGTTGCCCGCTTCCGATGGTCCCTCCATCCCGAACGGCTACCAGACCACATATAATTTCGACGCCCAGGTCTTCTTCACCGGTGGCGGATCCGAGACCTTCGACAATATCGACCTCGGTAACGGCGCCGGACAAAACCGCTTCCTGCTAACCGCGGGCGCTGGTCAAGAGATCGACAAGATCGTGTTCTCGGACCTGGAAGGCGTATCCACCCGGAACAACGACCCGACCCTGACCAACGACTTCAATTTCGACTCGCTGCGTCAGGCCTCGTTCAACTTCACGGGCGGGGCCGTGCCCGAGCCCGCCACCTGGGCGCTGTTCATCCTGGGCTTCGGCTTTGTGGGCGGCATGATGCGCTTGGCCCGCACCCGCCAGACAGTTGCCGTCTAGGCCTTTTAACTGACCACATGCATGCCAATATGAGGCCCTTCGGAAACGAGGGGCCTCATGCTTTTGAACGAGGATTTCTCCCAAAGAGCCGCGCTGCATGGCGCGCGTATGGATTGGGTCAAAAGCCCCACGCCGGGGGTGGACAGGCGCATGCTCTTCCGTATCGGCGAGGAGAAGGCGCGCGCCACCTCCATCGTGCGCTATGCGCCCGACAGCCACTTTCCCCGTCACGGCCATCCCGGCGGCGAAGAGATTTTGGTGCTGGACGGTGTCTTCGAGGATGATAGCGGCGCCTACCCCGCCGGCTCCTATATGCGCAATCCGCCAGGCTCTGGCCACACGCCCGGTTCGGTGGCGGGCTGTGTGATCTTCGTCAAGCTGTGGCAATTCCGCAAAGACGACGAGGCTTATGTGGTGAAGCAGCCGGACGAAGGCCCGGTCGCCGCCTGGCCCGGCGTCACCGCCTCGCGCAAGCTGTTCGACAATGGCCATGAAGAGGTACGGCTGGAGGACTGGCAGGCCAACGCCACGGTAGAGATCGCCAATCCGCGCGGACTGGAGCTCTTGGTGGTGGCGGGCGGCTTCCATGACGGCACGGAAGATTTCACGCGCCTCTCCTGGCTCAGGCTACCGCCAGGGGCGCATTTCAAGGCGCGAACCGGCGGTCAGGGCGCGCGGGTTTGGAGCAAGCAAGGCAAGCTCCTGCAGGACAATATCTGCGCCTTCTGATCGGGCGCCGGCATAAGCGGCATGCCGTCAGCGTATCGCTTTATTTCGGATTCTGGGCGTATTGCGCTTGCTGCTCGTTGAGCTGCTTGGTCGTCTCCGCTTCCTGCTCGTTCATCTGGGCTTCGTTCCTGGCCATCTTGTGATGAGCCTTGGGCTTGGCGGCGGATGCGTCGGCGCTGGCATCGGCCGAGGCGTCCGACTTCGTTGTTTCGGGCTTGGCCGTCATGCCGGCGGCGTCACTTTTGGGCGCCGCGCCCTGTTTCATCATGGTCGAGCCCGAGGAAGGCTGGGCGGTCGTGGCTTGGGCGAAGGCTCCGCCGGCGGCAAACAGGCTCAGCGCGGCGGCAAGGGCGAAGGTCTTGGTCATGGGCGGTCCCTCGAGGGATTGCTTCTGCGATAACGCCGCAACCCTGCTTTGGAGCCGCGAGCCGGCCATTCACCCCTTATGGAACCTTGGTGCGGCTTGGGTGTAACCTTGTCCTGTGAGCCGTCGCAGGAAGGAACCGATGCCCAAAGCCCAGCCCAAGACCAGGACCAGGACCAAGCCGAAAGCCAAAGCCAACAATGTCGCCGCCCAAAAGCTTGCAGCCAAGAAACCCGCGGCCAAAAAAGCCAACGCGTCCAAAAGCGCCAAGCCCGTCGACGGCGCAAAGCCCGCGCCGCAACCTGAACCCCTGCCCGCCACGCCTGTCATAGAAGCGACACAGGCCCCGGCGGCAAAACCGCAAACGCCCCCGCCGCAGCATCCCGGCAAGCCGGAACAGCCCATGTGGGCGCGTTTCAATCACGGTCATTCCCAGAAGATGAGCAAAGGCCGGAACTTCCGGCACCAGGGCCGCTAAGCCGCAAAGAATTCTCGTATCGAACCGTCGCTAAGTCTCCCACCGCACCGGCAGGGCGCACGCAACTTAATCCGGCTCGGCCTGGCAACTCTCGAAGTGGCCTAAAAAAAACAGCCTGGCACGAGTCCAGGCTGTTGAAATACCCCGCCGAATGGGAGGATCTTCGGCGGTCACTTCTGTTGGGCTGGATTTTTGGACCGCGGGCGAAAAACGCCGCGCTTTCCTTCGCCTTGATGCCCCACACACAATGCTCCGACCAATTGGCCGCGCTGTCAACCCGCTGGGGTTGTAGACCCACACGGTTCGAAACTCCTCAAGCGCGGCGGGCACTTCCCGCGCCGCAAAAAGCATTACGGCGGCATGAACAAACGGAAAGGGAACGGGGCGCGTTATTTGCTTCAATGCGCGTCCCTTTCGGGAGTTAAGTACAAAGACCGGCGTTCTTCGGTGCGTATGTGTTTCTCGCGTGGGGGATGCGTCATGTCACGAACAAGAGGGCCGGCCGGCGATCCGAGTGAAGAGGATGTGAGGCGGCGGGAGACCTGCGATTACATTTTCGACCTTCTGGGATCGCTGGAAGCGATGGCGCTGCAACACGATTTGTCGGTCCTGGCCAAGCTGATCCAGTCCGCCAAGAGCGAGGCGGCGGAGTATCGCTAGAGCGGTTCCAGGAAAAGTGTGCAGCGGTTTTCCGTCCGGAACCGCGACAATTCAAAAAGATAGAGCATTTTCGCGAGTCAACGAAAAGCAAAAATGCTCTAAGAGCGTTAGAAGCGACTTTCGCGTCGCTGCAGCGCGCTTTCATCCAGTTCCGCCACGGACGCGCGGCCGAGCAGCGTCATGGTGCGCACCAGATCGGAATGGAAGATCGACAGCGCCCGCGTCACGCCCTTTTCGCCGCCCGCCGCCAGCCCATAGGCATGGCCGCGTCCCAGAAGCACCGCCTTGGCGCCCAGCGCCAGCGCCTTGACGATATCGCCGCCCCGTCGGATGCCGCCATCCACCAGCACTTCGCATTGGCCGTTCGCAGCGCGCACCACTTCGGGCAGCATGTCCAGTCCCGCCGGCACGCCGTCGAGCTGGCGGCCGCCATGATTGGACACCACCACCGCGTCGGCGCCGCCATCTATGGCGCGCCGCGCATCCTCGCCGGTATGCACACCCTTGATCGCGATAGGCCCTTTCCAACTCTCCCGGATCCATTTGAGATCGGCCCAGGTCACCACCGAGCGCGCCAGCGTCTTGGCGACGTCGGTCATGGGCAGCGGGCCTTCGCCCGGGATCACCACATTGGGCAGATGCGGCATGCTGGCGCCCGTCAGGTAATCGAACACCCAGCGCGGATGCGCCAGCACGTCGGGCAGATAAGGCAGCTTGGCGAGATGGTTCTTGCCCAGCAGCTGCACCATGCCGTTGCGCAAATCGCGCTCGCGCCGTCCGGCCACCGGCGTGTCGATGGTGAGGAACAGGCCCTTCACGCCACAGGCGGCGGCCCGCGCCAGCGTGCCCTCGCCCGCTTCCCGCCCGCCCAGAAGATAGATCTGCATGAAAAGCGGCACGCCCGTCGCGGCCACATCTTCCATCGCGGTGCCGGAAATGGTGGAGAGGATCTGCGCCAGGCCCGCCGCCTTCACCGCACGCGCGGTGCCACGCTCGCCATCCCGGTGCATCAAGGCGCTGTAGCCGATGGGCGCGGCCATGGCGGGCCAGGCCAGCTTCTGCCCCATCACGGTGACGCAGAGATCGAGTTTGGGAATTTCCACCCCCAGCCGGGGCCGGAATTGCCAGCGGCGGAAGGCCCGCATGTTGTCGCGCAGCGTGGTCTCGGCGTCGGCGGCGCCGTCCAAATAGTCGAACACCACCGCAGGCAGCCGCGCCCGCCCCATGCGACGCAGATCGGCGATCGTGACGGCCCGCTCCAGCTTCCCCATGGGGCGACTATACCCAAGACGCAAAGCAGGGAAAGCAGTCTTGGATCGGACAAGAGGGACTGCTTTCCCTGCGCCGTCCCGGTTAAGGGGACGGACTTAGCCCTTACGCTTGGTCGGGATTTGGGCTAGCGCGGTGAGACCGGATCAGCTGCTCTTGGTGTCTTGGCCGTCCGGCACGTGGGAATCCACCACGCCGGGCTTCAGCGTGCGGTTGTTGTCGTTGCCGACCTTCACATTGGGATTGTCCGCGCCGCCCGCCATGCGGGAATCGGTGTTGGTGACGCTCATGGTGGCGGGAATCTCGTCGCGCATATCGTGTTTCTTCTTGTCGTGGTTCATCACGCACTCCGGAATGGGTCCCAAGAGATAACGATGGAACCGCAAGACGTTTCCGGTTCCTGATTTTTGGAGCCTTGGCTGCGCCCCGCCTCCCCCTCGCGCGCGAAGCGCGCTGGAGGGGGAGGCGTCTCTGAGCGCTTGCGCGAAAGAGACGGTGGGGGTCTCTAACTAGAGCTGCGCAAGGTCGGCGGGGCATGCGCCAGCACCCAGGCCGCGGTGTCGTCTTGGACCTTGGCGCGCCCCAGATCGCGCAGCAGCATGTGATAGCCGCTGTCATACTCGCGCGTATCGGCGCGCGGCCCCAGCGCAGCCATGGTGGCCTTGGCCGGTTCGGGCGGAATGATCTGGTCCTTCCCGCCATGCAGATAAAGGATTGGCGGCGTCCGGGCCGGCAGGCGTTCCGGCGCGGCGCGCGCCTCGCCCATCAGATTGACCAGGCCGTAAAGCGTGTCGGCACGGGTCTCTTTCTGAAATAGCGGATCCTTGCCCAGCGCGATCAGCATGGGGACATTGTCGGAGGGCGCAATTTTCACCACCCGGCCGGCGGCGTTGTTGCTGAGGATGATGCCCGGCGTGACATGCGCCACCATGAACAGCGCCACGCGATAAAGCGCGGGCATGTCGGCGCGCGACCACACCGCCGGCGACACCAGGATCGCGCCATCCACCGCAGGCGGAAACGGCGTCGCCAGGTCCGACAACACCACCGCCCCACCCATGCTTTCGCCCAAGGCGAAGATCTTGGTGGCCGGAAAGCGCGCATGCGCGGCGATGGCGAAATCATTCAAGTCGCTGCGCATCGCATCGCCGCCCGCCCACAGCCCTGGATTGGGCGAGCGCCCGAAGCCGCGCTGGTCGATCGCGAGCGTGGTGATGCCGCGTTTCGCCCATGCCGTTGCCGGCATGTCGAAGGCGTTGGAATAATCGCTCATGCCATGAAGCGCGATGATCACCGCGGCGGGCGCGCCGCTATCCGCATCCCATTCGCGCAAGGGCAATTTCATGCCGTCGCGCGCGACCAGGAACCCGTCTTCGAAATGGGGCATCACATTCTGGTTTCCCAGCGGCGGCGTCTCGGCAGCGCAGCCTGCCATAAAAAGGCCGAAGAGCAGAGCGCGAAGCCGGGAGGGAAAACGCAAACCGACACCGAGAATCTATATCATCAGTCCGATCATGGAGGCGGAAAGCCCGCTCGCCAAGGTGCCTGAGACCATGGCGCGCAAGGCCAGCGGCACGATCTCGTCCCGCCGCTCCGGCATCAAGGCGCTCATGCCCGCGATCAGGATGGCGACGCTGCCGAAATTGGCGAAGCCGCACAGCGCATAGACCATGATCAGGCCGGAGCGTGGATCCAGGGTTCCCGGCGGCAGCGCCGCATATTTCAGATAGGCCACCAACTCGTTGAGGATGGTCTTGGTGCCAAGCAAGCTTCCCGCCGCGCCCGCTTCATGCCAGGGCACGCCATAAAGCCAGACCAGCGGCGCGAACAGCCAACCCAGAACCCGTTCCAGCGTGACAGGCTCGCCGCCTGGCGCAGGCAACCCCGCCAATATCTGATCCGCCAGCGAGATCAAGGCCACCATCACGATCAGAAGCGCCATGATCTGGAGATAAATCTTGAGCCCGTCCTCGGTGCCTTTGGCGATCGCATCCATGCTGGAGCGGTATTCGAGTTTGGCGGGTACTTCCTCCGTTACCGCGTCACCCGGCACCATGATGCGCGCGATCATCACTGCACCCGGCAACGCCATCATCGAGGCCACCAGCACATGTCCCAGCGCGTCGGGCAGCACGGGCCTGAGCACCGTGGCGTAAAGCACGAACATGGTGCCCGCCACCGACGACAGCCCCACGCTGAAAAGAATGAAAAGCTCGGTGCGTGTCATCTTAGCGAGACAGGGCCGGATCAAAAGCGGCGCCTCGATCATGCCGAAGAACACGGTGGCGCCGCTGGCCAGCGCGGTGGCCCCGCCCAACCCCAGCACACGGCGCAGCACATAGGCAATGGCGCCCACGATCACGGGCAGGATGCGCCAATACCAAAGCAGCGCCGAAAGCGCCGAGATCACGATCACCAGCGGCAGCACGCCGAAGGCGAAGCTGGTCATGGCGCGGGGATTGGAGACGGCGAAGGGCGTCACCCCGCCGCCGACATAACCGAACACGAAACTCGCCCCCGCCGTGGTGGCGGTGCCCAGCACATTGACCAGATTGTTGAGACCCAGAAGTACAGCGCGCGCGGGCGGGAATTTCAGCAGCAGCAACGCAATCGCCGCCTGCAGCAGCAGGGCAGACACCACCATGCGCCAGCGGAATGCCCCGCGGTCTTCCGAGAATATCCAGGCCAGCAGAATGATGACTGAGATGCCCAGCGCCGATTGCAGATGCTCCAACGAATCTCCCCCATTGCGGCCAGGCCCACAAGCGGTCCCAGGAAAAGTGTGCAGCGGTTTTCCGTCTGGGACCGCGCTAATATATACATCTAAGCGGATTTTCGTTTCCCTGTCTGCGGAGTCTGCTTGCCCATCACCGAAATCGCCGGCTCGATCCTGGGCGCCGTCGCAGGCCTGCTGCTGATCCGCCGCAGCATCTGGAGCTATCCCTTCGGCATCGCCATGGTGGGGCTTTATGCCATCGTGTTCTTCCAGGCCCGGCTTTATTCCGACGCGGCGCTGCAATTGTTCTTCCTGGCGGTACAGGTCTATGGCTGGATCAACTGGGCCGCCAACCGCGCCCGGCAGGGCACCGTCATCGTGCGCCGTATGAGCGGCCGGGAGGTCGCGCTTTGGGTTGGCATCGTGGCGGCCGCGACACTGGCGGATTACGCCCTCCTAGCGGGTCACACGCGGGACGCGGCCCCCCTGCTCGACGCCTTGATCACCGCCTTCAGCATCGCGGCCCAGACATTGCTGGCGATCCGCCGGCTGGAGAGTTGGATCGCCTGGATCGTGGTGGATCTGATCGGCGTGGCGCTTTATCTCAGCCAGCAGCTTTATACCGTGGCCGGGGTTTATCTGATCTTCCTGTCGCTGTCGGTGGCCGGCCTGATCGCCTGGCGCCAGGCGTGGGATAGACAGCAAGCCATATCGTCCGCGACAGCATAAGCGATGCGAGATAGACTGGCCGCGGGGCGAATCCCATGAGCGACAAACCGGCCGAGATCCGCGCGCTGGCGGGGGCGAGAGCCTTTCCGCCGCTACTTCTGGTGATGTTTCATTTCAGCGAAGGCCATGGCTATCGCAATTTCTGGCCACAGGATCTGTTGGCGGCGCGCGGCTACCTCTGGGTGGAATTCTTCTTCTGCCTGTCGGGTTTTATTCTCACCCATGTCTATGGGGCGCGCCGCGAACTTCTGTTCACCCGCGCGGGCTATGGCAATTTCCTGAAAGCCCGCCTGACCCGGCTTTATCCGCTGCATCTCTTTATGCTGCTCACAGTGCTGGCGATGGTGATCGTCACGCGCAGCCTGGGTTATCTGGGGCACTATCCCTCCATCTTCGATCTCAAATATCACCAGGATGTCAGCGTGAAGGGTTTTCTTCTCAGCCTGGTCTTGATGCATGGCTGGAATTTGATGGACCGCCTGACCTGGAACGGTGTCTCCTGGTTTGTGAGCGTGGAATGGGCGCTGTGCCTGCTCTTTCCGATCTTTCTGTGGCTGGCGAAGGGAAAAATCTGGCGCGGCTTTGCTTTGATCGCGGCGGGCGTGGCGGGGCTGGTCGCGCTCGATCTCACCTCCGGCGCGCATATCGGGCTCGACATTACCTATCACAATGGCGTGCTGCGCGGGCTGTCAGATTTCTCGGTGGGCGTGGGGCTTGCGGTGCTCTATCGCGCCTGGAAGCCGAAAGACCGGCTTCCCGATTGGGCGCATTCCCTGATCCAACTCGCGGTCGCGGGTGCCTTGTTCTACGCCCTCTACAACACCGGCTGGTCGCACACGTCCATGGACATTTTCACCGTGCTGCCGATGCTGGCGCTGGTTCTGGCGCTCGCCTTCGATCGCGGCGTGATCGCCGCTCTTCTGAAAATGCGCCTGCCGCAGAGATTGGGCAACTGGTCCTATGCCGTCTATATCGGCCAGACCTTCGGCCTGCTTCTGATCCGCGTGTTCGAGCAACGCCTCTATCCGCCGCCCATGACGCCGGTTCTGGGCACGACGTTTCTCAGCCTGTCCTGGCGGCTGGAGCCGTTGTGTTTGGTTCTGTTCTGCATCGCCTGGGGCGCCTTCCTCGCCACCATTGTCGAGCATCCGGTGGCAGGCGGGCTGAGGCGCCGCCTTGACCGCCCGCGCGCCAGAGCGTCATCGTAGGCGGCATCGTAAGCCGTGCCCCGGAGAATTCCCCCATGCCCCACATCCCGATTTCCTTCAACGACAAGGTCGTCATCATCACGGGCGCGGGCGGCGGGCTGGGCCGGGCGCACGCGCTGGAATTCGCCAAGCTCGGCGCGAAAGTCGTGATCAACGATCTCGGCGGCGCGGTGGACGGCACCGGCGGCAACTCGGCGGCGGCAGAAGCGGTGGTGAAGGAAATCACCGATGCCGGCGGGCAGGCCATCGCCAATGGCGCCTCCGTCACCGACGACAAGGGCGTAGAGCACCTGGTCAAACAGACCATGGACACCTGGGGCCGCATCGATGTCCTGATCGCCAATGCGGGAATTTTACGCGACAAGAGCTTCGCTAAGATGGAGATCCGCGATTTCGAGGCGGTGATGAATGTGCATCTGATGGGCACGGTAAAGCCCGCGCATGCGGTGTGGCCGATCATGAAGGCGCAGAAATATGGGCGCATCGTGGTCACCACCTCCTCCACCGGGCTTTACGGCAATTTCGGCCAGACCAATTACGGCGCGGCCAAAGCCTCGCTGGTGGGCTTCATGCATTCGCTGAGGCTGGAAGGCGAAAAGGACAATATCAAAGTCAACGCCATCTGCCCCGTGGCCGCCACCCGCATGACGGAAAATCTGATGCCGCCCGCGGTGTCGGAATTGCTCAAACCCGAATATGTCTCGCCCGCGGTGGCGTTCCTGGCCTCCGACGAAGCGCCCACCGGCGTGATCATGACCGCGGCGGCGGGTGTGTTCGCGGTGGCCCAGCTGGTGGAAACGGACGGCGTCAATCTCGGACACAAGGCCAGCGCCGACGACGTGGCCGATCACTTCAAGCAGATCGCGGATTTCTCGACATCCGGTAAGCACTATAATCAGGGCGGCGAACAGAACATGAAGTTCTTCGCGAAAATCCAGGAACCGCCAGCTGTCGGGTGAGGAGCGGCGCGGCATCCCTCCATCCCCTGCGTGATGCCTCGGTGCAAGAAACCCACATGCCAGGAGAGCAATTGAGATGTTTCCGCCGCCACAACCTTGGAAACAGCGCACGTCCGTTGACCCTCAACGCGAATATTTGGCATTCACGTCTTGCTTCTATCTGAAGTCCTTCCGCCGCGTGCCGGCATTTCTGGCCACTTCCTTCGCCATCATGAAGCAGGCGAATGCGGCGCCGGGTGCCGTAGGCTGGTCGCTGGGCTTGAATCTCTTCAGTCTTGAATTCCACACCTTGTCCGCATGGGAGGATGCGCCAAGCCTGCGCCGCTTTATCCATGCCGGTCCCCACGGCGGCGCTCTCCGACTGCATAAGAATGACATGCGCCGCAAAAGCACCCTTGTGTATTTCAAAGTGCTGGGGCGCGAGCTTCCCCTGACATGGAAGGATGCCTTTGCAAGGCAAGAACGACAGAATCAATCGGACGGCGCAGTTTCTAAATCACTGTGACGTCAGGGGGAAGAAAATCACCACTGTGCAACCCGCCGATTGCGCTCCGGGCGTTCGTCGCTCCCGCATGTCCACTGGACATGCTCGCGCGGCTATGCCGCGCCGCTCCTCACCTCAAAAAAACATATTCACCGCGACTTGCGGGATCATTTGTGCGGCGGCGTTGTGCCCGGCCATGGCGATGTCAACGCCCGCGATAATACCGACATGCTCGGTGGGATTAAATTCAACCCCCGGCGCCACCCAGAAGCTGGTGCCCTCGATATCGGCCATCGCGCCCGTCACGCCCGAGGCGCGGATGTGCGGGCCCTTGCCGAAATCCTGCACCACATCCAGCGCCAGCGCCCATTGCTGGTCGAGCCCCACTTCATCGCCGATACCCAGCTCCGCCGACGATCCGGGCACCACCGTGCCCTCAAAACCCTGGGCCGTGCCGTAGGAGGTGATGCCGTGCAGGGCGACATTGTTCAGCGGCTGAGAGATCGTTCCCCAGCTGCGCAGCCTATGGGCGTGACCGAAGGTGGTGAAGCGCTGCTGCAGCTCGATCTGCTCCAGCGCCATATAGGCGCCGGTGCCGAAACCGTCGGCGGCGCTGCGCAGATGCTCGAATTTTCCCAGGGGAAAGGTGATGCCGAACGTGGTGGTGAAAGCCGGATGCCAGAAACCGGCGCTGCCGTCGATCCAGCGGTAATGCAGCCTGACCGGAAAATCCGCCAGACCTGTCTGGCGATCCCTGCCATGAGAGACGCTGGCCAAAGTCGGCAACAGCTGGAGCGAGAAGCCGTCGGCAAAGCCGTAATTGACTGAGGTATAGCTGCGCCACTGTTCATTGCCCGCGGGCGTGGAATGCAGGATACCATTGACGTCGAAAGCGCCCGCGCCGCGCTTGTCCAGGAGATAGGGTTCGATTCCCAAGACGCCGGTGCGCGGCACGCCCGGCGAAGGCGACAGCAAGGTGCCGGTGAACCATTGCGCCTGGATCGCCGCCGCCTCATCCGGGTCCACATCCACTGCGACCGCGGCCCGGCATGACGCCAGGAGCAGAACAACGCTCAGCCTGCGCGAAAGACTCATTACCCCCGAACCCTTTGGCGTTTTCTAGCGCAGGTTTCTTGCCCGGGCTGCCGCCAAATCGGCATGACGGTTCTGCGCGGGGCCGCCGCTCGGCGCCTTCCAAAAAAATCGCAAGCGGTTGATCGAAAGATTTAATCCTTGATGCTTTTTTGTACCCCTCCGGCCTGCGCGGCCCCGAGGGCCCGCTACGGCCACCTCCCCTGCGGCGTGCTTCGCACGCGCAAGAGAGGCGGGCCTGTGTGCGCGAAAAATTTCTCACTTGCCGCAACTACCAACTTGCGTCACGCTTTCGTCATGAGCGATCGCGGCGTGAGTCTGAGACAAGCGCGGCCCGGTGATGCCGTCCCGCTCGCGCGTGTCTATGTCGAGGCCTGGCAGGACACCTATGCCGCGATCCTGCCGCACAATCTCCTCGCCGGCATGTCGGTGGAACTGCACGCCGCCCGTATCAGCCGCGCCATCGACAAGGGCGCCGTGCTTGCGGCGGAAGACCGGGATTTTGGCGTGATCGGCCTGGCGGGGTTCGGCGCCGCTCGCGATCGCGGGCTGGGCTTCGACGGCGAGGTCTACACTTTATATGTCGCGCCGGCTTTCCTGGGCCGGGGCGTGGGCCGTGCGCTGCTGCATGGCTCCTTCGCGGCGCTGAAGAAGCGCGGCCATCATTCCTGCCTGATCTGGAGCCATGCCCAGAACCATGCCTGCTTCTTCTATGAGGCAATGGGTGGCGCGCGCATCGCGGAGCGCCGGGTTGTGCTGGGCGGCCAGGATGTCAGCGAAGTCGCTTTCGGCTGGAAGCGCCTGGCGGTCGTCCCCAGGAAGCTGACCATCTGACTTTGCCTTGGCTGACGTTCACCTGACTCACGGAGCCTTTTGCTGGCTCGCGGTGAACACCGCCAATTGCGCGGCGAAGGCCCGTTTGAAGGCGGGCCTGGCTTCGCCCCGCGCCACATAGGCGGCAAGATTTGGGAACTCCTCCAGCAGGCCGGATGATTTCAGCCGGCGCAGCACCGTCACCATCATCAGGTCTCCGGCGCTGAAGCCGCCGTCCAGCCAATCGGCCTCGCCCAGCCGGCGGGAAAGCGGAGCGAGCCGGGCACGAACGCGGTCCGTGAGTATGACAAGGCGCTCCTCGTACCAGCTCTTTTCCCGCTCGGTGTAGCTTGGCGTTTCGCGATCCAGGATCGCCGGCTCCATCGTGCTGAGCGCGGCAAACATCCAGTTGATGGCGCGCGCCCTGGCATCGGCATCGCCCGGCAACAAGCCGGCATGGCGCTGGGCAATATGGAACACGATCGCGCCGGACTCGAACAAGGCGAGCCCGTTGTCCTCATAGGTCGGAATCTGGCCGAAGGGATGAAGCGCAAGATGCGCCGGTTCTTTCATCGCTTTGAAGGAAACCAGACGCACCTCGTAAGGCTGGCCCGCTTCCTCCAGCGCCCAGCGCACCGGCATGTCGCGCGCCATGCCCCGGCCGCGATCGGGTGAGGCTTCAAAGGCGGTGATGATGATGGTCATTGCTAAGTTTCTCCGCAACCCTTCTTGTCATCCCGGCTGGGTGGGTCCCGTACTTGCAAGCCAACCTCCGAAGGCATTTCACTTCTTGCGTACCAACGTGTCCTGACCCTCAAGAATTAGCCCGATTACAATGAGAAGAAGAGCGCCATATGACAAATACTCAGAAAATTCGAGAACTCGCTGCTCCCAAGCGGTCACGAATACTCTTTTGCCATAGTTGACCTCGACTTTATAGAGGCGACCATCTTTCGCGTCTGGCGTGCTGGATCGATGCCATGTGTAAAACGACCACGCTGTCGTGAGAGAGACAAATGCGATGATCCATAGCATCGCAAAAATACCCAACCCATATCGAAGAACGGATTTGCGCATTGACCAATCCATCGAACAAGAGACGCTGACCAATCCGACTGACTTAGTTATTACTTTCTGGGCCCGTACTCGCCCGGATTCGCGCCTCGCCGGGGATGACAATGGCGATGTAGGAGCACCCATCCTACAAATCTTTAGGTCTCACAAAATCCACCAGCTTGCCTTCGCCGGGTTTGATCTCGCGCCAGCGATCGGCGTCGAATTCCAGCACCGCCAAAGCCGCGGTAGGGAATTTCTCTTCCAGCTCGTCGCGCCGCTCGCGTTCCTTGCGCCTCACCGCCTCGCGCGCCAGAATCGTGGCCAGTTCCTCCAGCCCTGGATTGTGCCCGATCACCATCAAGGCCGAAGTGCGCACCGGCAGATTCTGGATCATGCCCAATATCTTTCCCGGCTCGGCCAGATAAAGCGCGTCGCGGTAATCGGCGCGCGGCGGCGTCTCCAATTCGCGTAAGACCAGATCGGCGGTCTGCACCGTGCGCGCCGAAGTGGAGACCAGCACGCGGTCGATCTTGGCGCCGCTCTTCCTCAAATAGCGCGCCATCGCCTCCGCGTCCGCCACGCCGCGCAAGGTGAGCGCGCGCGCATGATCGTCCTGGCCGGGCTCGGCCTGCTGGGCCTTGGCGTGACGCAGAATGTACAGACGCTTCATGGGCAATCGCGCTGGGCTGTGAATTTTTGGCGGAACAGGCAGGATCGAGCCGCGACTCTAACGACCTTGACCCAGGGCCCGCAACCGCGTCACAAAAACGCCGCAGAAGGGCTTTTCCGACCATGGCGACCAACAAGAAGAATGGTAAATGGCGCAAGCGCACCCAGGGCGTGCGCGGCTCGACCATCCGCACGCCTTTCCAGGAAACCAGCGAGGCGCTGTTCCTCACCTCCGGCTATGCCTATGAGAATGCCGAGGAAGCCGAAGCCCGCTTCAAGGGCGAGATCGGCGGCTATCAATATTCCCGCTACGCCAATCCCACCGTCACCATGTTCGAGGAGAAGATGGCGGCGCTGGAGGGCTCGGCTGTGGCGCAGGCCACCGCCACTGGTATGGCGGCGGTGTCGGCGGCGCTGCTGTCGGCGGTGAAGACGGGTGATCATGTCGTGGCGGCGAAGGCCATGTTCGGCTCCTGTCTGCATGTGGTGACCGATATTCTGCCCCGCTTCGGCGTCACCCACACGCTGGTCGACGGCGGCGACGTGGCGCAATGGCAGGCCGCGATCAAGCCCAACACCCGCATCCTGTTCCTGGAGACGCCGTCCAACCCCACGCTTGCCATCGTGGATTTGCGCGCGGTGGCGAAGGTGGCCCACGATGCCGGCGCCATCATGATCGTGGACAATGCCTTCGCCAGCCCCGTGCTGCAGCGGCCGATCGAATTCGGGGCCCATGTCTCGGTGCACTCCTCCACCAAATATATCGACGGCCAGGGCCGCGCCCTGGGCGGCGTGGTCTGCTGCTCGGAGGAATTTCTGCTCAAGCATCTGCAGCCCTGGATCAGGAACACCGGCCCCTCCATCAGCCCCTTCAATGCCTGGCTGCATCTGAAGAGCCTGGAGACGCTGGATCTGCGCATGCGCCAGCATTGCGAAAATGCGGTCAAGGTGGCCGACTTCCTCGCCACCCAGCGCAAGGTCGCGCGCGTGCTCTATCCTTTCCGCGCCGATCATCCGCAGCACAATCTCGCCCGCGCCCAGATGGAAGCTGGTGGCGGCATCGTCGCCTTCGAGATCGAAGGCGGCAAGAAAGCGGCGTTCAAACTGTCGAATGCGCTGGGATTGATCGACATTTCCAACAATCTGGGTGACGCCAAGAGCTTGATCACCCATCCCGTCACCACCACCCATTCCAAGATCGCGCCGGACGCGCGCGCCGAACTGGGCGTGACGGACGGGCTGCTACGCCTCTCGGTGGGTCTCGAAGACGCCGACGATATCTGCGAAGACCTTGAGCAAGCGATCAAGGCCGCATAGGTTCGCGCGGATCTTTTGTCCGCTGAGTTCGTCGCGCGTACTCACGGGCTAACGCCCGCTCCGCGCGACGCTCCTGCTCATCGGCCAAAATCTCTCGCGCTCAGTTTCGGGCTTTGGCCAAAGGCTGGAGAGCCTTATGCTTAGAGTATGACCGCCCCCTTCCAAATCAAGCCGGTGCGCACGCCGGAAGATCTCGAAGCCACCATCGCTCTGTTCTACGCCTATGCCGATTTTCTGGGCGTGGACCTCACCTACCAGAAATTCAAAGAGGAAATGGCGGTGATGCCGGGCAAATATGCGCCGCCGGAGGGCGAGCTTCTGCTGGCGCGGGACGAGGACGGTGCGGCACTGGGCTGTGTGGGTTTGCGCTCGCTTGGGGGTGGCGCCTGCGAGATGAAACGGCTTTATGTGACACCCGAGGCGCGCGGCCTGGGGCTGGGCAAGGCGCTGGCCGAAGCGGTCGTCGCGCATGCGCGCAGCCTCGGCTACAAGAGGATGCTGCTCGACACTTTGCCCAAGCTGAAAGCGGCGATCGCGCTTTACAAGGAGATGGGTTTCCGGCGCACCGCCGCCTATTACGACACGCCCATCGTCGGCACCATGTTCTTTGTCCTGGAATTTTAGCGCGGTTCAAACGTCTCCATGGGCGGGCTTGACCCGCCCATCCAGAAAAACCGGCCTTGGCTGTCTAACTGGATGGCCGGCTCAAGGCCGGCCATGGAGAGCGAGGGATGTGACGTTCACGCCGTTCATGGCGGCTATGTTCACGTTGCGCCTGTCGCAACACGCCGACGCGTCTATAGTTCTCACGATTGAGGGAGGCCTCCATGGCGGAACACAAAATCAAGCTGGATTGGAAAAAGGGCACAGCTCCTTTCACCTACGACGCCTATCCTCGCAATCATCGCATCACCTTCAAGGACCGCGAGACCATGATCTTCTCGGCCGCAGGCGTCTTCAAAGGCGACGTCTCCAAGGGCGATCCGGAAGACATGCTGGTAGCGGCGCTCAGCTCCTGTCACATGCTGAGCTTTCTGGCCATCGCCGCCAAGAAAAAATTCACGGTGACGTCCTACACCGACGACGCGGTCGGCTTTCTGGAAAACGAAGGCGGAAAATTGTGGATGACGCGGGTGATCCTCAATCCCAAACTGGAATTCGAGAATCCGCCCGACCGCGCCACCCTGGAACAAATGCATCACATGGCGCACGAACAATGTTTCATCGCGAACTCGGTGAAAACGGACGTAAGGGTTGAAGTCTGAATCTTTCTGCCACCTGACTACTTCCTAAGCTGTGCGTGAAATCGCGCCGTTAACGCTGTGCGCTTTATGTCACTTGCGCGGGGTGGCAGCGCACCCGATACTGACGTCATGTTCGACAAACAGACCCAGATATCCCTTGAAGCGCCGGCTGCCGAGCCTTTTCCCTATGAACAGGAAACGCGCTCCATCCGCGTGGGTGTGAAACCGGCCTATCTGGACGATCAGTCCGACCCGGCCGACGACCGTTATGTCTGGTCTTATACAGTCAGCATAGAAAATCGCGGGACGGAGTCGGTGCAGCTGATCTCCCGCTATTGGAACATCATGGATGCGGCGGGCCGGGTGCACGAAGTGCGGGGTCCCGGCGTGGTGGGGGCGCAGCCGGTGATCGCCCCAGGCGAATGCTTCGAATATACCAGCGGTTGCCCGCTCGAGACCGCCTCGGGCGTGATGAGGGGCCGCTATCAGATGAAGGCCGCCTCGGGCGAGGCCTTTGAGGCGGAAATTCCGGCTTTTCTGCTGGAAAGCCCCTATGAGAGGCGCCAGGTCCACTAACCTGGCCCCCGAACCTGCGTGAAAGTGGCCTGGCGGGTTGCAACTTTTGGGTTGAACCGCATCTAATGGCTGTATCCGGTCAGGAAATCCCATGAACGACGCCAAGCCTTTTGCCCGCCCCACCCGCGAGGAAGCCGAACGCGCTGTCCACACGCTCTTGCGCTGGGCTGGCGACGACCCCTCGCGCGAAGGCCTGGCCGACACGCCGGCGCGGGTGGCGCGCGCCTTCGAAGACTGGTTCTCGGGCTATGCCCAGGACCCGGAGGAATATCTGGCGCGCACTTTCGAGGAAGTGTCGGGCTATGACGATATGGTGATCCTGAAGGACATCCGTTTCGAATCCCATTGCGAGCATCATCTGGCGCCCATCATCGGGCGCGCCCATGTCGGCTATCTGCCCAACAACAAGGTGGTGGGCATCTCCAAGCTGGCGCGGGTGGTGGACGCGTTCGCTCGCCGGCTTCAAGTACAAGAGAAGATGAACGCCCAAATCGCGCAATGCATCGAGCGCGTGCTGGAGCCCAAGGGCGTGGCGGTGGTGATCGAGGCGGCGCACCAATGCATGACGACGCGCGGCGTGCACAAGCGCGGCGTCACCATGGTGACGTCCACCATGCTGGGCGATTTCCGCAAGAACGACGTGACGCGGCGCGAATTCCTCAACATCATCGGCAACCCGGCCTCGCGAGAAGACCGGTAATCATGCAGGCGTTGGACCTGATCAAGGATCTTGTCGCCTTCGACACCACCAGCCGGGGTTCCAATCTCGCCCTGATCGATTACGCGGAAGATTTTCTCAAGAAACATGGCGCGCGTTGCCATCGCGTCTATGACGAAAGCCGCGCCAAGGCCAATCTCTTCGCCAGCTTCGGGCCGGACGGCGACGGCGGCTATGTCCTGTCGGGTCACACCGATGTGGTGCCGGTCGATGGCCAGGACTGGTCGTCGGATCCCTTCCAGCCGGAGGTGCGCGACGGAAAATTATACGGCCGCGGCGCCTGCGACATGAAAGGCTTCATCGGCGTGGCGCTGTCGCTGGCGCCGGAGATGGCGAAAGCGAAACTGACGCGCCCGTTGCATCTGGCGCTGTCTTACGACGAAGAAGTGGGCTGCGACGGGGTGCAAACGCTCTTGGCCGATTTGAAGGCGCAAAGCCTCAGGCCCGCGCTGGCGATCATCGGCGAACCTACCAGCATGCGGGTGGTGGGCGCGCACAAGGGCGGTGCGGTGCTGTTCACCGCCTGCAAGGGCCATGAACATCATTCCAGCGCGCCGGAGAAAGGCGCCAATGCCGTGATGATGGCGGGCGAGTTCGTCAAGCTGTTGGACGATGTCTGGGACAGCCTGCGCGCCGACACCGATCCCCGCTTCGATCCGCCTTATTCCACGGTGCAGGCCAACGTGATCTCCGGCGGCACCGCCACCAACATCCTGGCACGCGAAGCGCTGGTGACCTGGGAATATCGCAACTTGCCCGACCGCGACGGGCTTTCGATTGTCGAAGCCGTGAAGCGGCGCACGGCAGCCGAGCTTCAGCCCAAATATGCGGGCCGCGCGTCCGACGCCGGTTTCGAGACCAAGCTCCATGCCGCTTATCCCGGCCTGGTGATGGACGAGGACTCGCCCGCCATCGCGCTGGCGCGGGAATTGACCGGTACCAACCGGGTAGAAGCGGTGGCCTATGGCACCGAGGGCGGCCATTTCCAGAGCCATGGCATTCCGGCGGTGATCTGCGGCCCCGGCAATATCGACCAGGCGCACAAGCCCGACGAATATTGCCCGCTGTCGGAATACGAAGCCTGCGAAGCGTTTTTGCGCAAAGTGATCGCGAAGGCGAGCGCTTGACGCTCGATTTCATCCCCGGCGCGGCGCGAAGCGGCGAGGACGTTCAAATCGCAAAGCTTCCGTCTTAAAATCGTAAAGTTTTTGAAAAGCCGCGGCATCAACGCAGCCGCGCCGTTGACTGCGTTCAAGACCCGCGCAATCAGTGACGCTCCAAAGCGAACTTCCCAATCCCGCCGGTTCGCTTTTTTAGGTGAACCGGCGGATTTTTCGGATTCGCGCAGGGGAAACAGCATGAACAATCTCCGCGAACACCCCACCAGCCGTCGTGCCCTTTTGAAATTGATCGGCATGACCGCCGGAAGCGCCGTGCTCTATCAGGCGATGGTGGAGATGGGCTATGCCGGCACTTCCACCTTCGCCGGCCCGATCAAGCTGTCCGGCGACGTGAAAGGCTCGTCCGTCTTGATTTTGGGCGCCGGGCTGGCGGGCATGGTTGCGGCCTATGAACTGCGCAAGGCCGGCTACAAGGTACAGATCCTGGAATTCAACGACCGCCCCGGCGGGCGAAACTGGTCGCTCTATGGCGGCGACACGCACACCGAATTGGGCGGAAAGATCCAGCATGTCCAGTTCGACAAGGGGCTTTATTTCAATCCCGGCCCTTGGCGCATTCCCTATCACCATCAGGGCATTCTGCATTACTGCAAGGCGCTGAACGTAGCCATGGAACCCTTCACCATGGTCAATCACAATGCCTATGTGCATTCGGCGCGCGCCTTTGGCGGGCAACCTAAGCGCTTCCGCGAAGTCAATGCGGACTGCCACGGTTATGTGATGGAGCTCCTGGCCAAAGCCACCAGCCAGGACAAGCTGGATGGCATCGTCACCGCCGACGAAAAGGACGGCCTCTTGCGCATGCTGCGCGCTTGGGGCGCCCTAAATCAAAATCTCGAATATCGCAAAAGTTACAATGTCAGTCAGCGGCGCGGTTTCGACGCGCCGCCGGGCGGCGGCCTGAATTCCGTGCCGGTAGATTCCGAACCGCTGCCGATGCGGGAATTGTTCAATTCCAGCATGTGGGTTTCGGTCATGCTGCCCATGATCTACGAATTCCAAAGCCAGCTGTTCCAGCCCGTGGGCGGCATGGGCATGATCGGCAAGGCGTTCGGCAAGGCTTTGCAAGGCGCGATCCGCTACAATTGCCAGGTGCGGGAAATCAGCCAAGACGAGCACGGCGTCACCGCCACCTATGTCGATACTAAGAAGGGTGGCGTGCCGAAGACGGTCAAAGCCGATTGGTGCGTCAACACGATTCCCGCCAGCGTGCTCAGTCAGATTCCCATGAATGTGGGCGCGCCGATGAAGAATGCCATCAATTCGCTGTCGTATATTCCAGCGGTGAAGGTGGGCCTTCAGTTCAAGCGCCGCTTCTGGGAAGAGGATGACGGCATCTATGGCGGCAACACCTATACCGATCAGCCGATCTTCAACATCAGCTATCCCAGCCACGGCTATTTCCAGAAAGGCCCCGGCGTCCTGATGGGCGCCTATGGTTTCGAAAGCACGCCCACCTACATGATGGAGTCGCTGCCGGCGGACGATCTGATCAAGATGGCGTTGGAACAGGGCGCCAAGATTCATCCGCAATACAGAAGCGAATATCAGAACGGCGTGGCGATTGCCTGGCACCGCGTGCCCTGGACCATGGGATGTTCGGGCGGATGGACGGATGAGGGCCGGGCCCAGCATTACGACAATATGTGCGCCATCGATAGGCGGATCGTACTGGCGGGCGAGCATTGCTCGCGCCTGCCGGCTTGGCAGGAAGGCGCGGTGCTGTCGGCGCTGGATGCGGTGACACGCCTGCATCGGCGCGTGCTTTCGGCGTGAGGAGGAAGAAGATGCAATCGACCTTTATCTATTCCGGCCTGACCTTGCTCGCTCTGGCGCTGGGTCTTGCCTGTTCCAGTGCGGCCCATGCGCAGGTTTTTGGCCCGCCCACGAAGCTTCCGCTGCAAGGCGGAGAGGCGATCTACAAAGGCGTCTGTCAGGATTGCCACATGCCGGACGCGCGCGGCGGCAAGGTGGGACCCATCGGCTACCCTGCGCTTGCTGCCAACCCCAAGCTGGAAACCTCCGGCTATCCCGTCGCCGTGGTGGTTCAGGGGCAAAAGGCCATGCCCGCTTTCGGCCTTTCGTTATCGGATCAACAGGTGGCCGATGTGGTGAACTATGTGCGCAGCCATTTCGGAAATGACTATAAGGACAACGTGACGCCAGAGGATGTGAAAGGCGCACGCTAGTCTTAAGACGCGTCAGCCCTGAACGCCGGCTTCAGGCGAGCGCGTCCGGCCTGATCTCATGCGTCGTGCCGCAGAATTCGCAGCGCGCGCGGATAATTCCGTCAGAGTCAGCGAGGCCCGTGCGTTCCGCTGCCGAGTAACTCTTCAGCACACCGACAATGCGGCTCGCATCGCAGTCGCAGCGGAAGGTGACCTTCTCCGCCGGCTGTACGCGCACTTCGTCTTCGTGAAACAGCCGCCACAGCACCGTTTCGGGCGCAAGCGCGGTATCGACCAGCTCCAAATCCTCTACCGTGCGCGCCAAGAGCGACAGCCGGTTCCAATCGTCCTCGCCCGCCGCACCGGCTTTTGAGGCTTCCGGCGTCATCTGCAGCATCAGGCCAGCGGCGCGCCAGCGGGGCGTCTTCTCCCCCGCCACGAACAGCGGCGCCGCCGCCAGCCTTATCACGGTGGGCAATTGCTCGGACTGGGCGAAATAGGTTTCCGCCGAGGCCGCCAACCCGTTCGGCGACAATTCCACGATGCCTTGATAAGTTTGGCCGCCTCGCTTGGGCTCGATGGTGATGGCGAGCGCGCCCTCGCCCGCAAGCGCCGCGAACGCCGTACCGCCCAATGCGCCAAAGCGGCCTGCATCCAGCCGGGCATAGCCGCGCACGCCGCGCTCCTTGCCTTCGCCTGCGCCATAATAATCGGCGGTCAGAAGATCGAGCGGGCCGCTGCTCTTGGTCTGCACCGTCAGCCGCCCATCCAGCTTCAAGGCGGAGCCCAGCAGCGCCGCCAGCGCCAGGCTTTCGCCCGCCACGCGTCCGGCCGCTTCGGGCAGTTGATGCGCATCCAGCGCTTGGGCTGACGCCGTATCCAGCCGTACGAAACGCCCGCGCACCCCGGCCTTGGTGATGTCGAAAGGCAGCACAAAATCGCCGGGTGGCGCAGCCGCGGGCACGGCGGAGAAGACTTGGGGAAGTTCGGACATGGCCCCTATATGGCGGCGAACGGCTTTCTGTTCAACCGCGTCGAGTTCCGGCGCTGCAAGCGCCTACCGGAGCGCCCAAGCGAGAATAGCCTTCTGCGCGTGGAGACGATTCTCCGCCTCGTCGAACACCACCGATTGCGGCCCGTCGATCACCTCGTCGGTGACTTCCTCGCCGCGATGGGCGGGCAGGCAATGCATAAAGATGGCGTCCTTCTTGGCCAGCGACATCAGCCGCCCATTCACTTGATAAGGCTTCAAAAGATTGTGCCGCTTGGTGGCGTCGTCATCGCCCATCGAGACCCAGGCGTCGGACACCACGCAATCCGCCCCCGCCACCGCCGCTTCCGGGTCGTGGCCGAATTCGATCTTGGCACCCTTGGCCCAATGGCGCACTTCCGGATCGGAAGTCAGTTCCTTGGGCGAGGCCACGCGCAAGGTGAAGTCGAAACGCTTGGCGGCGTGTACCCATGAGGTCAGCACATTGTTGCCGTCGCCGCTCCAGGCCACGGTGGCGCCCGCAATCGAGCCGCGATGTTCCTCGAACGTCATCACATCGGCCATCACCTGACAGGGATGGCTCCATTTGGTGAGGCCATTGATCACGGGAATGGCGGCATTGGCCGCCAGCTCCTCCACCATCTCATGGTCCAGCAGGCGGATCATCACCGCGTCCACATAGCGCGACAGCACCCGCGCCGTGTCGGCGATGGTTTCCTCCCGCGCCAGCTGCATCTCGTTGCCGGTCAGCATCAAGGTGGTGCCGCCCAATTGCCGCATGCCGACATCGAAAGAAATGCGGGTGCGGGTGGATTGCTTGTCGAAGATCATGGCCAGCACGCGGCCCGACAGCGGCGCGTCGGCATCGGGCACGCCGCGCGCCAGGCCGATACGCGCGGTCTTCCTCGCCTTGGCCTCGTCGATGATGGCGCGCAACGTGGCGGTATCGTGATCCGACAGATCCAAGAAATGTTTCGGCTTGGTCTTGCTATGAATATTCATTACACGGCTACCTTGGTTTCCAGCGCCGCCGCGGCCTTCGCCAACAGCGCCACGCCTTCGCGCGCTTCGGCTTCGGTGAGGATCAGGGGCGGCAACAGGCGGACCACATTGTCGCCGGCCGGCAGCACGATGATGCCGGCGTCGCGCGCCGCGGCGATGAATTCGCCGTTCGGCACTTTCATCTTCAGGCCCAGCATCATGCCCAGCCCGCGCACACTGTCGAAAATGGCGGGATGGCCGGCCACCAGCGCGCCCAGTTGCTGATTGAGATAATTGGCGACTTTGTTCACATGCGGCAGGAAGTCCGGCGCGGTGGCGAGATCGATGGCGGCATTGCCCACCGCCATGGCCAGCGGATTGCCGCCATAGGTTGAGCCATGCGTGCCCACCGTCATGCCTTTGGCGGCGGCAGCCGTGGCCAAAGTTGCGCCCAGCGGGAAGCCGCCGCCGATGCCCTTGGCGATGCACATGATATCGGGCTCGATCCCGGCCCATTCATGGGCGAAGAGTTTGCCGGTGCGGCCCATGCCGGTCTGGATCTCGTCAAAGATCAGGATCAGGCCCTTCTCGTCACAGAATTTGCGCAAAGCGCGCAGGAACTCGGTGTCGATGGCGCGCACGCCGCCTTCGCCCTGTATCGGCTCGATGATCAGCGCGGCGGTCTTCTCGCTCACCACCGCTTTCAAAGCGTCCATGTCGCCTGGCGCAACCTGGTCGAAACCGGCGAGCTTAGGCCCAAAGCCTTCGATGTATTTCTCGTTCCCGGTGGCTGCGATGCCCGCGAGCGTGCGGCCATGGAAAGCGCCCTCGAAGCTCACGATATGGAAGCGTTCGGGATTGCCGTTCACGAAGTGATGGCGG
>Ga0134128_10000423_pt1 | contig 58847 bp, 52 predicted proteins | sample KB31754_FD_96462 | JGI IMG/M metagenome (GOLD analysis project Ga0134128, IMG submission 96462) | Terrestrial soil microbial communities with excess Nitrogen fertilizer from Kellogg Biological Station, Michigan, USA - KB3-175-4 | ecosystem: Environmental > Terrestrial > Soil > Unclassified ... | reverse complement strand
TGCGTCGCCCTATTTCTTACCTAGCTCGGACGTTCCCAAACAAAGGGAGTCATTACCGCTTCAGCGTCCAGTTTTTGCTTCACTGCGCCGCGGATGATGTTGCGCGCGCGCCGAATCAGTTCAAGCGATTCGGCCGTCTTGTCTTGAAACTCGAGTATGTACGCCAGTTTGTACAGCGTCTTAGCAATTTCTACATGATTCGGATCGAGAATCAATTCGAGGAAGTGCAGCACTTCGCGATAAAGGCGCTCGGCTTCTGCTATCTCACCGCGCGCCAGCGACTCCTCGGCGAGCGAAATCAGTCGGGCTGCTAGCTCCTTCTGAAGCGTATTCATATCTTTTGTTTCGACCACGATCAACCTCTGCCGGTTCAGATGATATTTTGCACAACAAACCGATGATGCTGAGCAAAACACACAATTTCTGAAGGTTGTTCGAGAATGTTCTGGACTGGCAGCCTGCGTTGGTCCTACAACAGACTGCCGTGCAGCACTATTCGGGCGACATTGAAGTAAATAATCAGCCCGGTTACATCAACGAGCGTGGCTACGAATGGCGTCGACGCGCTGGCGGGGTCGAATCCTAGCCGGCGCAGCAAAAACGGCAGAAGCGCGCCGCTCAGGCTGCCCCACAGCACGATCAGAACCAGGCTGCAGCAGACGGTGAGCCCGATCAACCAATAATGTTCGCCGTAGCTATGGAAAAGAAATTCCCAGATCGTCACGCGAGCGAATCCTATTATGCCGAGGATGGCACCCAATGCAAATCCGGAAACCAGCTCTCGGCGAAACACGCGAACCCAGTCGCGCAAACGAACTTCGCCCAGAGCCATGGCGCGGATCACCAGCGTCGAGGCTTGTGATCCGGAGTTGCCACCACTGCTGATTACCAATGGCACGAAGAGAGCGAGCACCACGGCTTTGGCAATCTCGCTTTCGTAATAGCCCATGGCCGTGGTCGTTAACATTTCGCTTAGAAATAGGGCTGTCAGCCAGCCCGCACGTTTCTTAACCATCTCCGCAATGGATGAGGCAAGATAAGGCATGTCGAGAGCCTCGGTGCCGCCCATTTTCTGAATATCTTCAGTCGCTTCTTCTTCGACCACATCGACGATGTCGTCGATAGTTACGATACCCTTCATGCGGTTTTCGCCGTCAACTACTGGTATGGCCAGCAGATCTTCTTGTTTAAACGTCAATGACAGTGCTTCCTGGTCCATCTGCTCGTTGCATGTGACGATGTCCGTTTTCATGATGTCTTTGACAAGTTTTTCACCCGGTGCGATGAAAAGCTCGCGAAACGACATCGCGCCTAGCAGATGCTGTCCGGCATCGAGCACGTAGATGTAATACATCGTCTCTGCTTCTTCCTGCGCTTGCAGACGCACATACGTGATCGCCTCGGCGACGGTCATCTCAGGCCTGAGGCGGACGAAGCGCGGGCTCATGACGCCGCCGGCTACATCTTCCCTGTAGGCAAGCAATCCGTTCACGTCGTACCGCGTAACCACATCCAGCAGGTCGAGTGTTTGGTGGCGAACTTCTACTGGCAATTCTTGAATGACGTCGGCGGCATCGTCAGGAGCAAGAACGCGTATCCACAAGCGTTTTTCGCTCGTGGTCATAACTTGAATCAGCCGCGCGGCCTCGCCGGCGCTCAATTCATTGAAGAATTCCGGCGCGGTATCGGGCGAAAGCTCTCTGAACTTTGCAAGCTGCTGTTCAGGTGGCAGCCCATCCCACTTCTCATGCAGCGCATCGAGCAGCGCATGCGTATCAGTTGTCTCCGACATTTCGTGGGTTTCCATTGCAAGAAGCGAGTAAGCGATGGGTAGCACCGCCATTACATTGTAAACGGGCGACACCGAATGGTGCCGCCCGTGTTTTTGCGAATACCGGCTTAGATGTCAGCAATCGCTGCCTTCTCGCAGCCTCGCAGGCACCCTATTTCGTTTCCATTTTTTTCTTAGAAACGATAAGCCTTGCTTGTGTTCTTGACGTTCGTTTGTGCGCCACCTTCTTCTTAGGTTTTTGCACTACGACTGCTGCTTCCTTTTGCTTGTCCTTTTGATCTGACGCTTGGGGCGCAGCCTGTGGTATCTCGCAAATCACTGGTCCACCTACAACCATTGGTTTGCCATTAACCACCATAGTGCGAGTTGCCATCAAAGTCGGTTTCAGAAGTCCGGCTTGTGAGTTGAACTTTGCTGACCCACCTCCGTTCTTCTGTTGAGACATGCGCCATTGCGCTTCCTGACTCGCCACCGGCTGGGAATTCAACATTCCCTCGACCAGTGCGTTGTCAAATGGAACCACTACTGAGTCGGCCTTTGTGCCGGACGGCAGTTGTGACACCTGTCCTTGCGGACCGACGACGTACAAGTAGTCTCCCGACATGCCCACCTTGTATTGGATATTTCCTACCCAATAGCCAAGCATTTTCAGATCCTTAGGCGGGTCTGCCATTGGTGCGGGTGGTTCAGACGGACTGACGTCGTGCATTGCTTGTTCAGCATTTTGCCCGGTCTGCGTGTTCTGATTTCCCTGCTGAGTTTCCGGATCGCTCAAGCCCAGCTGTTGCATCACATCGTCGCCGAGCGCCAAGAATGCATGAGCCGGTTGCATCGAACTTGCGAGCAGAATAGCCACGCCCAATGTGATCTGTATTCGAATCGATTTCATTCATCGACCTCCTTGCAGAGGAGACGGGAGAGTTGCCTCTCCCGTCCCAGGCGTGACTTACTTGAGGATCTGCTGCTCGCACTTGCGGTGGAATAGCCGGTGGAACTTATGTTTCTTCGGAAGGATAATCCGCGCCAGTGGCCGTGCAACAGGTAGCATTGCTTCTTCGGGCCACGCATAGTTCGTCACCAGAGCCGATGTCACCGTTGTCGGGATACCGTTGGTGAAGATTTGCTGTGTGCCCAGCACTTCAGGCAATGCAAACGGGTTGTTGGTCAACAGTTGCATTGGTCCTTGCAGTTGGCTCGCTGTCCCGGCTGCCGGCAACAATCCGTTTTCGACGATACCGCCGCCGCCGCCAGGGAATATCGAACCGAACGAGAAGCTGCCACCGCTAGGCTGTATGAGCTGGAACCCGTTGACTACAGGTATGCTCGAGCTGAGCGATGTGGATCCGACTGTAACTCCGCTGCTGCCGTTGGCTCCGTTAGACCCGTTAGACCCGTTAGAGCCATTCGACCCATTGGCGCCTGATCCGCCCGATCCGCCGGATCCGCCGGATCCAGCATTACCGCCGCTGCCACCGGCACCGCCAGAACCGCCGCTGCCGCCAGAACCGCTACCGCCGCCGCCGCCACCGCCGCCGCCGCCGCCGCCACCGCCGCCGCCGCCGCCGCCGCCGCCGCCGCCGCCGCCGCCGCCAGCACCAGTAATGGTGATGGTGATGTCATTGGTGTTGTTATTGGCGTTGAGGTTGTTGTTGGTGTTGGTGTTGTTGTTGTTGTTCGTGTTGACGTTGGTGTTGTTGTTGTTATTCGTGTTCGTGTTTGTCGAACTTGGTGTTGGTGTTGGTGTTGGTGTTGGTGTTGGTGTTGGTGTTGGTGTTGGTGTTGGAGTTGGTGTTGGTGTTGGTGTTGGAGTTGGAGTTGGTGTTGGTGTTGGTGTTGGTGTCGGTGTTGGTGTTGGTGTTGGTTTGTCGTCGCCACCTGCTCCTCTACCCTTGCTACCAGTATGCAGATGACTGTTCTGATCGCCTCTACCTGACACGTCGTCACCGCCGCCAGGCCCATGATGGACACGGTCGCCGGATGTTGATCCTGAGGATGATCCTCCCGAATTGCCATGATTAGTTGAAGTGTTGGTCACTGTCTTGGACCAGATGCCGTTGTTGGAACCGCTTCCGCCGGCGTTGCCGGTGGAATTATTTGTAGCTCCCTTTTGCCACAGTCCACTGCTGACATGACCAAATGCGCCCGCTCCGCCGGTAGACTTTCCTGAGCTAATTCCGCTGGCGCCCTTGACGCCTTTGGCAGAGCTGTTAAGACCGCCAGCCTTGCTACCGCCGCCGAGTCCGCCCACGCCGCTGAAAATTATCATCCCCGATGACTTGGTGCCTGAATTGCCATTGCTTGATGCGCCGGCATTGGTACCGCCGGCATTATTGCTGGCGGCATGGCTGCCGCCGGTCTTGATACCACTAGTGCCGAATCTTGCGCCGGCACTATGACCGCCGGCTGCCGACCCTGCTGCTGCTGGGGCAGCCATAAATCCGCCTATATGTGCGCCGCCGCCAAATGCAGCACCAAAGGATCCCCCTCCACGAGCTTCGACAACCGTGCTCGAAAGTGGGATGGTTGATGCGAGCATGAGGCCTATTGCCAGCGCGCGAAAGGTGCTCCTACTCATAAGTGCGCCTCCTGAGTTTTCTCTTCCATTGTCCCCGGTTGAGCCCGGACGCTGCGGGTACCCATCAGTTCCTCCCGTGCTTGGGTTTGAACAGCTGGCGGGCGCTGCTGAGCTTCTTGCAAGTCTCACCGGCCCCGGCTTGCCAATTGCAGAGCCGTGGTTTTTCGCTATGAAAAACTGGGGATGCCCTTAGGCGAAATTCTGCAGAATTTGAAAGCCCATATGCAGTACGCGAAAGACAACAGGGCATATAGGGAAATGCGGGTCAATTGAAGGGGTATCCGATAGCGAAGCTGAACCGGTAATCGTCTAACGTAGAGTTAACGGCTGACTTTATATAGCTGAGCTTGGAGGGAAGTTTGTTATGGACAAAAGCTGGGTTGCCTGGACGGAGTTGAACCTTCAGCGCGGTTGCGATCCCAACGGTATCCTCAAAATTCTTATGAAAGAACAATTTGAGATAACGGCAATTCGCAACGTCATGGGATCGAGGTTTCCTGGACAATGTGTGTTAGCTGGCAACCAATCGGCGGCCCAAGCTGATGATACGTTGCCCGAATTAGTGCAGAAACGCGAATCGCTCGTCCGTATTCAAAGACAACTTCTCGCTCTCAATCCAAAAGCACAAAGCATCGAACGACGCCGCTACCTCTCGCGCGCCGAATTTCTCGAACAATACTATTCTGCTAACCGGCCGGTCGTCCTCTGTGGACTCATGGACAATTGGAAAGCCATGCAGGCGTGGACGCCTCAATATCTCAAGTCGGTGTGCGGGGCAACTGAGGTAGAAATTCAGGCCGGAAGAAATACCACCAAGCTTTACGAGATAAATGACAAACCGCACCGTCGTCAAATTCGCTTTGATGAATATGTCGATATGGTATTCAACAGCCAAGAGACCAACGATTTCTATCTCACCGCCCGCAATGAATTCTTCCATCGTCCAGGCGTTGATTCTTTGCTGCGCGATATAGAAATGTTTCCCGAGTATTTGCAGCCCAACAATAATGGCGACGGACTTTTCTTCTGGTTCGGTCCGAAGGGTACAGTGACGCCGCTGCACCATGATGTTCAGAACATCTTTATGTCTCAGGTAATCGGGCGTAAGCACGTCAAAATGATTCCTTCAAGCGAATTGGATTTGATCTACAACCATTTCAGCGTATACAGTCAAGTCGATGTTGAGAATCCGGATTTCGAACGTTTTCCGAAGTTCCGCCAGGCAACCGTAATGGATGTAGATCTGGATCCCGGCGAGGTGTTATTCATCCCGGCAGGATGGTGGCATCACGTCAGATCGCTCGACGCAAGCATAACCATCTCATTCACTAACTTCATCTTTCCAAACGATTATGACTCCGAGTGGGTCCACCCGTCAGGCAACGGTGCCCTAACGGCAGAACCGAGATACTCTGCAGCTCCGAGCGAGCAGCCATCAAACATGCCTGCCGCCGCCGTTGCACAAGTTGACCATAAAGCTCTGCATGACAATTGCATGTCGCTATTGCTTGAACATCCCAAGGCGAAGCAGATCGAAAGTCCGTTAGTGCAGCTGGTCACAATCGACAATTTTCTCAGTGATGAGGAATGCGATCGCTTAATGGATTTGGTTAACGATCGGTTGCGTCCTTCCACGACCACCAGAGAGACTCCTGGTTATCGCACCAGCTACACATGTGATCTTTCGCTTGTCGGTGATGACTTTGTGAAGTTCATCGATTGCAAAATTGCCGCTGCCCTCGGAATTTCGCCCTCGCATTCCGAAGGCATTCAGGCGCAAACTTATGATGTCGGACAAGAATTTAAACAACACACTGATTGGTTTGAGCCCGGAACGGACGAATATAGAGAATGTGCCGCCGACCGCGGCAACCGCACTTGGACATTCATGATCTACCTCATGGACACGGCCAAAGGTGGTGGCACCCGATTCGTCAATCTAGATCAGACAATGTTTCCCAAGAAGGGAAAAGCGGTGGTTTGGAATAATCTATACGCCGACGGCACCCCGAATCCTGACACACTGCATTGCGGCATGCCGGTGAAGAAAGGCAAGAAGGCCATCATCACTAAATGGTTCCGCGAGCTGGGGCAAGGACCCATGTTTGCCTAGGTGCTCTGGTCGCCAACCCGGATTTGACCGGATTGGCGACCATCGTGCTCAGACTAAGAGCCCTGTCGCCTTTGTCGAAGGCGGCTCCAAAAACCGCTTATCGCTGACAGCGAAGCGAGCGATATTAATAATCCCAACCACGTATAGCCGGAGCACCAGGGATCATAACGCAGGGTCGCCGTGCTGCCATGCGGCAACACGTACATGCGTTCACCTGAGGCTCTGAAAACCTCGGCATCTGACGAGCGCCAGTATGGGAAGTATGAGTAGTTTACTTTCACCAGCTGCCCCGGCAGCAGATTGCTTAGCTTGATCGTCTGGTTGTCGTCCGCGAAGTTCAATCTGTAAGCGGTCTGTTTAGTGTCGAGCGCCCTGTCTGCCTGCGCGGAATTGGCTTTCCGATCAGCCAGAAGCTGGCGCATCCTGTTTACGAAGTCGCCCTTGTCCAGGCATCTTTCAACGTCTTCATAAGCATCTTGCTCGAAGTTATGTTGATACCACACGTGATAATGATCGATCAGGTGATACTGACGGTACTGAAAACGAATGAGCGTCTCGGGAGCTTTGGTGCCGTCGTTCGGTGATGGAACGACCGCTGCGTACGTGCCGTTGGACGGCTTGTCGTTGACGATCACAATCGGAATTTGGGGCGGCCGCGATTGGAGCTTGCCGGTAAGATCGATCAGCTCGGCCGCTGAATACAATTGTTTATGCGCAAAGAAATAAGATTCCATCAGTCCAAACGGCAGATTGCCTGCCGCGTCGACGTAGCCAATCAGGGCTTTTGTTGGTACCGTCACCGGTGAAACGGGAGGCTTGGCGATCTGGACGATTGTATATGGACCGAACGTTTGAACTGAATTGCCGCCATTTTGCTGAGCGACCTTCACTAAATCTGAGTTGTTGCGGCAAATGAGGTGAGTAACACCAAAGTCCTTCAGTTGAGTCAAAGCGGTGATATTGCCGACATCGGCGTTTTTCATGAACGTATATGGACAATTCCATGTGTTGCCGGCCGCCATGAATGCCGCGGCATCTGCGAGGCGGCAAGCCTGCGAACTCTGAATGAACAGTCCGTTGACCGTCTCAAACCCGGTGTCTTTCCATAGCCGCGACTCTAAGTAGCGCGCTTGCAGGAAGGGATACTTCTCATAATCATCGAACGACTCGATGAAAACGCGGCCTTTCACGGGCTGCTTCTTGAAATAGGCTAACACTTGGGCACCGTCGGACGACGGCCCGGTTTTGGCAAGCGCTGCCACCTTTTCGCGCTCGTAGTGCGGAAACTTCGTTGCCGAATAAAGGCCGCCGGAAAGCACACACATCATGACTACGGGGGCGGCGATCTTTACCGCGTTGTTCTTGCCGGACATTTCACTGGCAGAGTAAGCTATGGCCACAGGCACAATAGACAGAAGTGCCGCCAGATAGAGCAGTGTATATCCATAAATTCGATAATAGTGCACTGTGAGCGGAAAAGATGATGCGATGAAGCCGCTCGATGCAAGAAACGAAGCTACCAGCACGGCGACGAAAAGTGAGACGGCCGCAGGCGCTCGTCTAATTGGTTGTAGTATCAGAAAAAGTATGAACATCATGTCGACGGCCAGCGTGGCCAGATCAATGGGCATGAAATGCCAACCAAGGCAATCCTTGATGTGTCCGAGCAATGACACCAATGGATAACGAAAGAGGATCTCGAAGAAGTCTCCTTGCGGGCGAATAATGTCGGGAACAGCATAGGTACCGCTAAGCATCATGGCAGGGAAGAGCCACAAGCAAGCGAGTCCAATGCCAATTACATGCATGCGCCAAAGCGCGAATCTTTCCTTTGCATACCAGATGCTCAGTAAAAGCACGAAGCCGAGCTGAAACATAGACGTCAACGTATGCGTGAAGCAAAGCAGCCCGAAAAAGATGATAGCCAATCTTTCGTCGCCGGCTTTCTTCGAGTCCAGCCAGCGGACGAGCGCGCCGGCATGAAGCAACAGGAAGTGCCAGCCGAGCAACTGAGAATACAGCCCGATGTTCATCACCGCAGCGGCACCGATGCCGTGCCATTGGTAGTCGTGGTTCAGGTACCAGAATGAAGTGAAACAAATTGATGTCGCTAACAAGGCGCCATCAGCTGCAGACAAACGCGATGTTCCTGCGACTTTTCTGGACAGCGGCAGTGCGAGATACCAGAGGCTCCACGGCAATGCCGCGCATCCGAGCCACAGACCAATGTGGCATGCCCATTGTGCCGGCTCCGCCGACCACCTGGACAACAACAACGCCAAGCACGCGGTGAGCGCTTCGGCAAGTGGTGCATAAAACTGACATGCAGGCCAGCCGGAGAACCAGGCGGGATCGTAAAACGTAAGACGCAAATGCGCTAATTGCGGCATCATGCGCTCGACAAGAGCAATGTGTCCGGGCAAGTCATTGCCCGGGATGAATCCCGGCGCCGCATACAGCTTGAACCAATAAAGTACGAACATGCTGAATGCAGATAGAATTGCCAGCGGCACGTACTCCGCCCAACTTGCCGTTGCGGAGTCTTCCGAATTTGTTGTGTCTGTGGCGTACTTGCCGGAAATACTGGCGCAGACAACCGCCAAGACATCAAGGAGCATTTTTGGCGAGTCGGTAAGTAGGTTTACTTTTGAACCTTCGACATTCCGCCAATTCACGGGCGCCTCTTCAGTTATATAACCGCGACAACGCGCCATGTGGAGGATCTCGACGTCGAATCCAAAGCCGTCGATGGTGGACTTCGAGAAAAGATCGTGCGCTGCATCGGCAGTGAACAGCTTAAAGCCGCATTGCGTGTCATAAAGATCCGGCAAGAGCAGTGATTGAACCACCCCATTGAAGACGCGACCTGTGAACCGACGGTGTAAGGACGTGACCACTGTGGTGTTCTTGTCCGGTTTTGCTCTAGAACCAATGATGATTTGCGCGCCGCTGCATAGCCGGCCTTCGAGTGTCGCAAGCTCTTCTATTGGAGTGCTGCCATCTGCGTCATTAAGCAAAATGAGGTTGCCCGTGGCGGACATGACGCCCACTCTTAACGCATGTCCTTTGCCGCGATTCTGTGGACACACTATGACTTTGACGCCTTCATGGCTTTGAGAGAAATTCCTTACCACATCTGCGGTGCGGTCAATGCTGCCGTCATCTACTACGATAATCTCGAATGATTTTCCCCTCTCAACAAGATATGAGTGCACGGATTCCAAAGTGCGTGGCAGTCGAACTTCCTCATTAAATGCCGGGATCACCACCGATAAGTCGAATTGCGAAACGCATGAGAAAGTGCTGTTAGGAGCAGTGCTGGTTGTTTGGGCCTGGGCGTTGCGTGTCACCGTAAACAGGTTCATCCACATTTGTCCATTCCTCACATAGCCATCTGGCTGCGCTGAAGCGAATAACCAGAGTGAGCGGCGCCGTAATGTTCAGTTCGACGGAGTGCTGAGGTAATTGTTGCTGTTCAGCTAATGACTAGCGGAACAAAAAAGACGGCGGCATTGCTGCCGCCGCTAGGGCTTGGATATGGCGCAAAGTCAATTGCGGATATTGAAGCGGCACCGCATGTGGTGCCTGGCTGCAGCTAGTATGCGTAGAGGTGGCAAATCGTGTTTGCGTCGCGCGGAGTCAAATGGCCGGTTTGCTTTGAAGACACGGCGTAATACATGATGTCATACGGATTGGAGGAGTGTCCCTCGATGCCGAGCCCATGTCCGATCTCGTGCAAACATGTTTCTGCCAATTCCTTGTCCGACAAGGGACGGCCATCGCATCTGGTCAGAATGTTTGTCTGCGCATGATCGATATATTCGCGACCGTCGTCTTGGTCTATATATGTATCGGTGGTCGTCAGTCCGGCTTCCGTGCCTTGTGCACACTCTTTCTGATGGCTCGTCCACCCGATAACATAATTTGCCTCGGCACGATTGGAAGTCAGCCCCCAGCGAATTCGTCCGCCGGTTGCCTTAGACCATTCGCTGAAGCACTTGGACACAATGCCGGGAAATGTCGAACGTCCGGGGCCGACATAAACTTTGATCGTGCCGTTTTCAGGCCAGCGGCTGGTGCCTTCCGTTTGAGCGAGGTAGTCGCCCGATCCGCCGGTGTAATAAACTGCTTGCGAGTAGGGTGTGCGCAATAAGCCGGCGCTACGGCTGTGTCCGTCGCTGCGGTGGTTTCCGTAGTATTGCACCAGGTGATTGCTCGTCCCGGCGTGCGTCGGATGTGTCCGGTGAGTATGAGATGCGTGGTGAGTGGTGGCACGGTGGTGCTTGACGGCGTGATGATGCGTGGTGGCATCAACGACCTGTGGTGCAGCCGTGATTAGTGTGGTGGCAATGACTGCCGTGACTTGGGCCAAACGGTTGAGCTTCATGCGCGTCTCCATTCAACAAAAACCGGCTGCCGCGTTGGAGCGCCGGGCTTCCAGCCGGCATTATGGGCAGCGGCGGGCCAAAGCCCGCGACTCCCGGGCGCTGGCCCGAGTCGGATTTCATTCAAACACATAAGGTCGCGCCCGTGCTAACCGGAGTCGGCGTCAGAGGGCAAAGCTGCAGAATTTGTTAACATCGAACTCTGCCATAGAAGCAGCGGGCGCCCGCCCGCCACCACAAACGATCGGTACCAGCCGCTTTAGGCGCGCATTGCACGCTACCGCTTCGCGCTGAGCTCAGCCACTTTATCCGAAGCAGTGCCGCTCGTCGATCGACCAATTGTCGCCGATATCAAGCCATATGGCTCATCAGTGGGCACGAAAATTTCGTTGTTATTCTGCATGCCGAAACGCGACAGGTCGAAAGCAATCCGATGCTGGTTGGGCATGCTGATGTGAATCTCTTCAATGTCGTTGCAAGAATCCAGCACCTTTTTGCCCATCTCGAATAGCGTTTGCTGTACCGCCAGCGAATGGTGTGCGGCAAACACATCCAGCAATATCTTCCGCACGGTGGCGTAATTCTTGTCGAAATCGCAGTTATCAGTCTTATACACCCAGTATGCAGCGACACTGGTGGCAAAAATTCTATCCTTCGCTTCCGGCAGCGTGGTGAACTCGTCGCGAATGAATCCGGTGAATTCAGAATCCGTTGTTTTCAAAACGAAGAGGTCTTCAATGCCGGACTCCACCGTTATGCCGCCGCGAATGCAGTCGACATGCGTGACTCGTTTTTCTTTATTGCCGCCGACGAAGGCGTGCTCATGCGGCTTGCCGTTGGAGTCGATGCGCTGCCACAATTCTTCGGCGATTTCCACCGAAGTCGCCCCTATATGCGTATTACGCGAGAGAAAGTGCTCGCACAAGTGTTTGGCGAAGCTCTCGATGTTATTCACCGGATGCTTCGCCGCTAATGCATACACGGTATTTTTCATAGTGTCGGTAGCGACAATCTGTGAGTTGTCGCCATCCGTGTATGAGCGATCAAACTCACCCTGGAGTTGAATGTTTACCGTCAGTTCTTTGAGTTCGTGCCGTTGCGGCGTTCTTGTCACTTTCGTTAAGCGAACGCGCGATTTGCCGTAGCTGCTGTCTACGAGCGAAATTGCCATGACATCGTCCTCCGGTGCGGAACATCATAATTAAACCGCATCGGTAGGCATATCGTATATATGGATTGTAGCGGCGGCAGGTAATGCCGCCTGTCTCCGTCTGCGTTGTCAGGCGGCCAACTCGACGGCCCTTCGAGAATCCAAAATCCGCGCGGCGCTTTCAGCGACGGCGATGGCGCGGTCGGTTTCATCTTGTGCATGCAAGGCGCGCACCAATCCGTAGATGGCGCCGGCATGATCAAGCAGCGAAGGGGGAGACGCTTCGAAAGAGTCAAGCAAGTAGCGGAAGATGCTTTCGGCGTCGGCAAAACGCTCTTCTCTCATCGCTTCTTCGGCTCTTCTCAAAACTTTCTTGATAGTTCTGCGACTCATTAGGTCCTCATTATCAGAGCAGGTTTCACCAGTGGTTTGCGGCATGAAGCGCCGCCTATCGGTTATCCGGGCTGACTGAGGCAGATCGGCAAATGTTCCACCGCGGGGCTTGATATATCGGGGTTTGGGCTGAGGTGAATGCCTGTTATCCCTGGCTGCTACAGGCATTGCGGCTCGAGGTAGCCCTTTGTCCCTCTTTCAGATTGACCCGACGAAAAGCGGGCTTCCAGTATGCGCTGCACAGTCTTAGTGAAGTGCCCGCCGGCAAATCCGGCGGGCACATTGAGTTGAGAAGCTCTGGCGTCCCAGCCATGCTCACATTTTTTCGTACCAGACTGGTCCGTTGTCGGCTTCTTCCTCGACGTGCTCTTTGTTTTCGACTGCGGGCGCGCCGACGCGTTCCAGTATCCGCACATAAGCTTTCGCCATGCGCGCGCGCTCGTCATCACTCCACGGCAACGGGCGAAATTCGTCGAGCACCGACAGCACGTCTTTTGCGCTGTTGGCTTTCTGCACGCGGGTAATGTATGAATTCAAGTCCGGTTTTGCTTCTGTCATATGGTTCCTTGGCGACGCGATGCGCAGCCCCTACAAAATCGCGCTTACTTCTCCATGTCCTGGCCGAGGCTGAACGAGTCAGGATGGAACGGCTCGTTGAATCCTTTCACCATGCCGTTTTTGCATCCGTAGTACGCGCCTGAAACGGTGCCCCAAACGATGGAAGCCGGCAAGGTCACCACGCTTACCAGCAGGCATGCCGGTGCACAATCTTTGGCGTTGGATCCCAACTTGTCCGCGGCTGCTGGTGTCCAATCTTTATACGTTTTGTACGTCTGGCGCACGACGGCGATCGGCGTGCCGACGATGGTGCCCGCGGTGGCTGCGCCTACTCGAGTGACGACGAGCGCAGCGTCGACGGCCGTTTCTACGCCGCCGGATTTCTCATCGGCCAACGAAGGTGCTGCAACAGCGATCGTCAGAGCAATGGATAAGATTGCTGCAAATTTCGCGATTCTCACGTTTCTTCCCTCACACAATTGCCGGCAAACAATAGCAGATCATTGTTGTTTATGCCTGATGCCGACGATGTCTTGACAGAATGCCACGACTTGATTCTCCGCCCAAAACCGGTCCGATACAGGCGTCTCTCCCTTATAACGCTGAACGAAGCCGGCGTGCCCTCCGTACTTCGCAGTAAGTAACTGTAAATGGGGATTACGTAGTGCAGGCTGGTCGAACATGGCGAACGGCACCAGCGGATCGTCTTGTGAGGCGATGATCAATGTCGGAATCTGAATCCTGTCGATTACTCGCAGCGCGCTCGCCTGGAAATAGTAGTTTTGCGCATTGCCATAGCCGCCGTCGGGCGCGGTATAGACATCATCGAATTTCCTCAGGGTGGAAACGGACGGCAGCAATGACAAATCGAACGCACCAGGGAACAGGCGGCTCTTCTGTTTGATTTTCTCTTTCAGCGTGCGCAGAAACCACAACTCGTATATTCGATTTGGCGGCCGTTCGATAGCTTGCACGGCGAGGTCCAGATCAATCGCCGGCGAAATCGCCGCCGCCCCTGCCAGCAATTCTGAGCCTTCTGCGCCCAGTTCGCCGGCGGACTTAAGCACGATGTTGCCGCCCAGCGAAAAGCCGGCGGCAAATATTTCCGCAAAACCCTCAGCGCGCAGTTCGCGAACCACTTTGATCAGGTCTTTGCTCAGCCCTGCGTTATACAAGGTACGCGTTAGCGCCATCGTGCCTCCGCAATTCCGCAGATTCAAGCGAATTGCGTTCATGCCAGAGGCAAAAGACTTCTGCGCTATGGCCATGACGTGCGCGGATTCTGCCGATCCCTCGAGTCCATGCAAAACCATCACCGTCGGTTGCTTCTTCCGCTCTGGCTGCCAGTGGCAATGTGCAAGAACAGACGTGCCGGGCTCAACCTGGAAAAGCCGGCTCTCGCCAGCCTGTTGAAATGCCGAATCCCATCGCCGCGGTAGCAGAGCCGGGGCGATCGTCATTATGTGCGGGTTGCGCATCCATGGGTGCGGCACGAACTCGGGCGAATTCGGTGTAAATGTCATTTGACTTTTGCTTTTTTAATCTGGAGGATTGTTATAGGATGTAAGGGGAAACACCAGCCATCAGCGACCTCAGTAAGGATTTGGCGATGGGAGACGGTGAAGGCATTATCTTTATCATATTCGGCGTGTTTGCGCTTCTACTGCTGCTCGCCATCGCGGCGAACATGGGCTACATCTCGATGATTTAGTTGGTACCGGCAGGCGGAAGCCCGCTTTTGGGGGTAAGAGTGCCCCATCCCTTTACAAGGGAAGTATAAAATCGGCGGAATCCGGCTGTGTGACCGGGACTCGAGATCACTTTTGCTCGTCTTCTCTGACGTCGATGGTCTGAACCCTGGTCAGCAAGCCGTCCTTGAAGTGCCAGACAAAACTGCTTACAGGCTCCTGGCTTTGACTCTTTAAATAGCGCGCCAACAACCCCATTTCGATGATCGTGTTCTCGTCCAGCGCAGACGTCACGAGCAATTGGTCTCGCGAGGGCAGTATCGCCATCAGCCCCGCTTCGGAGTTGAGCGTTTGCTGCAGCGTTCGCATCACCTCAGGGACGGTAATTAGCGAGGAGAGAAACTGCCTGTGCGTGCCCCCTCTAAAGCCAACCAGCCAGGGCGCGCCCTCAAAATTTTCCACCTGGAATTCACTGAGCGTCAGCCCCAAAGCAAGCACGATATTTCGTAAGTTGTGCACCGCGTGAGAGGTGAATTGCGCCGGTTCCGGAAAACTCCGCAGCATGTCGCCTGTAAAAAGCGGCTGAATGATCTCGTTTTTCGCCAGGACAAACTGGACAATTACATGTTCTTCATCTCGGTTCACGAGCTCCTGAAATAGCAATGGGCCTTTGCTGCTTTCGCCGGTATCTCCCGTTTCTTCCTCGTTTAATGCATGCCGTTTCAAATCCCGCATCAACGGCAGCGAATGCTCATTGATGTCTGCGAAAGCATAATGTGTACCGTTGACCGTCCAGCCAACTTCGGTGAGCAGCGGTTGAACCAGCGCCGGCAGCTTTTCCGGCGACTTTTCGTACTCGCTATAAAGTTGGTCTAGCTTGAGGGTGAGCACCGGCTCGTTCTCGCCGTAGAGAACTTTTATTGACAAGGGCTCAGGCGTATTGAGCTCAACGTCATACGCGCTCAGCTTGTCCGCCACTTCGGCGGTGAATTCGGCAGGATTGAGCATTTCCGGCATGTTACAGATTCGGTTGGTCGGCGGGTGAATTCGTTTAGTATAGGACAGACGGATCGCATATAATACGCATCTACGTCTGCTGGCGGCGGACGAACGGGTGCGCCCGTAACTCAGTGGATAGAGTATCCGCCTTCTAAGCGGACTGTCGTTGGTTCGAATCCAACCGGGCGCGAATCTCACGGGTTGTTAGCTCAACGGTAGAGCAGTTGCCTCTTAAGCAATTGGTTGAAGGTTCGAATCCTTCACGACCCAAAATTTTCGGAAGAACTTGAATTGTTTGACGCCGCTCAGTAGCAACAAGAGGTGTCATAGCTTGGCCGAGCTACCTGACGATTCCGATGTATTTCGCTTGATGGTCGATAGCGTAAAAGACTATGCCATCTTCTTGCTCGATCCCAATGGCATTGTGTTGACCTGGAACCAGGGAGCCCAGAGACTGAAGGGCTACAAATCCGACGAAATAATCGGCAAGCACTTCTCGATTTTTTATACGGAAGAAGCGAAGGCGATTCATCATCCTGAGCATGAACTCGAATTGGCTTTGCGCAATGGTGTATATGAAGAAGAAGGTCTGAGGGTCCGGAAAGATGGATCGACCTTTTGGGCCAGCGTGGTAATCACTCCCTTAAGCGATCGGCAAGGAAAAAATATCGGGTTCACAAAGGTAACCCGTGATCTCACAGAGAAAAGGAGATACGAGCAGCGGCTGGAAGAAAGTGCTGAGAAATTGCGTCAGGCAAACGCCGATTTAGAGCGAGCCAGCAAAGCAAAAGATATATTTCTGGCCAATATGAGCCATGAGCTACGAACCCCGCTCAACTCGATTATCGGTTTTATCGGTGTCCTGTTGATGGAACTCTCCGGTCCAATGACGCCGACTCAGAAAAAGCAAGGCGAGTACGTCAAGCGTGCTGCGGAACATTTGCTGTCATTGATTAATGACATTCTCGATCTAGCCAAAATAGAAAGCGGAAAGCTGCAGCTCAATATTGGTCGGGTAGATGTTTGTACGATCGTATCGGATGTGGTGGCGGCTCTCGAGCCACAGGCGACGCAGCGCGAACTTTTTGTGACCATAAAACCGTTGCCCGCAAATTGCTTGGTTGCCGGAGAAGAACGCGCTGTACGCCAGATACTGACAAACTTGATTGCTAACGCGTTAAAGTTTACCGATCAAGGTGGTGTCACAATTAGTGTTAAACCGCAGGGCGACAAAGTGAACGTTGCCGTGCAAGATACGGGCATTGGCATAGCGCAGGCGGACAAAGACAAGCTTTTCAAGGGATTCGTTCAATTGGCGCGCGGGGCCAGAACCCAGGAGGGAACCGGACTGGGGTTGCTTCTTAGTAAGCGCCTGGCCACTTTGATGCATGGTGATATAACATTTGAAAGTGAATTTGGACACGGCAGCACCTTCACCGTGTCATTGCCCGCATACAACGAGAACAAATGAATGGCACGAATACTGGTTATTGAAGACAACGAAATGAACCGCGAACTGGTCAAATTTTTATTCGAGTCGGCCGGGCATCAGTGCGAGATTGCAACGGACGGCGAGAGTGGCATCAAGTTGGCCCAAACCGCGTCACCGGATGTGGTGCTGCTTGATATTCAGCTGCCTAAGATGGACGGATATTCGGTTTTGAAACAACTACAATCCATGGGGACGGAGCAGCTGCCGCCCATTATCGCCGTGTCCTCTTATGCCATGGTCGGCGATAGGGAGCGCGCCCTGTCGGCTGGATTCAACGGCTATATCAGCAAACCGATCAATCCTCAGACGTTTGTTCATGACGTGCTTGCTACCGCGGGTTTGGCCGGCTAGGATTTTTTGTTTTTGCTAAGCCGTTTTTCAGGCTGTAAAACATCTTCGATTTCTGTGAGGATGGCCCGTGCTTCAAGAGGTCTGAAGATGAATTTCGTGGCGCCGAGTTCCATTCCTTTGACCTTATCGGCTTCAGCCCAATACGTTGCAGTGATAAACACAAACGGAATTGTGCGAAAACGCGGGTCGGCTTTCACTTGCTTGATGAAATCAAAGCCAGTTGAGCCCGGCATGCCAATATCACTGAGAATCAGGTCGAACGCGCCTTGCGTGGCGAGGGCGTTCATAGCGTCTGCGTGGCTGTTGCACACGACAACTTCGTATCCAAATGGCTCCAGCAAGCTTTTTGCCAAATACAGATGAGATTCGAGATCATCTACGACGAGTATTCGAGTCATTGGAACCTTTCGTTTGAGCCGAGCAACATTTCACTAGTCCGCTCACGCCATTTTACCGCTTCCTCGATTTTTCCTTGTTTCTCCAGCACATATGAAAGCGAGTGAGCGGCGCTAGCCACGTCGAGATGTGACGTGCCCAGCAAATACTCAAGGCAGCAGATTAATTGTAAGTACAGCACCTCAGCTTCATGCCAATTGCCTTTGTTGGCGGCATGCTGTGCTCTAGCTCTCACACTTTTGGCTATGCGGAATCCCATTTCTCGCGCTCGGATTGTCGATTTGGCGGTACACTAGACGTGGAGTCTGGGCGCAAGTTGCCTCATGAGCAAACCATTAGTTCTCGTAGTTGACGATCATCCTACTCACTTGAAAGTGTGCAACTTATTGTTGGATAAGTTCGGTTATCTTTCCTGTTGTTTGAGTGATCCCACCGAAGCACTAGAAGTGTTCCAGGCGACGGACGGTTTTGCGGCCGTGCTTATGGATTGGCGCTTGCCGGATATGGATGGCATCGAATGCATGCGGCGCATGCGCCGCATTGACGAGCAACGAAGCAAGCGGACGCCGATTATCGCTGTGACCGCTTCGGCGATGACGAGCGATCAAAAATTGTGTCTGTCTGCCGGCATGGATGACTTTCTGGCAAAGCCATTCCTTTCCGACGACCTCAAATTTATGCTCGCGAAGCACATTCCCACGACTCAACCTGCAGCTTCGGGTTTGTTGAAGGACGTATCAGCCGCCATTGCAAATGGCGACCTCGCCGCAGCCGACCTCATCTGCGCGCAAATCGTTTCATTGTTCCAGCATATTTGGGGAGAGGATAAGCGCAGTGCGCTCGATGGGGTTTTGCATTTAGCTAATATGCTAAAAGCCGATGGCTTGAGTGGTGAAGCAAACGCGCTCGAGTCCTGTGTGCGTGCGATATTTGACGACGCGCGGGCACCGTGAGTTATTCCAGCGCCTTGTCCAGATTTGTCACCGGCTTGTTGATGGCGGCGGCAGAGCCATGTGCTTTGAGAGCGGTGATGCGTTCTTCGATTGGTTCGGCGCGATCTCGCTGTGAAGCGGAGCGCAGCATGTTGGCGTACGATTGCAGGGCGGCGATGAGATCGGCATTGTCTTTGCCGGGACGCTTCTGGCACAGTGCCACCGCGCGCTTGAGCAGCACTTCTGCCTTATCCCACTGACTCAGTTGTTGCGGGAGTTTAGAGAACTGCTCAAGTAAGTCGGCGAGCGACGCCTCGCTCGATGGCTGCTTTTCGAGAATGTTCACGGCGCGCTTGTAAGTGTTTTCAGACTGATCGAACTTGAGATCGCCGCGATACGCATCGGCAAGGCCGGTCAAATCCGCCACATTCCTGGGATCGGCGTCACCATATGTGGATTCATCAATGGCAACGGCCCGTGTCAGCACTTTAGTCGCGTTGTCGTAGGCTCCATTTGATCGGTAAAGAACTCCGAGCTTGGCGAGGGTGCCGTGCATCTGCTCGCTCTGGGCACCGAATTGTTTTTTGTTATAAACCAGCACCTGCAGATAATAAGGCTCTGCCTGGTCATAACGACCCTGCGCGGTGGCAAGATCGGCTAATTCTTCCGCGTGTTTGATTACCTGTGGGTCGTCGGTGCCTAATTCTTTTTCCGATAGCGGTTGAGCGCGCTTGAGAAACTCGAGCGCCTCAACATCTTTTCCTGACTTCAAGCAAAGATGCGCTACTCGGGTCAGCGTAATTGCCAGAGGCATCTTGTCGGGCATCTGCTCCGCCCATGGTATCGCCGTACGATAAAGACGATCCGCCTCACGATTCTTCCCTGCATCGGCTGCAGACTCTGCCGCCGAGAAATTCTTCTTCCATTGCTCGAGCGGGCTAATTGCCTCTCGCGCTCGCGCCACTGCAAGATCTTCCACTTGCTTGGCTGTTTGCGCAGAGCCGACGGCCTTCAAACAATGACTGTACATTTTGACGGCGTTCAAAACAAAATCATGTTCGCTGCCGTAGAGCTGTTCGGCTATGGGCAATCCTCTTTTGAAATGGGTGATTGCTGCGCCGTTTTTCCCCTCGTAATAATACATGGCACCGAGATTGGACTCGATAATTCCCACGTAAGCCGCGGCTCCTTTCTGTCCACTCTTTTCCGCGATCGCCAGCGCCCGATTGTAATCCGCTTGAGCTTCAGGGTATTTACCTCGTGCGGCGGCAACTTTGCCCAGGTCGTTGAGTGTTGGCACAAGCTCGAAGCTGTCGGCACCGAATGCTTTCTCTTTTACCTGCAGCGCTCGTTTTAGATAAGCTGTCGCGTAATAATAATTGCCGTCGGCGCTGTATGACTCGCCGAGGTTGCTGTAAATTCTTCCCATGCGGCCATCCATGGCACCATAATTGTGCGCGCCCTGATTCATGGCGTCGCTGAAAATCTTCTGCGCATCTTTGTAGGCACCGGTGTTGTAGGCGGCTACCCCCGATTTAATCAGGTCGGTGATTCCTTCCGCGTAAGCGACTTGCGGAAAAGCGAGCGCGCAGCACGCGATCAATATTTGAATTTTGACCACGTGGATTTCCATAAGTTTTCTTCGTATGAACCGCTGCCGAATGGATGCCAGGTAATTTGGGTGACTACCCGAAATAGCTGATTACCACGTTTCAACGTGTAGTGATTGCGCATGTTAGCATCACACGAGCGAAACAAACTCAGTATCGAATCATGGTCGAGCTTGTAGCAATTCACGCCATTCAACTCGACGATGATGTCACCGGACTCGATGCCTTGGGCCTGGCATGAATCGCCATCGAAGACGCTGGCGATCACGGGGTAATCTCCGCTGATTAACCACGATGCGCCGTCGGTGTGGTAACCAGCCTTGCCATTGGCGACCATGCCTTTCAATGCCGCACTGCCGTTGATAGAGGTTTGCGCGGCAAAACCGACGCAGTCCATCTCGGGAAGCAGCAGTTTTCCATTGGCACCGTGCGTGGTGCCCTCCGCGGAGACGGCGCCTTTAAGAGTCTTGTCGAGATCCGGCTTTCGCAGCGAGTCCACGTCCATTCTGGGTGTTCCCATCAGGTAGCCCGCGGCACCCGTGATCGTGGCGTCGGGCGGCAAGCCTTTCGGAATCTTCTGCGTCGCGTCTTCTGCGGCTTTCGGTGGCTTGCCGTCTGCGGCGGAAGTTCCACTAATCAGCGAATCGAGCTCTGATTGGATTGAAGCTGCAGACTTTTGTTGTTTGTTGGCAGAGGCAGCTTTCTCATCGGACGCGGCAAATGCGGCGCTGGCGGTGGGATCGGCCGATGCCGGAATCAGAGACGCCGCGAAAGCCCCCGCCAAAACGAGCGCTGATATGCGGGCGACGCTGCTGGCTTTCATTCCACAAAACCAAACCGGTGACCAGTCAAAGTATACCCCGGTCTGGACTCGGATTATGACGGCTTAGCATCGTAATCAACAACATAATTGTTGGGGGAAAACTCCGCGCCCAGGCGTCCGGCAATCCCTGTGGCCGCTATCACCCGTGCGATTGGAGCGAATCGCGAGAACATCAGGGCTGCGCCGATACCCATAACCGCATCAGCCGCCGCCGCCAGCCGATATTTCCAGGTGTCGCGATCATTGGTGGAGTGCGCCAGCGCATCTACATCGAGGTACGAGCGATAACCCAGAACGGTGAGCGGACCAAGGCCCATCAATAGAGTTGAGGAGAGCGGCACGCCCGCTTGTCGGGTTAAAATCGAAAGCAACCCAGAGCCCACATTCACGCCGTAAAAGCCGACTTTCGTGCCGTTCAACCACGGTTTGTTGGCGATATCGTGACCCAAAGCCTGCCAGCCGTTTTCGTAGTGGCCGCTGAAGTGTGCCAGATTCTGCCGGTCATTGTAAGCGGCGACAATCCTCTCTACCGGCGTGCTGGCCAGCAACCCAGCCCTTCCTGAGTCCGGCATGGAAATTAGCTTACCGTTTCTATCGACGTCGGCACCGCCGCTGACGCCTTCCACCGCACTGCTGTCGTATTCGAGGTCGAATTGCAGGGACTTTGGTACATGCTTGCCCAAACGGTCCACGAGCGTTCCCGGATAAGTCTTGGGCTCATTTTGCGGAAAGTATAAGTCGCCGCCAAATCCAAGCGTATGAACTTGGTCGCCCGCTTTGAGTTTTTGCGAATCGCCCAACGGCAACGGCTGGGCATCGGGACCTTTTTGTCCTGGAGCCAAAGTGTAGAATGCGATATCGCGCGCTCGGTCGACCCAGACGTCTGCGCCCAGTGGATAGCGATTGCCGTCGTGGCCGATGAGAAAGCCTTGCCGTCCGGAAGTTACGACGTGAGCGTCGGTGGCATACGTCGAATCATCGATTTTCCACGTCGAGCCGTGCCCTGTCTCCGAATCAAAGCGGAAAACACCCTGACGGGCATCTTGCCAGTGTCCTTTGGTCTGGAGTGAGTCGACCATGGCACGATCATGTAGAACGAACACTGGTGCGTCAATGGGAGAACTCCCACATGGGCTTTATCCACTCCGTTACCGCGGGCGAAAAGCCTCCAACAGGTTGCTGAAATCGTCCGTCCATTGGGTGGTGCCGGCTGGAAGGCGGCGCTCCTCGGTCAGCCTGACATTCAATCTCTGGCACGGCGCTTTTAATTTTTCGATTAAGTCGTTATTGCGAGTGAGCAACACGTGGCGAATGTTCTCGCGCTGCAACCTGACTGCTTTCAATCCAACAGATTGCGCCTCTGCGGCGATGATTGGATCGAGACGCAGATAGCGGTTGGTGGTGTGAAACACAATCGCTCCGTCGGGAGTAATGTGTTGCATGTAAAGACGTAAGGCTTCGACGGTCAAAAGATGAACCGGTATCGCGTCGCTGTTGAACGCATCCACGATTAACAGATCGAATGGTTGTCGCTTCGCAGAGAGGGAGCGTCGCGCGTCGCCGAGAACGATGTCGATGTGTGCCGGGCTGTCCTTTAAGAAAGTGAAGTTACGGCGAGCGATGGGTTCGATTTTGGGATCGAGTTCGTAGAACGTCAATTCGTCTGCGGGATGACCATACGCAGCCAGCGATCCCGCACCCAAGCCGACGATGCCGTAGTTAACCGGCGCATTGCGCATGGATCGCACCGCTTCATCGATGGCAGCCACCGCGCCTGTGTAGTAAGGAAGAACCTCCCGTTTTCTCGTTGGGTCGAGAGATTGCATGCCATGAATGGTACGACCATGATAGAGCCAGGTGGTGCCGGACTGCCTGGTAACTTTGACGTCGCCGTAGAAGTTTCTGCTCTCTTGAACAATACTGCCTGCCTGCATATCGTGCATCCAAATTGCGCCAAGCGGTGACATGATACCGGTTGCGATAGCAATCGGCAGCAGGCAAGACCAGAGCGTTTCACCGGACCAGATGGTTTTGCTGGACCAAGCGGCTTGTAGCGGCGACGCCATGCGTCGCCCTGCCAGATACACCGCCAGTCCAATCAGCAACACGAGGATTAGCAGGCGCTCCCAAAATACACTAAGAAGGATGGGTGCCGCGAGCATTACCCCTATGCCACCAATGACGCCACCAAGTGCTATCGCTAAATAGAAGATGGGAAGGCGCTCCGCCGGTGGCCGACTTCGATACAGTTCACAATTGCACATGAAGCAGCCGCTGATCAGAAGCAGCGTCGTTACTCCGGTTGTCAGAGCAAGCGGCAAGCGTGTTGCCATAAAATCAACGAACGGAAACGCCGCCGCTGCGAGCAGAACGGTGATGATTGTGGTCCTGCGCAAGTAATAACGCTCGCCCGCGAAGGCAATGATAAAGGTGAGCAAGTATGCAGCCAAAGGTGGAATCCACAGCAGTGGTGCCGGTGCAACGTCTTGCGTGATAAATGATGTTACCTCAAGCAACAAGGCGCATCCAAGAGCGCTCAGCAGGCACCACCAGGCGAACGACAGCGGGCTAAAGCCCGCCGGTATCATTGCCGGACTCGGTTGCGTAGCAGCAGGTTTGGAACGTGACATTGCCAATGAGATGTAGAGACACAACCCGCATAAGGCGAGAAATCCGATTCTCCACGCCACAACCATGGTGCTTGTGTGCAGCCAGGGTTCCAGCAGCGAAGGAAACAATAACAACGCTCCGAGCGAGCCGATGTTGGATATCGAATACAGATGATAGGGATCGCTGCCTGTGCGCGTTCTATGCCAAACCTGCATCATGCCGCCGATTGTCGCCAGCGCCATGCAGGGCACCGCCAGGGTGGATGCTGTAATGACACCCAGTGACAGTTCGGGATGTGTCGGGTCGATGCTGCCGCCAAACCAGTCAGGTGTGCTGCCGACGAGAGCCGCACTGGCCAACCATATCATCGCGAATGTCGCCGCTTGCAGCTTTGGGGATAGCTTCGCCATCGCATAGGTGAGCGTATATCCGAATAAGACGACCAATTGGAAGAAGACCAGCAGGAGGCACCAGACGCCGGCAGTGCCGCCGAAAATCGGCGTCACGATCTTTCCGGCCAATGGTTGAACGGCGAAGAGCAGAAAAGCCCCCAAGAGCACGGTGATTCCAGAGCAAACGGTCAGCAAGTTTATCCGCCTCCTTTAGCCCTCGATTCTCCCATAAAGCGGCGATTTGCACCCGATAAACGACTATCGGAGCGGGCATAGTGGAGGCATGGGCGACGATCTATTGAATGCGACATCGGATAAGCCGCCGAAAGGCTCCCGGGCGACTGACGAAAACGATTTCGCCAGCTTCATCAACTCGAGCGCATGTTTAATCGGCACCACGATAGCCGGACGCTACCGGCTCGATTCGCTTCTCGGGTTGGGTGGCTGGAGCGCCGTATACAAGGGCACTGATTTGACGTTGGGGCGCATTGTCGCGATCAAAGTATTGCACGCCCATCTCACTGTTAAGCCTGGCAGCGCTCAAAGATTCCGCACCGAAGCTGAAGCCGCCAGTCAAGTTACCCACCCACATCTCGCTGCTATTTACGATTATGGTCTGGCAGGAGATCACCAGCCGTACATAGTTCTCGAATTCATTGACGGCAAACCGGTTGATGTCATTCTCGAAAAAGAAGGACGCATGTCGGTGGCGCGTGTAATCAGATTCGGTGCGCAGCTCGCCGACGCTCTCACCTTGGTGCATGACGCCGGTATGATTCATAGAGATATCAAGCCGGGCAATATCATAATCACCGCTGAGCGAAATGGCTTGGAATCTGCGAAACTTCTTAATTTCGGACTTGTGAAAGGGCTTGCCGATAGCGACGCGCAGACGGCCAGCGGCGAAACCTTCGGTACTCCGATGTACATGAGTCCCGAGCAGTGCTCCGGACAGCCCATGGATGAGCGGTCCGATATCTACTCTCTAGGGTGTTCTCTGTACGCGATGGCCAGCGGTAAGCAGCCATTCCACGCCGCAAATCCGATTGAAGGCATGCGCAAGCATCTCACCGAAGTCCCGGAGTCTCTCATCAAGATTCGTCCTGATATTCCGATCGAACTCAGCGGCATTGTTGACCGTGCTTTGGCGAAGGATCCTGAGAAGAGATTCTCGTCGATGGACGAACTCAAGAATGAACTGCTGGCGGTGCCCCATGAAGGACGCCGTCAAAGCATGACGTTCCAGCGTATCTCTGCGCGCCTCAAGGCCACCGAGGGGGCTGTTGCGGAATCATCGAGGCGCGTTGGCAAAAAAGCATTGTCTCTTCCACCTGCGTTCACAATCGGTTTGGGTGGCATGTTGTTGATCACCCTGTTTACCGGTGCCGTCTGGCTCAAAACGCAGAAGTTCGACCCCGCCGTGCGCAAAGGGCCGGTGACCACTTCGCCGATGCATTCTGCAACAGACTCGTGGTTGCATACTCACTGGCATCAACTCGGTAGCCAGCAAACTCTTGATTTTTCGGGATCCGATATTACCGATGATGGGCTCGTTTACCTCGGCAAGTTGCCGAAACTGAATAGACTCTATCTCGATCGAACCGGGGTAAAGAATCTCGAGCCATTGAAGAATATGAAAGCGTTGGTGGCACTACGTCTGGTTGATACCAAAATTGATGATGACACCATCGCGCCTTTATTGAAATTGCACTTGCGCCAGTTGAATGTCATGCATGACAACATCACGGACAAAACCGTGGATTCAGCGGCCCGTTCGTGGCCCGACTTGACGAGTTTGTCCGTCGATTACACCAAAGTTTCCGATGCCGGCTCCCCGTCGTTCGATCGTTTAAAACGGCTCGATGTAGCCTCACTCAATGGTAACAACCTAAGTGATGCCATGCTCGATCACGTAGCTTCAGGTGTGGAATGGCTTGGGGTTGGCGACACCAACATTACCGATGCCGGACTGGCGAAGATGAGTCGATTTAGAGATCTGAAAGGGCTTTGGGCCGGACGTCTGAAAATCACCAGAAGAGGCATCGAGAGCATCGGCAAGCTCAGCTCGCTGGAAATGCTCGAGGTCGGAGGCAATTCTCTAGCTGACGGCGATTTTAGCGGACTATCCAGGCTGAAAAAGATCGGCACGCTCAACGTGGATCGCACGCATGCCGGCGATGATTTTTATCAGGCTCTTAAAGGCATGCACAGACTGACATATCTTTCGATGCGATCAACTTTGATTGGCAAACATGGTCTGGAAAAATTGGCGAGGTTGTGTTCGCTGCGCAGTTTGAATTTTGCCGATTGCCAGAATATGACTGATGATGCGCTTGATGTGATTAGCCGTTTCCCCAACCTCGAGACTCTCTCGCTTTCCTATACGCGAATAAGCCGTGACGGACTGGCTCGGCTGAAAAATTGCAAGACGCTGCGCGTGCTGAAACTTTGCGGAATGAAGCTGACCGGCAAGGATCTAGCCGACATTCAGGGTTGGCTGCCGCAGTGCAAAGTGTTCACCGACGATAGCCGCTCCGAAGATAGCGACGACCTCGTCATCAAACGACCATTTGCCTGGAAAAGAACGGCAAGTTGAGTCACAATCTGAGCCTTCAGAGTGATGTTTCCAATTGTTAAAGGCCGCCGAGTGCCTGATAACAAGGCTATTTCCGCGGAGTTGCTGCCGTCCAAGGGCTCAGCGATTTTGCCTGAAACCCTGATGCTGTGTGGCGGCTGCTCGATTGTCGCTTCGAATCTGAAATCGCCGGAAGCCGCTAACTTAAAGGGCGACGACAATCCGGCCCTAAAGCTATAAGTCAAGATGTGGAAGTTTGCGTGCCGGGGGGAACATAAGTTGATGCAGGCAGATACCATAAGCATCAATTGCCTAGGGACGGAGCAGGTCAATGGCGCGGATACTCGTAGTCGAAGACGATAAACATTTATCGGAATTCGTCTGCAAGACGCTAACTTTCGAACACCACATGCCTGAGCCGGAAATGAACGGCGAAGAGGCACTTTATCGGATGCTATCCATCCGATACGACCTGATCGTTCTTGACTGGGAATTGCCCGGCATGGCGGGCGTTGATGTCTGCAAGAATTTCCGGAATAAAGGCGGTACCACGCCTGTATTAATGCTGACCTCCAAGGGTTCCATTAATGAAAAACGGCAAGGGCTGGATTGCGGTGCCGATGATTACTTGACCAAACCGTTTCATCCCGACGAGTTGTGTGCTCGCATTCGTGCGTTGCTGCGTCGTGCGGGCGGGCGGATGAATGATGATATTCTGCGAATCGACGATGTTGAATTGGAGCCCACCAACTTCCGCGTAACTCGCGCCGGACACGAAGTGGTGCTCACCCGCAAAGAATTTTCCATCCTCGAGCTTCTCATGCGCCACCCGGGCCAAATCTTCAGTCCGGAAGCATTGCTCGATCGCATTAGCAGCGTCGAGGACGAAGTGAGCACGGCGCTGATTCGCACCCACATCAAGAACATTCGCAAGAAGCTGGATGCCGGCGGCAGAGCTTCGATAGTGCACACCGTGCATGGGCTCGGTTATCGTGCGCAGGCACCCGATGCGGTAGCCAGCGCGTCGCCCGAATAGGTTTTCCAAAATCGCCCTCAACTTTTTGCACCAGCGATTGCTTACCGAAGGTTCTCGACGGTGTGAGCATGCTCATGGGCAAGAATTTTTGCCCGTTTTCGGCTTTTACGCCAACTTCACTGCTGCTTCACATTCATGTCCTACATTTGCGGCATGGGGTTTCGGAAAACTCGCTCAATCACAAGGTACCAACAACCATGCGTCAACTGGTAGATATCGCGATTCTTGCTTACCGCAACGGTCGCTATCGCGAGGCCATCGAACTCCTGATCCAAGTAGCTGACGCGGATGCAGACAGTTGGCTGGCCAAGCTGTATTTAGCAAAAAGCTATGAGGATTCGGGGCGCATGAGTGACGCGCATCGAGTATTCGAGCACATTGCCAATGTCTGTCCGGACGAGCACCTGCGCTTGAAAGCAGGAAATTCTTTGCCGGGCGTTCAGGCGGAAATGCGAAGCCGTTTCTGCAGAGAGACACAGGCTAACCAAAAGGCCAATACCGACCAGGACGACATTTTCGGCTTCGGAAACTAGACGGGTTTAGTGTTTTCGCTCTCGAGTTCCGTGGCATGTAGAAGTGTGCGTCGTGCCGGACTTGAGACCTTTTATGTCGGAACCCCGTAAGCTAGTGCGCATAGGTGAACTGCTGACTGTTGCAGGGATCCTGACGCAAGAGCAACTTAAGGAAGCGTTGTGTCGCGCTGCTGAAACGGACTTGCCGCTCGGCAAGATTTTGGTGTGGTCAGGTTATGTCACCGACGAAATATTGCGATCGGCTGTGCACGTGCAGTGCCTGCTCAATGACAAAGCCATCCCTCTTGAGGGGGCGGTCGCTTGGCTTGCGCGGGAAGCCGGCAAAGAGGCGCCCAATGGCGAACGCAGGCCACTCGAATCGGTGGAATCGACGAGCAACCGCCTCGGCGAGCTGCTGTTTGAGGCGGGAATGGTCCGAGAGCCCGAGCTCGATGAGGCGCTAGCTGACAGTTTGGCCACCGGGCTGCCGCTCGGGCGCATTTTGGTTTATACGAAAAACTTGCCCGACCTGTTCATTTCGGCCGCTCTTGATGCGCAGGTGGCTATTCGCGAGCAAAAGATTAACCGCGAGGCGGCCATTGATGCGTTGCGATTGGTGCATTCGAAGAGTATCTCGTTCGACAAAGCGCTGAAGGAGATGGGCTTCGCCACGGACCATCATGGTTTTTCGCAGATCGTTTCGCTGTTGCGCGCCTCCGGTGTGATGTCGGAGCCCAAGCTGGCGACTGCGCAGGAAATGGCGCTGGTTAAGGGGCGGACGCTGCCGGACATTCTGATCGATTTTCGGTTTTTGCCGGAGAAGGTTGTGCTTGTGGCGACGCAAGCATGCCACGATCTGATTGCCGATAAAATTCCGATGGGCAAGGCCGTGGGAATGATTAAGCGCGCGGTCGAGAACAATCTCGAGCCGAGCGACACCAATATGCTCGTGAAGACGGGCCCCGCCATCTCGGCAGCTGATTTGCTGAAGCTGGCGCGCCTAGTCGATTCCAATGAGATTCGCAAAGTTTCGCCGCCGGCATTGCTCAACTCGGCTCATCTGCGCCAGAGCAAGGATGACGAAGAGAAAGCGAATGTGGATCAAACCCTAACCATCGCTTTGAAGTGCGTCGATTTAATCGACAAGAACATTCTGTCGCTCGAGCAGGCGATTGTTGTTTTGCACTACTGTTGCCGAAAGGGCTTGGGACTACCGACGGTGCTTACTCTCATCGGTGTCCATACCGACGAAGTTCAAGTTTAGTCTCTGCTGGACTTTCGAGCCATGGACTGTTGGTTCGAGGCGACAACTGCCTCCCGAATTCCGCATCCTGACTGGCACACAAATGCTCGAAGTCGCCACCTTATCTGCGCTTGGCAGTCAAAAAGCCGATTGACAGTGGCTTACAAGGTTTTACTATAGCCTCACAGCGTCTTCACAGCCGTTCTCTATCTTAATATCAGGGATTCGGTATAAGTACACACACGTCTAGCTCCAACAGGCAATATCATGAGCGAACTGGTTGAAATCGCAATACTGGCTTATCGCAACTGCCGCTATCGCGATGCGATCGAATTGCTCTTGCAAGTTTGCGATTCTGATCCGAAAGACTGGCTTAGCCGCCTGTATCTCGGAATGTCTTACGAAAAGACCGGACGCATCATGGATGCGCACCGGCTGCTGAAGCGTATCGCAAGCGAGTGCCCGGACCTTCATGTGCGCGACAAAGCGGAAAATGCCTTGCCGCTCGTGGAAGCCGAGATGCGCCGCCGCTTTGAGAAGCAGCCGCTCACTGGGCAAACCAAAAAGCCGAATTCTTCTAGCGTACACAATAACGACGACATCGTTTGGGTCGGCTAACCGCCCATAACGCGTCGGCTAAGGAATTGCCCGGCACTATGTTAGGTTACTCCTCTGAACCAGGGGCACCATCTGCGGAACCCAGGAAGCTCGTAAGAATAGGCGAGCTGTTGACCATTTCTGGAATTGTTTCGCATGAGCAATTGCGGGAAGGGCTCCGACGCGCTGCTGAAACGGATTTGCCGTTGGGCAAGATTCTGGTTTGGTCGGGTTATGTCAGTGATGAAATTCTGCGGCAGGCGGTTCATGTGCAGTGCCTGCTCAACGACAAAGCTATCGAAATTGAAGACGCGGTTGCCTGGCTGTCGAAAGAAGCGGGCGCCACACCGAAGATTATGGTCAAGAAAGACGACCACACGGACAAAGAAGCGGTAACCAATCGCCTCGGCGAGCTTTTGCTGGACGCCGGCATGATTGACGAAGCCCAGTTGGACGAATCCCTTACCGACAGCCAGGCTACCGGTTTGCCCCTCGGAAGAATTCTTGTTTACACCAAGAATATCCCCGATTTGTACATTTCCGCGGCTCTCGACGCGCAAATTGCCATTCGCGAGCGACGTATCAATCGCGAAGCGGCGGTCGATGCGATGAAGGTAGTGCGCCAGAAAAACGTATCCTTCGACAAGGCGCTGACGGCGCTGGGATTCGAGCCTGAAGCGCATGGCTTCTCGCAGTTCGTCTCGCTGTTGCGCGTATCGGGTGTGATTAGCGAATCGAAGCTAACCACGGCTCAGGAAATGGCGATTACCAAAGGCAAACCGCTGCCCGAGGTGCTCACAGACTTTCGCTTCCTAGATCCACGAGTGGTGCGGGTGGCGGTGACCGTCTGCAACGAGCTGGTCGCCGGCAGCATGCAAATGAGCAAAGCGATTAATCTATTGAAGCGCACAGTCGAAAACCGCTTCGAGGATTCGGATCCCACAGGTGTCACCCGTGCCGGAAGCATGGTCTCGGCTTCCGATTTGCTGAAGCTGGCGCGTCTCATCGATGCGGATCAGATAAAGCGCGTTTCGCCGCCCGAGTTGCAGACATTCACGGTGACTAACGCCAAACATGAGAATGTCGACCAGACGCTCACCATAGCTCTTAAATGCGTCGATCTCATCCAGCAGAAGGAGCTCACCCTCGAGCAAGCAATTGTCGTGCTGCACTACTGCTGCCGCAAAAATATCGCGCTGCCTATAGTGCTCGAGCTGATGAGCATTACGCCCACCCCGCCGCCGGCGCAAGCTTAGCCTCATGAACGGCTCCGACTTAGTCTCCTGAGCCGACCTATAGATGATGCAATCCGGCGCAAGCGGCCGTCTATGCACCACGGCTCTGCAAGCCATTGTCCGCATGTGTCAATACCGCTTCGGCGGTTTTACATCGACTCCATTTTTCCTTCACAAGTCACGAAAGCCCAGCAATCATGCGGTTCTTAGATGGACACGGAAGTGCCACCATGTTCATAACATTGGCTCCACATCCAGTTCACAAGTCTCGAAATGCTTGTCAGCCAAGCGTTTCCAGGCATGACAAAGCCAAATTTTCCACTTGGCAATTTCACCTGAACTTCACAAGCAATTCACAGCGGGGCCGTAAATTGAGAGTACAAGGGAACCACAAGGCTTGGCAATTTTTTACAAGTGGTGTTGATTATGAACGAACTTACTGAAGTTGCAATTCTGGCTTATAGAAATGGACGTTACCGCGACGCACTGGAACTGCTTCTGCAAGTGATCGACGGCGATCCATCCAACTGGATGGCGAGACTCTACCTCGGAATGTCGTATGAAAAATCCGGTCGCGTCACTGACGCTCACCGGCTGTTCAAGCGCCTCTCCGCGGAGTGCCCCGACGAGCATATTCGTACGAAGGCTGAAAATGCTCTGCCGTTGGTAGAAGCCGAAATGCGCCGCCGTTTCCACAAAGACCAACTTCCAACCGGCGCCCAGAAAAAGGAAACCGCCAAAACCGCCGGCGATGACATCGCCTGGATCGGATAAGTAGGTCGCCTCAAGTTAGGTTCTGATCGCGAACGATACTGCGCATCCATCGTCCCCTGCGATCAGTCTGCAAACGCCCCCCACCAAGCCGGGGGGTTTTGCGTTTCTAGGGGTCCGAATAGCTTTGTCGTGCCGTGCAAGCCCGGACTCGCATATCTATATAAGAGCAAGCAAGCTCTCAAATCGAACGCCAGAGGCGGTTTACGTTGGCTCCACATTTTCTTCACAAGCGCTCTTGAAGGGCATCAATATCTAAGGGCGACGCCGTGCATCGCCCTCTATGATCAAAGATCCACAAGTGATACCACTGGCACTTTACGTTAGCTCCACAATTGCTTCACGAGCGATAAAACCCAGACAGCAAGCGGCTCACAAGCAATGACCATGGCCTGACGACAATCCGTGATTTGCCCTTCGCGCAGGTTTTACAGCCACTCCACAAACGCTTCACAACTCGACGAAGAACCGCACGGGCAGCTGGTCTTCGCTAAGGTGCCTGATCGTTTCCAACAATTTTGTTTACCCTTGCTTCACGGCCTCTTCACAACCGTTTTCTACAGTAATAGATACAAAGGCTTGGTACTTTTCTCGGAGTGCAACAAAGGTTATGAGTAGCGAACTAGTTGAAGTAGCAATTCTGGCTTATAGAAATAATCGCTATCGCGACGCTATCGAACTGCTTCTGCAAGTGACCGACACAGAGGGCGACAACTGGCTCGCTCGCCTGTATCTCGGCATGTCGTACCAAAAGACCGGACGCGTTGCTGACGCGGCTCGTCTCTTCAAGCGCATGGTCACCGATTGCCCTGACCAACACATCCGCAGCAAAGCTGAAAACGCTCTTCCGCTGGTCGAAGCCGAAATGCGTCGTCGCTTCCAGAAAGATACCGCTCAACCCAAGCAGCTCAGTGAAGAGTCATACGGCGACATCGTTTGGGTAGCTAATGAGAAGTACTAAATTACAGGTGCACCGCCAACCGCGCCATGAGTTCATTCTGACTGCTTAAAGCGACCTGCGCATCCATCGCCCTAGTAGTCAGTTTTGCAAACGCCCCTCTCCAAGCCGAGGGGCGTTTCTCTTTGTAGCGGCCGGCGTAAGCCCGCTGATTCTCCATCTTACATTCGCTACACGAACGCTTCACAAGCGAGGTCATTCTTTTACTGCGACTACACGCCTGCTTCACAAAAAAAACGTACTCTTATATCAACGAGGTAGATGTTCTCTTTTAATGGGCTACCTCTTTCGGCTCCTAATATAACTCTATGCAAGATTTAGCAGAAATTGCTTTATTGGCGTTTCGCAATGCCAAATATCGCGACGCGATAGAACTTCTCCTGCAGGTCACAGACCGCGAGCCAAACAATTGGATGGCGCGACTGTACCTGGGTTTGTCCTATCAGCGGCTGGGTAGAATTGCCGACGCGCACCGGTTGTTTCAGCGCATGCTGTACGAGTGCACCGACCAGCTCATTCTCCAAAAGGTGAAGTCGGAGCTACCGGTTATCGAAGCCGAGATGACCCACAAGTTTTCCTCAACCGAGTCCTCCAAGAAGGAGAAGGCTAGCGCCAACGATCCAGGGAATGCGGCCAACTGGCAGTAGACGATATGCGGCTAATAAAATCGGACGCGTTTTACTCTAACCACACAAATCCTTCACAACCTCTGCTTAAACTAAAAGTATAAGGAATTCGGCAAAACCAGCACCAGCTCGGTAATTCCGGTCCCGCAATCTGTTAAAAGTTTTCCTGTCTCAGCACGATTTCCACCGCCCGGCTCCTCCTAGCCGGGCGTTCTCTTGATTGGACAATTGAGCTTTGCGGCTAAGCCCGCCATTTAATCTTCGCCAAATTTGCTGCCAGGGTGTTTCATTCGGGTGTTGCTTTGTCTATAGAATAGGTAACTCGATGGCCGTTTGCGGGCTGACACGCGGTTGCCTGCAATATGTCGAGGGCAGGAGGAATCAATGGACTCGTCGCAAGATTATTCGGCGGAATTGGCGCAAGGATATTCGACCAGGGCAAAATTGCTTGGTGCTCTGTTCGCGATTATCTTGTCACTCTGTCTGGTGGTCGGTTTGTCGATCTACAGCATGGGGCAGCTGCAGGGCACCTTCCAGCGAACCATAGAGCACGACTTCCAGAGCGCCATGGATTCGATGATTCTGCGCATCTACAACAATCGCGTGCGGGCGTCCATTTTTACCGCTCTCATCACTGACGACGCCGACAAGCGCTCCAAATTGGCTGCTCAAGTAAAGTCCGACGACAAGGTAATACGCAACCATTACGTTGATTTGCGTTCGCGATTTGCCAATGATGCGAACATGATGAAGAAGCTCGACGTTGTCGAAACTGCAACCACGCAGTATCTCGACGCCGCTGAGCAGGAAGTGATTCCGGCGATTGAGACGGGCAATTCCGGCAAAGCGAAGTCCATGTTGCTCGGCATCCAGGCAGACCGGTACAAAGTAATGCGCGACGTTTGCGAGGAGATTGGCGACGTCGAGAAGAAGGCGGCGGATGATTCACTTAGCGAAGCCGGCGAGCGTATCAAGAAGCTGAACATGGTTTTCACCGTGATTGGAGGAATCGCCGTTTGCTTCTCATTTGTTTTAGGACTTACGATTAATCTGATGCTGAACAAGCTCACGTCGGCAATCGCCAAGCTGCGCGATGCAACCGGCGTTTTGAATACCTCCGTCAGTGAAATTTTGGCGTCGGTTACCGAAACAAGCACCGGAACAGCACAGACGGCGGCTGCCGTTTCACAAACGGCCAGCACAGTCGAACAAGTGCGTCAGACTTCCACGCTTGCCACGCAACGCGCCCAAAGCGTGGCAGACCGCGCTCAACGCTCGGCTCGGATCTCCGAGGAAGGCAAGCGAGCCACCGACGAATCTGCGCAGGGGATGCGCAAGATCAAAGAGCAAATCGATCTCATCTCCGACGGCATGAAGGCATTGAACACGCGTACTCAATCCATTTCGCAGATAATCTCCACTGTGGACGACCTTGCTGAGCAGTCTAATTTGCTGTCGGTCAACGCGTCTATAGAGGCGGCGAAAGCCGGCGAGCGCGGCAAAGGTTTTGCGGTGGTGGCGCAGGAAGTTAAAAAGATGGCCGACCAATCGAAGGAAGCGACTGCCCAGGTGCGCGCTATCCTTTCCGAGATTCAGACGGCAGCAGGCGCGGCGACCACCGCCATGGAGCAGGGGACAAAAGCGGTGTCCGATGCGCTCGGGCAATCGAGCCACGCCGGACAGTCCATCGACGAGTTGGCGCAAAGCGTGCAGGAATCAGCAGAGGCTGCCACCGAAATTGCCATTTCCACGCAGCAGCAAGCATCCGGTGTAGACCAACTGGCAATGGCTATGGAAGGCATCCGAACCGCTACCCATCACAATCTCGCGGCAATAGAACAGGTTGAACAATCGGTAAACCGGCTGAAAGATCTCGATAATGAGCTGCAATCGCTGGTGGTTACTCTAACTGAAGCCTAGCTTTGTAGCGGCGGGAGGAAGCCCGCTTTTTGCATAGCAAATGTAAGCTAGCCAACAGACATGTACATATGCACAGCATATGCTTGCATTTGGACCCCGTTTCTTCCCGCGCCGCAAGGCGCTCTGATTCTGCTTACCAAACGCTGTAACCATATTGGGTCCACAATCGGTTGGATGGGTTCGACCGCAACCTTGCACTTGGATATCACTATGAAAGAATTGGTCGAAATTGCGATTGTCGCTTATAGAGCAGGACGTTACCGAGACGCAATCGAACTCTTGTTGCAGGTAACTGATGGGCAGCCGGACAATTGGTTGGCTCGCCTGTACTTAGGTATGTGCTATGAAAAGTCGGCACGCGCTACCGATGCGCACCGGCTGTTCAAGCGGCTTATCGAGGAATGCCCGGACCAGCACATTCGGCAGAAGGCGGGCAATTGCCTTCCGCTCATCGAAGCCGAGATGCGGCAACGATTCAAAAAACAAAAATCCGCCTCTGCCTCCTTATCTGCCGATGACGCTGAGGACATGGTCTGGATCGCCAACGACAAATAGACAAAACGTAGTGTAAATCAGTCGTAGTGCGCCTGCTGAGCCGGGTGCATACAGGCTTTGTTGCAATGGCTTATTGAACTTACGTTAAGGGAACGCCCGAAGCGTTGACTGGGTGGGCTTTTGTCCGTTCGGGCTTGATTGTGTCCAATCGCCTTGTTGGAAAATGCGCGGGCAATATGAGGCTGTAGACGCGACCAACGCCAACTTCACGCGAAGGGGACACAATGTTTAAAGCAATAAAGAACGTACTCTCCATCTGTCTCGAGGGGACGATCTTCCGTAGCAAACCCAAGCAACAAACGCAGCGTACAGATAATCTCTGGTCGTATTCCATGGAAGGTAAAAACGAATACCACCCATACGTCTTGACCCAAGAAGAATACAAAATCAAATTTGATCTGATCACCAAACTGCACTCGGTTGATAACCGCCTGCAAGAATCGCGCGAAGAGCACAAGCGTGGTTGCGCTAAATGGGTACCGGAAAAACACCAGCAAGTGTACGAGACGCCCGCCCCGCCGCCCCCCAACCCGCAAATCGAGCTTTATTACAAAGCACTGGGCTTAAACATTGCCCGCGAACCCCGTATCACCTGGACTACACTCAACCCTGTCAGCCACTAAAAAAGTTTTGCAGAGGAGCGCATACAAAGGGCACCAAATCTGGTGCCTTTTGTATAGAGCAACACAAGAAGAGGATTAACGTATGAGCAACCCAAGTGTTTCTCAAAGAATGCCGATTATCGCTATGGACGCCTATCCATGCAGTCAGCGCATGGCGGCGTTTCGCGCCGCGGGCCGCTCTTTGTGCAAGAACTCGCTTATAAGCGACACATGCTGGCCATATCACGTCGCTTTGTCCATCTTCACGGCCCTCATGTTTGCTCTCATGCTCGTTCTCTGGGGCCGGTAGAGCAGCGCAGTCTGCCAGTCTGCACCGTAGCGGCGGGCGGAAGCCCGTCTGCCAGTCTGCACCGTAGCGGCGGGCGGAAGCCCGCTTGTATAGGATCACTTTCCCAACTGTACTTCTCAAGGGCGCCACCGGACTGGCGACTGTTAACTTGGGGACTGTTGGAGATTTGCTATGAAATGCCTGCCTGATTTCCTGACTTTGTCGCGCGCGGTTCTTGCGCCGGCTTTACTCTGGTCGGCTTTTTGCTGGGAACATCGTCTGGGCGTACTGTTTCTGACGCTGTACGTTATCGGCTTTCTAACAGACGTCTTCGACGGGCGCCTGGCGCGGCGGCTGGGCACCGTTAACCCATGGAGTGCCGGACTCGACAGTCAATGCGACCTTATCTTTCACGGCAGTGCTCTCGCTTGCATCGTCGCTTTCAGGCCGGACGTTTGCGCGTTTTACCAATATCTGATTATGTTGGCTGTCTCTGCTCAAGTTGTCCACTGGTCTGCGGGCTTCTTCAAGTTCGGGCGGCTGGTCGGCTATCACACCAGATGGACGAAGATCTGGTCGGTGGTTCTTTTCGTCGCCGTGGTCGAAGTTTCTATCAGCACAACTTCTGTTTTAATGTTGCCTGCGCTGGTGCTCGCCATCGCCTCCAGCCTAGAGGAAACCGCCATCACCTACGTCCTGCGCGAATACCGCACCGACGTGTCCAGCCTGCGTGCAGCTTTGCGGCTGAGTCTGCTACGATCATAGCTGTCTAAGGTCTGCGGTTAATCACTCCATGGGTCGTTGTTTGAGAGCGTTGCCCGTGACGGCAAGATCCTTGTCGGTCGCTGTGCTGGCTGGACTTGTGTCCCTGTCGATAGGTGCGCACGTATCTTTGGCTTTTGCTGCCAACGCGACTCCGGTTGCCGCCATCAAAGACTCGCGGGATAGGACAAGCCCGGATATTCGCTCTGATGTGAAGCGCACGCCGGTGCACAACACCCACGTCAAATTCCGCGGGCGGCTGGATCACAATATCAACCGGTATGCCAATCGTTCGGCTCAAATGATGGGGCGCGAGGTTCCCGATTTGCGCAACAAAGAAGTGTCGCCTGATCTGGAGTCGTCCGCCTCCAACCTTGACGTAGTCATGCTTGTTCAGGCTGATGAAAAACCCGTCGACATCCGGCAAGCGGGGGATCGATTTGGTGGGCCGCATGAGAAAACAGCGCATGCCGACCAGAAAGACGGCAACGCGGGAGATAAAGAGCGTAATGCCGACCGTGGCGATGGCGACCATCCTCGCCACGTTGCGATTAAGCGAGCCGCTTCCAAAAAAGTAAAACGAATAAGCGAACGGATCGTGGCTAGCGACAACCCTAGCGGTGACAGCGGCGGTGGCGGCGAACAGGCCGGTACCATTGCCGGCACACAGGGGCCGCAAGCGGGCGCAATCAAAGAGTTTACGCTCGGGCAAGGCAGCGCCCTCATTGCTCACCGGCAGCATGTCGTTATCAATACGGGCTTGGCGAAAGTTCACGTGCTACCTGGCTCCATTGCCTACGTCGCCCAGTTTGGCAAGACCGTGTCGGTATATAACCTCGGAGACGTGCATGACGGTGACGTGCACCTCGTTTTGGGGGGCAAAATTGTTGCGGTACCCGTTGGGCAGCACGTTGTACTAACGCAAGAAAACGAGCCGAGGTTCGAAGCCGTGAATCATATCACAGGCATTCAGTCACGCAATGCCGCGTCGGATGGCACCATGAATGGTGTCACTGTTTATCACGCGGAATTCTCACCCACTTCGGCGCTCGATCACATCAAGCAATTCGAAGCGCTAATCAATTCCAAGCGCCCTGACGATCGAAAATTATCGCAGCGGTTGATCAAGACAGCGGCTGTTTTGATGCAAATGCGTCCACCTTTCACCGACGAACGGTAACGGCTGGAATAAGCTCGCTTCCTAACTCGGACCTTCCGCCGCCGCAATCTCGGCTGCCGGTATGCTCATGCTGCTTTGTTGTTGCGTGTACCCAGCGTGCTGATATCTCTGCCGCAGCATCTTCATCGTGTCGGTAAACGCCGGTTTGACGGCCGTTATTCTGACTCCGTAGTAAAGTCGAAAATCCATGCCGGCGATTCCCGGTGTCGCTTTCCCATGGAAGTTATACACCGGCTCTGCTCTGATGATTGCCTGCACGCCAGGCAGTTTCTCTGAGATTTGTCTGTCGATTTCAAAATCGCAAACGTACGAATAATTGTTTTGCTGGATAAGTGCGTTTTTGCCGAAGGGTTGCCGAAAGTTCTGCAAGAATGTTCCACTTGCCAAAAACGTCCATCTACCTCGGTTGTATTGCAATCCTTCCGTGTAAAACGGATTCATCTCGCGACCTGGTCCGCCGACAAAGTGCCGCATACGCATCTGGTAGAGAACGTTGACGTAGGCCACCAAATTATTGTTGAACATGTATTGCGCCGTTATAGCGGGCAAATAGTCGAGAACGTTTGGCTCGTCCGTCTGGTATAGTTCGCGAATTGTGATTTGCGGTTGCACGCTCACTTTGTTGCCCACAAACCAGGTGTGCTGTGCGCCGACGCCGATGGCCTGCGTCGTGGAATTCAGCGACGTGTGCCGCATCAATGAATCGCGAAGCGCGAAGTAGGTTACGAAATACTGAGTGGCACCACTGGGAGACCAGCCTGCTGTCACCGACGGGTTAACGCGGTATACATTGTCGAATTTCGCCACGCTGTTTAGCTCTTCCAGAATGTCTTTCTGGTCGGCCTTTGTGAAGTCGCTAAAGATAGTGCCGGGCGGAAGTTCTTTGTGAAGCAGCGTCCGCTTCAGCGGATACTGATATGGATTTGTTTCGATCCGGAATGTCGTTTCTGCGCTTGCGTTGAGGAAGAAACTCGCGGGTAATTTTTCCAGAAGACGCAGCTGGAAGTGATTGGGCGGTCGGCGGCGGGCAAGGTTTGCTTGCGTCGGTGTGATATCCGTAGGCAGGACAGTCTGCTGCGCCAGGCATGATTGGCTGAACAGCGCGGAGCCAAGCGACGCTCCGCAAATTGCGAGCCAACTAATTAGGCGCTTGGCTAAATATTTCGCGGTTTGGCTGTTGCGTGATTTGGCGATGACGTTCGGGGCGCCGCTTGCCACCACTTTGCCGCCGTCGGCTCCCGCGCCTGGTCCGAGATCGATCACCCAATCGGCATGAGCAATCACGTCCATGTCGTGCTCGACGACAATTACAGTATTGCCCGCTTCGACGAGTGCATGAAGGAGTTTCATAAGCTTGCGAGTGTCCGCGGGGTGCAGACCTGTGGTAGGTTCATCCAGCAAATAGAGCGTGTTGCCGACCTGCGCACGCTGCAGTTCGGTGGCTAATTTAATTCTCTGGGCTTCGCCACCCGAAAGTTCTGTCGCCGGTTGTCCGAGGTGCAGGTAGCCAAGCCCGACGTCGCGCAATGTATCCAAAGCGCGAGCTATCTGCGGGGCGTCCTTGTAGAATTCGGCGGCGGCATCCACGGTTAAGTCGAGAACTTGCGCAATGTTCAGTCCGCTGTCTGTTATGGCGAGCGTTTCTTCGTTATATCTCGTGCCGTCGCATGCAGTGCATGGTGCATATACACTGGGGAGAAACAGCAGCTCAATCGAGACGAACCCCTCGCCTTCGCAAGTGGTGCATCTGCCGCCGTCGACGTTAAACGAAAACCGCGATGCATTATGCCCGCGCGCTTTGGCTTGCTTTGTCGCCGCAAATCGCTTTCGAATGTGGTCAAACAAACCCGTGTACGTGGCGAGATTAGAGCGCGGAGTTCTGCCGATAGGCTTCTGATCGACCGATACGAGTCGACGAATGGATTCTGCTCCTTTCAATATGGCGACGCGGTCGTCTTTAATTTCAAAATCCTCGTCCTCGTCGGCGTCTTGTTCTTCGTCGTCGTCTTCCGATGGCTTGGTGCCGAGTTGGGCTGCGATTCTTTCAGCGAGAACTTGACTCACCAGCGTCGACTTCCCCGAGCCGGAGACACCTGTCACCACGGTGAGTGACTGGAGAGGGAATTCGACACCCACGTTTTGCAGATTATGCCGGTAGATGCCAGTAAGCTTCATCCAGTTGGTCGGCTTGCGTGATGTGTGCGTGTCTTCTTTTTCTCTGGCGAACAAGAAGCGCGCGGTAACCGAGGCCCTACTCTTCTCCATGTTTGCCAGAGTGCCGCTGTATAGTAATTCGCCGCCACCATCGCCGGCGGCTGGTCCGAGGTCTACTATCCAATCAGCTTGTCGCACAATGTCTAAATCGTGCTCGACCACAAACAACGAATTGCCTGCACCTTGCAAGCGGCCCAGCATCTTCACGAGCGCCTGAGAATCCGCTGGATGCAAACCGGCCGACGGCTCGTCCAGCACGTAGACGACACCAAAGAGTCCGGATTTCAATTGCGAGGTCAAACGCAATCGCTGCAACTCACCGGCCGACAACGTCGGCGTGGTGCGATCAAGACTAAGGTAATCGAGCCCGAGCTCCGTCATCAGCGCGATGCGATCAATCAGGTCGCTGCTGATCATGCTCGCGACTTCTTCTTTCGCTCCGAGTCCCTCTTTCGCTCCGACGTTGGTCGCCGCGACTTTGGTACCGGCGGGCTTCAGCCCGCTTTTCAAAACCTCCACCAACTCGGCCAACGACATCTGCGCCAACTCACCAATGTCATAGCCTTCAATTTTTACTGCGAGCGATTCTTTCTTCAACCGCTTCCCATTGCACGTCTTGCACAACGACGTTTCCATAAATCTGGCAACGCGCTTGCGCAGCGTCGCACTATTCGTATTCGCGAATGTGTGCAGCACATAACTCGCGGCACTCATATAAGTGCCCTGATACGGGCGCTGAATCCGGTGCGCCTCGCGTTCCGCGTGCACGGTGACCACCGGCTTTTCCTCGGTAAACAAAATCCACTGCCGATCCTTCTTCGAAAGTTCGCGCCATGGTTTATCCAAATCGTATCCCAGCACGCCCAGGATATCGCGATAATTCTTCCCTTGCCATGCGCCCGGCCATGCAGCGATAGCCTTTTCCCGAATACTCAACGACGGGTCGGGCACCAGCGAATCTTCAGTGACAGTATGAATCACACCAAGCCCGTGGCAGTCCGGGCAGGCGCCTGCGACGGTGTTAGCTGAAAACGCATCGGAGTCCAGCCGAGGCGCGCCCTTCGGATAAGTTCCAGCGCGCGAAAAAAGCATCCGCAGCGAATTCGACAATTTCGTCAGCGTTCCCACCGTCGAGCGCGCCGTCGGCTCGGCGCGCCGCTGCTGAATCGCGACCGCCGGCGGCAACCCCTCAATCTCTGCCACATGTGGCGTCGGCAGTTGATTGATGAATTGTCTCGCGTACGGCGCTATCGACTCAAAATAGCGTCGCTGCGCTTCGGCATAAATAGTTCCAAACGCGAGCGACGACTTCCCGGATCCCGACACGCCCGTGAAGACAACGAAGGCATTGCGCGGAATGTCGACATCGATGCCACGCAAATTGTTCTGCCGTGCACCACGCACCTTCACAAAACCATTCGTGTCGCCCCGCGGCATCCCGGCTCCCTTTGCCTTGCAAAGTGTTTATGCTACCACGCCCCGCCTGCCGTAGCGGCGGGCGGCCGCCCGCTCCGCACACCCGTAGCGGCGGGCGGAAGCCCGCTTTGCGGATGCCAACAGCTTGGTGCCTCACGCGGCATATGTTATCCTAGCCGTAGGCGCGCTTGAATACTGCGCGCACCCCAACTCGCGCGAGTGGCGGAATGGCAGACGCGCTAGACTTAGGATCTAGTGTAGCAATACGTAAGGGTTCAAGTCCCTTCTCGCGCACCATCAGTGTTTCAGCGATTTTCAAAGTTTCCATTTTCGGTTGCAAATGGAGCTGGATCACTAATGGATTACTAAATTTCGGTCGTTTTCGACTTGCCATTCGGATTCGTACCTGAGGTTCGCCAGAGCCCGTGCATGAGACTGCAAAGATGAACGCAGCAGGAAAATTCGACGATGAGAGATGGTTCGAGTTATTCAACCGTCATGATCCATGCGGACTAATTGCTTGCGGAGCGCCGCGCGATGAATACTTAAGCGAAATTGCCGCAGTGAGCAGTGCAATTGGTGCGTGCAAGACTGAAGACGAAGTGCGCGATCTGGTGTGGACTACGTTTGTGAAGTACAACGGTTCAGCATTTCCCGTGCAGAGCAGCTGTTTCGATCTCGCATCCGAGCTGTGGCGAATTTTGCATTAGCGATGGCGAGTCATTGAGTGGACGCAACAACCAGCGCAGCTTGACGGCGGGCGGCGGGTGCTGGCTGCCTGGCTGGATATACAGCCGCTCCACCGGAATAGCGCCCGCCGTCACCGCTGCATAAAAAAGGATAGCGTCGGAAATGCAAGCGGTGTAAAATCACTCCCATTGCGGCATGTCATTGTCGGCGGTGCGCTTTCTCCTGGATTGTCGCGAATTCCTATAGCAATGGCGGTGCGCTAAAGTTCCGATGGTGCAGGATCTGTAGATTAGACACTGGCAAAGCTATAGGATGATTTCACTTTGCTATAGCGTAAGGCGATTGAACTCATTGCGAATCGAGCGGTCCTAGATCGATTTTTTGATCTAGCATGCAGATTAGAACTTGTACGCCCGAATCAGTACAAACTGATCTTGACCGGATGTTTTCCCGGGCTCTTTATTATTATTCCGCATCGCTTCAGCAATTCGCTGGTTATGCAGGGCCGCACTCTGCCGGTAAAACTGTGGGCTGCGTATATGACCGCTGTGCGTTCAGTCGCGATTATCAATAGTATACTGAATGGCATCATGAACCCACGCCAACCTAATCGAAAAAGCTTCTCTACGCGCAGAAATGTCTATGACGCGCCTGAGCTTTATCAGATGGCATACTCGTACCGCAACATCAAGGCGGAAGTGTCGGCCTTGATCCGCTGGTTTAAAAAGAACAGCGGTGCACGCAAAACACCCGCCGCGGTTTTGGAATTAGCATCTGGACCTGCCGATCATGCAATTGAATTCGCGAAAAGAGGCATTAGCGCCACCGCGCTCGACATATCGCAAACGATGTGTCGATTCGCCCGGCGGCAAGCTCGCCAGCGGTCCGTGAGTCTGAAGACCGTGAATGAGGACATGATCGGTTTTTCTCTCAAACATCGCTACGATTTGGTCATCACCATGATCGATTCGATTAATCAGATTCATGCAGCAAAAGATATGATCAAACACCTGCGAAGCGTTGCCGCGTGTCTTGCTGAAAATGGGCTTTACGTAATCGAGTTGGCGAAGCACGAGAAGGAAGGCGAGCAACTTCAAGACGTGCAATGGTCGGTGCGCCGCCAAAACAAAAAACTTCGTGTGGTGTGGCGTCCACTGACGGCGCGGGCAAATGGCAAAAGCTACAAAGTGAGTCTTGAGCTGACGGCTGATACTGAGCGTGGACGTTTGCAACTAGCGGACGTTTTGAACGTTCGGACGTGGTCGCCAAAAGACATTGAGCGTTTGGTAAAAAAATCCGGCTGTTTTCGAATTGCGGCTAGATACGCAAACTTTCGCGAGGACGTGCGGCCGAGCGACAGAGAAGCAATCAACTGCATACTAATGCTACGCAAACTACCCAACGTATCCAATTAATTGACACAACAAGGCAACTATGCAAATTCGACCCGATCGTACTGCTGGGTACGTTCTTTCATTTTGTGCAGGCGCTTCTGAATCGAATTCTGCACCAACTCAGACACCTGCTGCAGCGCCGCATCTCTATCTGCCTGGTATGCAGCCCAATACTGCTGCAAGTTGATCGGCTCCGCCGCTTCCACCCAAGCGGTGCGACGTCCCTTCCACGAGGTCGCGCCCAAAACTTCTTGTTCCAGGCAATCGACGAGGCGCCATAGTGTTTCCAACGTCAGCGATTCCTGAATCGAATTGGCGATAACCATCAATCGCTGAATGCGGTCAAAGTCTTCGCGTAGCGATTCGCTGCGGCGCCCCGCTCTCCCTTGCAATTGCTTGCCGTACGGTGTCTGCTTTAATTTCTTCGCCCAGAGCGGCTCACGCAGGGATGCTGCCACCGTATGCAATACCGAGGTCTCTGATTTACTCCAGTTTAAGTCTTGCCCGGTGAATTCGGACAGAGCTGCGCAGAAGTGGCGTGTTAATAATTTGACGCGCATCAGGAATGGCAAATCACTGTCGCCCGGCAATCCGTAATATGTTTCGAGCCCAGAGACAATAGCGAGCGCGATTGCATTTACCCTGTCTTCGGGGCTCGCCGTGCTGGACTGCAAGCCGAGCTCCTTTTCCATGCGTCCGAGTGCTTGCGAAAGCAGCTCTTCGGCCTCGGGGTTCACTTGATAATAGATTGACAGAGGCAAGATGAATACCGACTCTGGTGGCTTGCCATTGGCTGCCTTCGCCAGAGCACGCTGTGCGAGAAACACACAGCCGAGTCCGTCTTTTTTTAGCGGCTGAATGTATCCGTCGCGGCCGGTCACCTCGCCTTCCGCGAACATGACCACCTTGCGCCGCTTTGTCAAAATCAAATCGACGGTGGCATGGACGTATGTCAGATCATGCGCCCCGCGGATCACCGAGTAGGCACCAATATTCTGGAAAAGCGCGCCGCGCCATCCGGAGTCCTCATCGAAGGTCTCTCGGGCGGCCGCGTAGAAGAAATCTTCCTTGCTGATTTTGGAGAGAGTAAATACAACCAGCGGATCATACCGGTCAGAATGATTGGGTACGATCACCGTCGGCACATCGCGCAGTTGGTGAAGAAACTCCAGGGTCTCGCTTGATGTTCGTACCTTCGTCCCTTCCATCTTCAGGTAAAAGGGTAGCAGCAGATATTTGCAAACGGCCGTCGCGATTTGATTCTCGCGCGGCGGCACAAAATGCTGAGCGTATTGCGGTAAAAACGGCACGATTCTCCAATGCAGCGCTAAGTCGGTACCTTTGGACGCCTTGACACCGGTTCAGTTCCGATTCGTTCGCAACCCCATGCAACTTAGGAGATCGCAGCTCTGCAGTTAGCGAACCGAGCACAAAATGCCGAGGCACCTGCTGGTGAAACATGCGTCCAAGCAGGTATGCCCGCCTCTAACACGGCTCAAGTTGACAAACCAAAGCCCACCAGCCGGTGGAGCGAAGCTCTTGCGTTGGCGAAAACGGGCAGCACGGCGATGCAGCATCCGGTGCTTCGTCATGGTTTGGCAGCGATTTTCGTCGCTATTGTCGTGCATGCGGTAAACGTTCACAAAGTAGTGAACACCTTGGTGCATGCGTCGTGGACCGCTATCGGAATAGCTGAGCTGTTCACGGTTGCGGCGATCATCGTTCAAATACTCATCTGGGGTTTGCTGGTGCGGGTCAGCGACAAGAAGTTCAATTGGGGTGGAATTGGTTCCTTATATTTGCAAGGACTGTTTTTCTCGCATGTTCTGCCCGGCACCGTATCCGGTGACGCCCTTCGGCTTTTCAAGTCGGCAAAGCTCATAGGCACAGGCGACGCCATTGCTTCGGTTGTCGCCGGACGAACGGCAGAACTTTTCGGCACGTTCCTTGTAGGGATCATCGCCGTGGCTACCCTGCCTGGTTGGTTCGACCGTTACCGCTGGATTGCCATGTGCGGCGTGTTTGTCGGACTCGGAGTTGTATATTACCTGATGTTTCGGGCGACGGTTCCCGCCGAATCCAAAGATAAGGCGGGAATCCTGCAGCCAATCATCGCTAAGTTGAGGGATGGCGCGTCTGCCTATTATCGATATCGCTCGGACCAGTCTGTTCTCGTGTGGTGCATCGCGTTGGCAGCGCTTCAATGGTGCTTGCTGCTCGTCAGCTTTGTATATTTTTCACTTGCATTGGCCACTTACGTTCCGTGGAACGTTTTTGCAGTGGCAGTGCCGGCTAGCATACTCACGGCTATTATCCCGATCTCCGTAAACGGGCTTGGATTTCGAGAAGGTCTGTTCGTGTGGATTCTGGCGATCGCCGGTGTTGATCCTGCGCAGGCGCTCGGTATTGCCATTTTGATCGACGTGCAGCTTCTACCTGTAGTGGCTGCCGGCGGTATTTGCTGGCTACTCGATAGATCTTAGCCCGCCGATTACGACAACCGAGCTGAGCGTAATGCCGACTCGTAATCTTCCAACGGCACGGCTCCGGTGATTAGCTGGTTACCGATAATGACGGCGGGTACGCCGGTGATTCCGGAGCTTTGAGCCGAGTCGTAATCGGCGATCACCTGTTGGAGCAAATGTTGTCCATTCAGCGAAGCCACCAACTTCTCCCCGTCGATGCCGCAGGTTTGCGCAATTTCAGCTAGTACAGCCGGGTCGCTGATGTCGCGGCTTCCTTCAAAAAATGCGGCGAACAAACCTGTGTCGAAACATTCGAATCGATCCGGAGAGTCGTGCTTGACGTATTTAGCGGCAACCAGTGCGGGCAGAGAAGAAGTCGGATATTTACTGCCGACTTGCGGTAGGTTGTAGTTCAATCCGGTGAGGTCACGCGCCCGAGTGCGGTGCTGCAGGTGATACTCGGTAAACTTCGCATTAGGATTATGCTCACCGCGCAAGATGAACGAACGATGCTCGATTTCGATCTCGCCTGGAAAGGCTTCCGACAATTTCCGCAAGCGCACGGCTGCGGGCCAGCACCATGGTCAAAGATAATCGGAGTAGACGATGACGTTGGTTTTTGCCATATGCTTGCCTGCGTGTGTCACCGCATCGCATTATCCATGTCCCGAATGGCAAAATCAAGATCGAAACTGCGATTGCACGTAGGAGTTAGCGCACTTACAACCGCATCATTTGAATTTCGTTGTTTGCGTCGGAACCACACGGCTGAAATCGGATGCCGCTGGGATGTCGAAAACCTTATGTCCGGACATGACAAGTTTGTTTGATCCAGGCGGGAAGGACAGCCTGTTGTCGCCAGCCAGCGACTTGATGCTGTCGAGCGTCAACATGTCGAAGAAGAGGTTGTTGCTCTTGTTCGATAGCTCTGCTCCGGAAATGCGGCCGTCTTTCGTAACGCTAAAGAGGACTTCGGCTTTGAGCGCGGGACTCGATTTGAATCTGGCCTTGGCCAGTGTTTCAAAACGATTGTCGATGAGTTCGTTGAGTTGTGCGCGCCAGATGTTCCACTGCGACATCACTTGCGGCGTCTCTTGCACGTTGAGATCCAGGCGCAGGGTTCCAAGCGATGTTGGCGTCGTGTGCTGCTCCCCGGCGAATGCAGGCAAGATGGTGACCGAAGCGAGTGTGGCTACAAGTACTAACTTAAGCATAGCTCCATCTTAAAACGCGATGGTGTCGCTTGTAAAGGGACTCGGCTAAATGGGGAGGACGTCTTCGACCTTGCCGATATGCCAGCGATTGCCGACACGGAGGAATTTGCAGTCCAGCCCCCAGCCGGGCTTGATGAAATTTGCCACTGCTGTCGGCACCACGACGGGTCCGAATTCGGCGCAACGCCCGGTTGAAGGTGAGTATAAGAACCACAGCTTGCCGACCGCGACCCGCGACACCACATAGAATGGGTCGCCGCACCGCATGTCGTGCGCATCTTCTTCAAGCGATCCATCCTGTTCGGCTGCCGCGTTAATTAAACCCGCGGCGCAAACGGCATTGATTTTTACGTAGTCGTCGCAAGGCGCAAAGCTTAGATGAAAGTCGGCCCGAACAAATTTGCGTTTAACCATCCAGTCTGCGAGCTGGCGGCTCATTTGCCACCAGGTATCTTTTACTTCGGTAGGCGCGTCTACTTTGAACAGAATGTAAAACATCCCAAAGCCGCGAAGCAGTCCGGCAATCTCTTCAGCGGTATATTTCTCGGCCGGCTGTACCGCTTTCTCACGCTTGCGCCCTGGATTGATCGTCGTGGCGATGCCCTGGGCCGCCAGCATTGCTGCGCCAAATGTGTTGATGTACTGAGTCAGCAATACGGAAAACAATTGAAAGAGGCGTTCGGATTCTTGGTTGCGCTCTGGTTTTGTATCTTTGCCGAACTCGTCCAACACGCATGCGAAGCACGGCCGCACGTCGTTGCAGACTGCGGTCGCATTTGTCGCAGCAACGGCTTGCGCTGCGTCGAAAAATCCAGGGCTAGTATTTGCGAGCATGTTGGTGCGCCGGGTGAGTGCCACCATTATGATCTGTTCCGATCCAGGAGCAACACGCCTATTTGTGCATCTGCAAGCACGAGAGTTGATATGCAAATGGCGGGCTATCGCATCCGCGAGCGGCTGAATAAACGATATGCGGAATGCGTTCTCTAGAAAGGAAATTTTTTCTTCCTGTAGAACGGTTTGATCTTGCTGCTTTTAAAATACTGAGTGACCGTGCTCGCCTGGTTGAAGTCCATAAAGTCCACCGGTGGGTTTGGTATCGCCGTCGATGCCACAATTTCCTGCACCCGTGCTTGCAACGGTGCAAAATTGAATTGATTACCGCAGTCGAGAGCGATCAAAGTATGCGGTGGACGATCTGGAAAAGCGATCAAGCACAGATACGCAGCATTTACTTCTTTTGTTTGGTCAAATAGTTTGGTCAAGTTATCCGTTAATTCTTTCGGATAGTGCGTGGGCTGTCCGAGCATTATTTGCGTATCCTTTTGCAGAGTTATTTGCTCGAAGTGGTCCAGCGGATTTTTGCCGGCGAGCATCGCCGCGATTTCTTCTTTGGTGAATTGCTTGCCGTAGCCAGAGCCCGGGTTCAGCAACACGTCGGCGCCGCTCGTCATCTGGAAAAAATCGCGCGCGCCAATGAGCAGATAGGCGACATCTTCGGTTGTGTTTAATGCTGTTTGCAGCCGGGTGGGCGACGTAAATATCGGAATGTGCGGACGAGAATCGAAATCAATCGTGCGAATGGCAAGTCGGGAGCCCGCCTCGATGGGGCCCTGGTTTTTCGCACGCTGCTCGGGTGGACGATCGTCGAGAACAACAATCTGCGCCGCGAGTAGATCAACGGTAAATTGCGCGCGATGTTGCGGATCGGTCGCCGCTTTCATCAGCGACTTTTCCAGATCGTTTTCCGCCACGAATTCCACAGCAGACTCAACCTAAAAAGCTCACTTTGGCCAGCTTCGAGAATGCCGATTCGCGCTTTGCCGAGGTTCTCGGATGATGATGATGCCGGCTCTGCCAAATATCGAGTGCTTGAATGCGATTGCAAAACTCGCTCCACTGATGCCTTTGTGCCACCAGCTTCCGCGCCGCTGTTGCGCGCGCTGCTGCTAGGTCGCGGTTTTCAATGACCTCTCGAATTGCGTTTACATACGCCGCCGCATTATCATACTCATCTACCAGCCAGCCAGTGCTGTCATTAACAAATTCGGAAATGCCGCCTACATTCGCGCTTACAATGGGCAGTCCGCGCGCGGCCGCTTCCAGCAAGACGTTCGGCATTCCATCGGCTTCGGAAGTGTGTAAGAACAGGGTGGTGTCCGCTGTCGGAACCACTGAAAAGTCGGCGTACTCGCCGCGCAGCCGAACATTTGCTTGAATGCGAAGATGGGTTATATCGGTGCCTGGCGAGGTGCAGCCGAATACTTCGAACTGAACATCCGGCATCAACTCAGCTATCTGCGCGAGAACATCGGGACGTTTGATTCTGTCCAGACGAGCTGCCCATAGAACCTTTGCCTTCGCTGGCACGGGAGGGGCGCCCGCCTGCTCCGACGGCGCAGCTGCAACCGCCGGTAGTGCCAAGTCCGTCGATAGCTCGGGTGTCAGCGATTTGAAACAGCAAAATACCTTTTGTCGAATGCCTGGAACATCAGCATATTGTTCAATCATAGTATCGCGCATGCGCTGGTTTTCACTGATGAACAGATCGAACATGGATGCCACGCGTCGCATGGCACCGTCCACGAATCCCCAATCATTCATCCTCGTGAAAGTCTCATATCCTCCGAGATAGCCTACGAAGCGAGAGGGCAACTCGTTTCGCCAGATAGGTGCATGGCAATCAACCATGTTCCAGAACGTCAGTGAATTGAAACCGATAACAGCAGTGGGACGACAAGCCGACAACAGGTTCAGCAAGACGATGCATCGCTCTTCGCCGGTGAGCGTTTCACATGTCTCCAACAAATTGACGACACGTATGTCCGCCGGTAGCCAGCTACGACATGTCACGTCCGCTCTGTCGGTGATCACGAACAAAACATTTTCCGAGCCGACGCTCTCAGCTATTGCTCTGGCATAAGCGCACGCAGAACGTTCGGCGCCACCACGCGTCAAAACACCGGTGATCAAGACATGCGTAATGGGCGCATCGCCAATTGCTTTTAATATGGACTCGAGACATTCGGCGGCCTGATTTCGCAATTTGAGCGCTGCGCGGCGCGCTTTTGCCGATGATTTGCCACGGTTTGCCGAATTCGAATTGCCGGTTGCGTGCACAACCGGATGCTTGGCGATAGCGCTGTCGGCAATCGTCCTGAAGCGTCTGCCAACTCGGCCCTCGGCCAATCCATGCGATAAGTAGTGCCAGAGCGGATTCTCGCCGGCCTCCTTTACATCGGCATATCGGTTGAGGTAGCCGAAAGCATCGAAGGTGTGAGATGGTTCGAATCCTTCACGATACCCGCGAGAAAGGTAGTGCACCAGCGGATTGATGCCCAAAACTCCGCGCGATCGCATCTGCTTCTGATAAAACGAAGTATCGAAGAGCGGATGCGGATCCAGTCCTTCGCTAGCTCCATACTCTAAGTAATGCAAGAGTGGGTTGAACGACGATTTCGACAGATCGGGATTCTGCTCAAGATAATGCGCCGTGTCGAACAAAATATGTGGATCAAGACCGTCGTGCGCACCCTCTAGCAGATAATGCTCGAGTGCGTTGTCGGCATTCGCGCCTTGATTGTCGACCTGGCTCAGGTAATAGCGAGTGTCGAAAAGTGGATGAGGGTCTCGACGCTCGAACGAACCGCGGACAAAATAATGAAGAAGCGGGTTTTTCGCGTAAATAGAATGAACTTCCGGATTCGCCGCCAGATAAAAATCATCATCAAACAGCCTTGACGCGAACTCGGTGGTGCCATGCGCTTCAGCTTGGGTCAAATTTCGGTCGACAATGCCCAGCATGCGCATCGGTGCTGTCAACTTCCACGAGCGGCTGTTTTTCACTCGTGCAATCTGTTGGTGGAGATGCAGAATATAAGACTCGCACCCGTCCGGTGCTTCAGTTTGTTCTTGGCTCTCTTCAAGCGTTTGCGAAATTGGCGACTTGCTGGGCGCAAGTTCACGCAGGATGCGTGTGCATCGCCATGATTGGCTGCTTAGCAGCGTTCGCAGCTTCAATTCAAGCGTCGAAATCATTCGCTTTTTGACGTTCCACTCGGCGTCGGCTCGCCAGTCGGGTATGCTTGGTGCCGTCCGTCCGTTCAACTCTTTTAGCGCGTGCACGGACAATTCTCTGAAGGCCTGCAAATCGCAAATCAGCCGATTAAGAGCGTGTGCATTCGCATCGTCCGGGCCGGTGATGAGCTGCTCGTACTGATCGCGCAAGCCGCTGTAGCCCAGGTCGGATTGCGCAAGGTCCGAGGTCTCGAGAAGATACTTGGTATGCACCGCCGCTGCCTGCAGCGATTCGTACAAAAACCGCTCTTTCGCGATGCCGAGACGTTCCATCTCCACTTCGAATTTGCGCACCAGACGTAGGAAGTCCGGCGCAAAAAGCAGCGCGCGAGTGTTGTGTGTGGTTTGACTCTGCTCGTGCACCCTAAAGCTGCATAACGGTTTGTCTATGAAGTAGTAATCGCCGGCGAGGAGAATGCGCGCCCAATAATCGAGGTCGCCCATTTGATAGTAGCTTGGATCGAATCCGGTGCCGGCACACTTGCGCCGAATCGTTACTGTTGCCGGCTCACCTATATAGTTGACTGGTGGCAGCAGGCATTTGCTCGCCACGTGTTTGCCGTGCAGTCTGGAGTGTGTCGGAAAAACATCGCTGCTCGAGGGCGTGCTTGCAGTAGCACCGACGTCGTTGCCTTCTGCGTCGATCCAATTACGACGTGTCGCCACAAGCGCCACTTCCGGTTGCGATTCCATGACGCCGATCATCTCAGCGAGGTGCTCCGGAAAGAGGAAATCATCCTGAGCAAGAAACTTCACATACTGGCCGCTTGCGCGTTCGATGCATCGATTGTAATTGCCGAAGATTCCCGCTCGCCGTTGTGCCTGCCAGGCAACAATCCGTGCATCGCGCTGCGCGTACCGCTGGATGATCTCCCACGATCCATCTCGCGAGCCATCGTCACTTATCAGCAATTCGAAGTGGCCATGCGTTTGATTGAGAACACTTTCAAGCGCGTGCGCGAGGAAACGCTCGCCGTTGAATACCGGCAAACAAACGGATACCTTCCCTGATATGGCTGCAGTCATTCGACACTGTCGCTCGACGGGGCAATCATCTTACTGCACGTCAAGCGTTGTGGAATTAGGCACTCCTAACGATGTGTTGTCAGTAGAAAGACGGACGGGCTGAAAGCCCGCCGGCCTGCGGCATTCCGCCAACGGCATCGCCGGATACCAATTGAAATTATTCAGCTATGCTTTCGCAGCCGCTTGTGCAGGCATACATGCTTTCTGCATGCGCTCTTTCATGTGCTCGGGCGTGAGATCTTCTTTGTGTGTGGACATACTCCATGGTTGGCCGAAAGGAAAACAGCGGGCTGACGCCCGCCGTTTTCAGAGGAGCGCAGGCTACTTTCCTGCGTTTCCGTTTCGTTTACCCGTCCTTATTGATCTTCGCAATCAGCTCAGGCAAAACCTGGTCGGCTTTGTCGTTGTCGATCTGGCAAGTGCCCGCTTTCTCGTGGCCGCCGCCACCATAGCTGAGGCAAAGTTCGCCGACGTTGGTTTTTGAGCTGCGATTGACGATCGATTTGCCGATGGCAAATACCGTGTTCTGCTGCTTCAATCCCCACATTCTATGAATCGATATATTCTGGTCGGGATAGAGTGCATAAATCATAAAACGATTGCCGGCGAAAATGACCTCTTCCGGTTGCAGATTGAGAACAATCAGATTCTTGTGAATCGTCGAACAGCGTTTCACCTGTTCTTTGAACTTCTCTGCTTGCTCCATGTAGAGTGTGACGCGCTCTTCCACATCCGGCATTTTCATAATGTCCTTAATGTCGTGATCTTTGCACGCGTCGATCAAGTCCATCATCAAGTTGTAGTTGGAGATGCGAAAATTGCGAAAACGTCCCAAGCCGGTTCGCGGATCCATCAGATAGTTGAGCAACACCCAATCCTGTGGATTGAGAATCTCGTCCACGCTAAATTGGGCGGCGTCCGCTTTATCGACTTCCTCCATCATTTTGTTCCATTTTGGCGGGAAAGTTTTGGGGCCGCCAAAATAGTCGTACACCACGCGTGATGCCGACATCGCATCCGCATCGATAATATGATTGTCCTTTTTATCTTTGTTTCTTATCGTTTCGCTGAGGTGATGGTCGAACGACAGATGTACGCCCTGCACATAGGGCAAATTTGTCGTAATGTCATTGGCTGTAATTTCGATTTTTCCATCTTGCATGTCCTTCGGGTGCACAAACAAAATGTTGTCCAACATATTCAAATGTTTGAGCAACACAGCGCAGACAAGTCCGTCGAAATCGCTGCGTGTCACCAATCGGTATTTTTTTCCCTGCTCAATAGTTGTGGATGCAGCAGTCATCGCTCATTTGCCTCATTATTATTAGCCGCGGTCTAACTCATTGTGCCCCTCGGGATAAGACTTGAACGGTGGACAGCTATCTTCGTATTTTTCCCCTTGCCCATATAGCAGTCCGCACGTATGGTAGGCGGAGGTCCCGGAATCAGACACAACCGCATGTGGTCACGTTAGTTAAATGATGTGATCTTACCTACAGTATGTGGGTATATCGGAATATGCAGAGTGGCTGCTGCAGGTATCCGCGGGCTTTCGAGGCATCCCCGACCCGTTCTTAGTATTAAATAGAGGATTAAATCTCATGGCCGACAAACCCGAACAAAATCGCGCGACGACAGAAGGAAACGGCGACAGTGGGCATACCGACGCACTGCAGCGTGCCGGCAATCCTGCGCCCGAGAGAGCAGCCGCAACCAGAGCCGACGTCGCAGTGGCGCCTTCAGACAACGGCAAGTACACGCCCGATCAGATGCAGGCTCTGTGGGACGGGGCTGTTAGAGCCAACGGCGGCGCGTCGATGCAAATGGTCAAAGGCTATTACGAAGCTCGGGTCAGCCAGGTCGGAAATGCCAATGGGCTTTTGCTTTCCAGCACAGAGCACCCGATGAAACTTCAAAGCGACGTCACGGTGAACTATTCGGACGGCAGCAAGACAACATTAAAAGCGGGAACCGAGCTGCCCAACGGCGTTCAATTTGCTCCCAGCGAGATTAATCGGACGGGCGAAAACAGCAGTATCACGGGCGCCGGACTGAAAGTCGATACCGCGACCGGCAGCGTTAAACTTGCGGACGGAACTCTATTAAAAACAGGGGGCACCGTCGACGGTAAGTTTAATGTGGAAAGCGGACAAGCGGTTGCCGCCGGACAATATGTTGTTTCGCGCGATTCGGTAGACCCCAAAACCGGCGAGTCCAGAATCGACACTTATACAAACAAAGATTTGAGTCGGTGGGAGCCTATCGAAGGCAAGCCGGGAATGTATCATCCCTCTGCCGATCGCATGGGCGGCACGCCTACGGAAATGGTGCAAGCACCCAAAGGGTATGACGGAAAGTTTGACGTCAGCTATGGTGGCTCAGCGCCTGTCAAAGCCGGTGATTGGATCGTGAAGTCGCCGAAAAGTGATGGTTCTGTCGGATATTATCGCGTCTCCGAGGCCGACGCTGCCGAGACTTATCTGCCGCATGATGCTAAGACACAGGCGGCGATGGATGCTTCGGTTGCTGCGATGCGCGCCAATGGCGCCGACGTAAAAGTTGCTGCCAAAACGGCGGAAGAATACGACAACAACATTAAAGAAGCTGCGATGAAGCCCGGTGCTGACGGCAAGTACAGCGATGCACAAATGCAAAAGCTGTGGGCTGATGCTGTTCAGGCCAATGGCGGTGAATCCAACACCATGGTCAAAGGCTATTACGAAGCTCGCGTCACTCAGGTGAAGCCTGAGGCCAACCCGAATGGACTTTTGATGTCCAGCACCGAGAGTCCGATGACGCTCAAGAGTGATGTCACCGTCACCCAAGCAGACGGCAGCAAGGTGACGTTGAAAGCGGGCACGGAATTGCCCAACGGAGTTCAGCTTTCGCCGCAAACTATTTTGCGCGACGGCGAGACTAGCACCATTGGTGGTGCCGGACTCAAAGTCGATACGGCCGACGGTACGGTGAAGCTAGCCGACGGCACCGTTCTGAAAACCGGCATGATCTCCGGCTCTTTCACTGTGGATAAAGGCCAAGTCGTGGCACCGGGTCAATTTGTCGTATCGCGCGATTCGGTAGATCCAAAAACCGGCGAACCCAGAATCGATACTTATACGAACAAGGACCTCAGTCGCTGGGCGGCAGTCGATGGCAAGCCCGGCGTCTATCACCCATCCGCCGATCGCATGGGCGGGACGCCCACAGAGATGGTGCAAGTGCCGAAGGGATACAACGGCAGATTCGACGTTAGTTATGGTGGCACAGCGCCCATACAAGATGGAGATTGGATCGTCAAATCGCAGAAGAACGACGGCTCGGTAGGTTATTATCGCGTTTCCGAAGCGGATGCTGCTGAAACATACTTGTCCAACGACCCGAAAACTCAGGCGAGGATGGATGCATCGGTCGCCGCCATGCGAGATGCCGGGGCGGATATTAAAGTTGCTGCGAAAACGCAAGAAGCATACACTGCCGCTGTCGCTGCTAATGCTGGTAGATCCGGCGGCGAAGAAGTTTGGAGACCAGACCAGGGCACATTCCGTGATTCGACCACGGCGGCTGCCGGCGCAGACGCGCAAATGGTTGCACGGCTGAAGGACACGATTCCGCCTTCTGTAATTGACGCGATGAATGTGCCGGAAGGCGCACGCAGCGCCGAACAGAAAGCGGCAGTCGACAAATGGATGGACGATCTCAAACTCAAGCCCGACCAGCGCGAGCAGATCGAGGAAAAGACTCGCGACGGTTTGGGCAGAGGACTGGTTATCACCGCCGCACTAGCCACGGCATTAGCGCTCGCGGGTGTGTATTACGCCTCGCGCGAGAAAGAGCAGGCCGGCAATACGTATCACCGGTAAAGGATAGGACACGCAACCAGGGAGAGAATGACGAGCTTCAGTTCACCTAGCGTTATCAACGCTGTTTCTTCACAGCCTAGACTGACAGAACTTGAAGAGATCTGGCTCATTTTCCGCTACCCCTTTTTGACGGCCGCCGCATTCACGGCGGCTGTTGAAATGGAAATGGATGCCGCCAATCGCACGGCCAACGCATCGGCTGAACGCACGGCTGAAGATACTTTGCGTCAGTATCAGTTTGTGCGAGAACGGATAATCTCGATTGGATACAACCAGATGGACGCGCTGGCTTCCGTTGCGATGGAGGACAGCGAAGATGGTGCTTTGGCGCGCAAGGTAATTTGTTCGATTCTGCTTTCCGATCGCGAGATGCCTGCCGAAGTTAAAGATCATAGCATGGCGGTTGGTGCGCGCACATTGCTGGCAATCTCGTCGCAGATTGAAAGCGCGGATGCAAGAGAGATCTTCGGCGTGCTGGCCGTTTGTCTTTCACGACGAATACAACTGCCCGATTCTGTGCGCACCGATTTGCTCAATGCGTTTGCAAATTTGGCTGAAATGATTCCGGAAGAGGGCAAGGCACAACAGTTTAGCGACGTTTGCGGTGTGCTCAACGAAGCGCTGATGCTGGAGCTTGTTCGCCCCGCGGAAATGCAGAGCGTACCCTATTGTCGGCGTCTGCTGTCCTTGATGCACACTTACTACGATTCTTCGACGAGAGCCATACTTCAGCAAATATCAGAACTGCATCCGGAACTCGCCATTCGCCAGGCTGCTTCAGAGTTGTTGGGAACGATCGCCACTGGACTGCAAGACCGCTGGGAGCAAGCGCAGGTAGACCAACTGGCGACGCCGCTTGAGCGTGCGCAGCGCATGGCAGACGCTTTCCGTGCGGGGCAAGACCCGGATATCCTCACCCAGTCCATATTTAACAATATGAAGGGTGCGCCACTGTCCAGCGCACAAGATAAGCGTGTATATACAATTCGAAAATTCTTGATGCATGCGGACGTTCGGGTCCGTTTAGCAATGTGCTGGGCTGTTTTGGCTGAGGTCGAATATTCCCTGCGCCTCGAGAATCAGGTGGGCTGTCTCGATGTACTTGCCGATATAGCCGTCAACTCGCGCTCGCCGAAATTGAGCAATGAGGCTGTCGCTATGATTCGCAGACTTCAGGACAAATATCCTGCATTGCAGCGCCGGATAGAAAAGGCGTGCGACACAGCCACCGCCGAATTTTTGCGCGTGCAGTCCGAAGCGGATGCGCGGCGTGACCCTTCCGATAGCGGAGGGCCGTAATGGGCGAATTGGATAATAAGGCAGCCAAGAAGAAAGACGACGCGCCGACGACGCACGAGCCGTCAACTTCTG
>Ga0134128_10000422_pt1 | contig 58868 bp, 52 predicted proteins | sample KB31754_FD_96462 | JGI IMG/M metagenome (GOLD analysis project Ga0134128, IMG submission 96462) | Terrestrial soil microbial communities with excess Nitrogen fertilizer from Kellogg Biological Station, Michigan, USA - KB3-175-4 | ecosystem: Environmental > Terrestrial > Soil > Unclassified ... | reverse complement strand
CGTATCGCCTTTTTTCAGCAGCGATGCTGAAATGCTGTGGATGTGCGGATCGCTGTACGCGACCGTCGGCACGCCGGAGCGGAAGAACTTGTGCTGCGCATCGGAAGCGACGATACCTGACGTACCCTGGCCGTAGAATTCGATCTTGTTCGATTCAGACAGGATATCGATGGCGCGCTGGATGGCGTCCGCATCGATATTGTTGCGCAGGTCGAGCAGGGTATTGATCGAACGGCTGCAGATCTTGGTGACCAGGTCGGCCGCGAGGTCGTCTTGCGAGGGCAATTCATCTGCGCCCGGCATGGCCAGGGCCAGGCCTTGCGCCAGCTTGAGCTTGAATTCCTGCCAGCCTTCATAGCCCAATGCACGGCAAAAGCGCACCACGGTCGGTTCGGACACGTCGGCGCTTTTTGCCAGTGCGGTGATGTTGCCCGAGACCGCCAGGTCCGGGTTGGACAGCACCGCGTTCGCGACCTTTTTCTCCGACTTGGAAAGAATCGCGAACTGGGTACGAATGGAATCCAATAACATGTAATTTACTCAGGCAAGGCTTCTTCGCGCCATTGCAAACCGTCGCGGCCGATCAGTGCGCTGGCTGCAGCCGGCCCCCAGGTGCCCGAGGTATAGGGAATCGGTTCGATTTCTTCGTTTTCCCAATAGTTGAGGATGGGTTCGACCCATTCCCAGGCTGCTTCCAGTTCATCACTGCGCATGAACAGCGTGAGTTGGCCGCGCAACACGTCCAGCAGCAAACGTTCGTAGGCTTCCATGCGCGGCATCTTGAAGCTTTCGCGGAAGTCCAGTTCCAGGTCTACCGGCTTCAACTTCATGCCGTCACCCGGGGTTTTCGCCATCAGGGAAAGCTGCAGGCCTTCATCCGGTTGCAGGCGGATGATGAGGCAATTCGGCTGCGTCGTACCCGTGGCTTGCGGGAAAATCGAATGCGGCACCGGCTTGAAACGGATCACGATTTCGGCCAATTGGTCGGCCATGCGCTTGCCGGTGCGCAGGAAGAAGGGCACGCCGGCCCAGCGCCAGGTGTCGATCTCGGCCTTCAATGCGACAAAGGTCTCGGTACGCGATTGCGGGTTGGCGTCGGGCTCGTTGCGGTAGCCCGGTACGGGCAAGCCTTCGAGGTGGCCGTTGCGGTACTGGCCGCGGATCACGTTTTGCGCCAGCGTGGTGCTGGTGAAACGCTTCAGTGAACGCAATACCTTGAGCTTTTCGTCACGCACGGCGTCGGGCGTGGCCGAGGTGGGCGGCTCCATGGCGACAATACACAGCAATTGCAGCAAGTGGTTTTGCAGCATGTCGCGCAGGGCGCCCGAAGTGTCATAGTAGCCCAGGCGATTGCCCACGCCGAGTTCTTCGGCGATGGTGATTTGTACGTCGGAAATCCACTCGCGGCGCCACAGCGGTTCGAACAGGATATTGCCGAAGCGCAGTGCCAGCAGGTTTTGCACCCCTTCCTTGCCCAGGTAGTGGTCGATACGGTAGATCTGCGATTCCTTGAAGTAGCGGCCCACGTCGGCGTTGATTTCCTTGGCGCTGGCGAGATCGCGGCCAAGCGGCTTTTCCAGCACGACGCGGGAGTTCGGCGTGACCAGCCCCGAGAGGGACAGGTTTTGGCAGATGCCTGCAAACAGCGACGGCGGTGTGGCGAGGTAATACACGCGGGTCAGGCTGGGGTCGTCGCGCAGTGCTTCCACCAGGGCGGGGTAGGTCGATACGTCGGACGCGTTCAACACCACGTAGCTGATGCGTTCGCAGAATTGCTTCCACAGGTTGGCATCGAAGGTTTGCTGCGAGATGTGCGGTTTGGAGTCGCGGTTGACGACCTCGATGAACTCTTCCTGGTTCCAGTTGTGGCGGCCGATGCAAATTATGCGCGCACCGGACGGCATGTCCTTGGCGCGCAGGCGCGCATACATTGCGGGCAAGAGTTTGCGCATCGACAAATCGCCGCCGCCGCCGAATAAAACCAGGTCGAAATCTGCTAGTGCCATGATGAGAGCGTATCCCGTTGTAGTGATTGCTGTGTCAGGTTGAAGATCAATTGCCCAGGGCTTCCTTGGCCATGGCGATCAAGCCATTGGTCGAGCTGTCGTGCTTTGCAGCGTCCGCTGAGCCAGTCAATTCCTTTTCGATGGTCTTGGCCAGCACCTTGCCCAGTTCCACACCCCATTGGTCGAAGCTGTTCAAGTCCCAGACGATGCCTTGCACGAACACCTTGTGTTCATACAGCGCGATCAGTGCGCCGAGCGTGGCCGGCGTCAGCCTGTCGGCCAGAATCGTATTGCTGGGGCGGTTGCCCGGAAAGACCTTGTGCGGCAGCAGGGCAGCGATGTCATCTTCGGAAAGCTTGGCCGCTTCCAGGTCGGCGCGCGCTTCTGCTTCGTTCTTGCCGCGCATGAACGCTTCCGATTGGGCGAAGCAATTGGCCAGCAAGGCGGCCTGGTGGCCGGGCAGGGCATGGCTCGCTTCGAGTGCGGCGATGAAGTCCACCGGGATCACGTCCGTGCCCTGGTGCAGCAATTGGAAATAGGCATGCTGGCCATTGGTGCCCACGTTGCCCCAGACCGCGGGGCAGGTGTCGTAGTCGACGGCGGCGCCGTCTTTCGTCACGCGCTTGCCGTTGCTTTCCATCTCAAGTTGCTGCAGATAGTCGGCAAACTGCGCCAGGTCCTGGTGGTAGGGCGCAATCGAGATCGAGCCGCTGCCGAAGAAATTGCGATACCACACGCCGATCAAGCCCAGCAGGGCCGGCATGTTCTGTTCCAGCGGCGCGGTGCGGAAATGTTCATCCATGGCATGGGCGCCCGCCAGGAAGGCGGCAAACTGCTCACCGCCCACAGCGAGCGCGACCGGCAAGCCGATGGCCGACCAGATCGAGTAGCGGCCGCCAACCCAATCCCAGAACGGAAACATGTTGGCCGTATCGATGCCGAAAGCAGCCACAGCCTTGGCATTGGTCGACACTGCCACGAAATGCTTGGGCAAGTCCGCTTCGCCGGCGCCCTTCAAGAACCAGGCGCGCGCCGAACCGGCATTCAACATGGTTTCCGCCGTGGTGAAGGTCTTGGAAGCGATGATGAACAGCGTGGTTTCGCGGTCCACCTTGGCCAGTGCGGCATCAAGGTCATGCCCGTCAACGTTGGCGACGAAGTGCAATTTCAGGCGTTCATGCGCCACGCTGCGCAGGGAACGGCACACCATTTCCGGGCCCAGGTCCGAGCCGCCAATGCCGATGTTGACTACATCGGTGATGGCTTTGCCGCTATGACCTTTCCACTCGCCCGAACGCACACGTTCGGCAAAAGCGTTGACCTGCGCCAGCACGGCATGTACGTCGGCGTTCACGTCCTGCCCATCCACCGTGAGGGCCTGGCCCTTGGGGGCGCGCAGGGCGGTGTGCAGCACGGCGCGTTTTTCGGTGGAATTGATCTTTTCGCCGGCGAACATGGCGTCACGCCGCGCTTCCACGCCGCGCTCGCGTGCCAGGTCGCACAAGAGCGTGATGGTTTTCTTGTCCAGGCGGTTCTTGGAATAGTCGAGGAACAGGCCGGCAGCCTTGAGCGACAACTCGGCAAAGCGGCCGGGGTTTTGATCAAACAAGTCGCGCAGTTGCCAGGCGCGCGCATTATCGTAATGGTCGGCCAGCGCACGGTAGGCTGGCGAATTGTTCAGGCTGGCTTGTTGCATGGTGTCGAAGCAGTCAAAAAGCGAAGTGGTCTGTTGGTTTCTTTGATTTTTCCTTACTATACAACATAAAGTAGAAAATCCACTACAAATTTATGACTTTTCTTGCCTCGCATCATATTTCCTGCTGTTATCCTGTGTAAATGTCATACGCTTGACACGAAATAATGTAAAAAATATAAACAAAAGGCTTGGATTGTGGTTGAAAACAGTGAATGGGCGCGTGATTTATTTTTTATTTCGTAGTAAAATTTCAGAATAATGATCAGCCAGGAAACCAATATGTCCGTCCATCCAGTCATTTCCAAGATCACTGAGCGCATCATCGAGAAGAGCCGCGTCACGCGTGAAGCGTATCTGCAGCATCTTGAAGCGGCGCGGCGTGCCGGTGTGCATCGCGGCACGCTCTCCTGCACCAACCTCGCGCATGGCTTTGCGGCCTTCCCGGCGTCGGACAAGCTGATGCTGAAAGAGCAGAAGAAGCCATCGGTTGCCATCGTCTCTGCCTATAACGACATGCTGTCCGCGCATCAGCCTTTCGAACGTTTTCCGGCGATCATCCGCGATGCAGTCCGTGAAGCCGGTGGCGTGGCGCAATACGCCGGTGGCGTGCCCGCGATGTGTGACGGCATCACGCAGGGCCAGCCGGGCATGGAGCTGTCGCTGTTTTCGCGCGACGCCATTGCCATGGGCACGGCGATTGCCCTGTCGCACAACATGTTCGACGCCGCGCTGTATCTGGGCGTGTGCGACAAGATCGTTCCGGGCCTGTTGATCGGTGCGCTCCACTTCGGCCATCTGCCGGGCATCTTTGTGCCGGCCGGCCCGATGACATCGGGCATGTCCAACCCCGAAAAAGCCAAGGTGCGCCAGCTCTATGCGCAAGGCAAGATCGGCCGTGCCGAATTGCTTGAAGCCGAATCTGCGTCTTACCACGATGCCGGCACCTGCACCTTCTACGGCACAGCCAACAGCAACCAGATGCTGATGGAAGTGATGGGCCTGCATATGCCGGGCGCCGCCTTCATCTCGCCGAACACGCCGCTGCGCGACGCCCTGACTGCCGCTGCCGCAAAGCGTGCCGTCGAAATCAGCCAGCACAATGAATCCTTTGCTCCCATCGGCCACGTGGTCGATGAAAAATGCATCGTCAATGCCGTGATCGCCTTGCTGGCCACGGGCGGCTCGACCAACCACACGCTGCACCTGGTGGCCATCGCCAAGGCGGCAGGCATCGTCATCGACTGGACCGACTTCGACGAACTCTCCGCCGTCATTCCGCTCTTGACGCGCATCTATCCCAACGGCGACGCCGACGTGAACCACTTCCACGCTGCCGGCGGCACACCCTTCGTGATTCGCGAACTGTTGAATGCCGGCTTGCTGCATGACGACGTGAATACGATCCTGGGCAAGGGCTTGTATGCCCATACGGTGGAACCCAAGCTCGACGGCAATAGCGTGACCTGGCACGATGCCCCCGCTGAAACCGGCAACGACAAGGTCTTGCGCAAGCCGGCCGAACCGTTCTCGCCCGATGGCGGCTTGCGCCTGTTGGCCGGCAACCTGGGCCGCGCCGTGATCAAGGTCTCGGCCGTCAAGCCGGAACACCGCATCGTGCACGCCCCGGCCATCGTGTTCAATTCGCAGGATGCCTTCCTGAAGGCTTACAAGGCAGGCGAACTCGACCGCGACTTCGTTGCCGTCGTGCGCTTCCAGGGGCCGCGTGCCAACGGCATGCCGGAACTGCATTCACTTACACCGGCCCTGGCCAACCTGCAGGATGCCGGCCGCCACGTCGCGCTCGTCACCGACGGCCGCATGTCAGGCGCGTCGGGCAAGGTGCCGGCCGCCATCCACGTATCGCCGGAAGTGCTGGTCGGTGGGCCGCTAGGCCGCGTACGCACCGGCGACATGATCCGCCTCGACGCTGATGCCGGCGTGCTGCAAGCCCTGGTGCCCGACGCCGAATGGCAGGCGCGCGGCATGGAAACGGTCGACCTTGGCTCCAACCAGGTAGGCATGGGCCGCGAACTGTTCGCCATCTTCCGCAACGGCGTCAGCGAAGCCGAAACCGGCGCCACCAGCTTCAGCCTGCCATCCGTCATTCACGCTCCTCTGAAAGCAACCGTATGAAACTCATGCCCGATGTGCTGCATATCATGAAAACCTCGGCGGTCATTCCCGTAATCGCCATCGATGATCTGGACCACGCCATTCCCCTCGCCCGTGCGCTCGTCGCCGGCGGCATCCGCGTGCTTGAAGTCACGCTGCGCACCAAGCATGGCTTGCCGGCAATCCGCGCCATGGCCAGCGAAGTGGAAGGCGCCATCGTCGGCGTGGGCACGCTCACGCAACCGGAAGAATTCGCCGCTGCGCGGGATGCTGGCGCCGTGTTCGGTGTATCGCCCGGCCTGACCGAAGCGCTGATCGAAGGCGCCCGTTCATCCGGCCTGCCGCTCTTGCCCGGTGTGATGACGCCATCCGAAGTCATGCGTGCCCGTGAAGTGGGCTTCCGCCAATTGAAATTGTTCCCGGCCGTGCCTGCCGGCGGCGTGGGCATGCTCAATTCAATTGCCGGCCCCTTGCCTGACGTGACCTTCTGCCCCACGGGCGGCATCAGCGAAGCCACTGCGCCGCAATTCCTGGCGTGCAAGAACGTGGCCTGCGTCGGCGGTTCCTGGTTGACGCCGAAGGACGCGATGCTGGCTGGTGATTGGGGCAAGATCACGGCCCTGGCCAAGGCAGCCAGCGCATTGCGGCCTGCCTGAACGAACCTTCCAGCCCGTCACCCCTCGCCGTCAGGCGAGGGGAGTTTGCCCGCAGCACCCATCGGATCATCTTGCGCACGGATTTCATCAGTGGGCAAGCGCCATCCAGCCTCCGTCTCGCCACGTGACATACAATGGCGGCAAAAGTAAAGGAGCCGCACATGGATGAAGAACGCCTGACCGATATCGAAATCAAGCTGACCCGCACCGAAGACACGCTCGACGAGCTCAACAAGGTGGTCTACGAACAGCAAAAGAAGATCGAGCGCCTGGAAGCGCTTTACACCGCGCTACTGCGCCGCGTGCCTGAACCTGCCGGTGATGACATGCGGCAGGAGGTGCAGCACGAGCGCCCGCCGCATTATTGATTTCATCGGCATACTCTCGCATACTGGACCAAGTCATCAATCTTTGAAATGGCTTGACCTCTCATGACTTCTCTTGCTGAAGCGAATGCCGCCTTGCTTCGAGCTGCAAAAAGCGGCGACCTCGCCGGTGTAGCCGCGGCCTTGGCTGCCGGTGCCGCCATTGACCACCGAATCGAACAGGGCTGGACCGCCGCGATGTGGGCTGCACGCGGGCACCATGTCGAAGTCTTTTCCTATCTTGCGGATAAGGGAGCCGACCTTTCCATAAGGGACGGACTCAATCATGATTTCTGGGACATCTCCGCGTCGAACTATCAGGAAAACTATTCCCGCTCTTCAAAAATTCAGGCCATGGCTCGGCGTTATCCGCAATATGATGCCGGCGTGGCGGTATTGACAAATGAGGCCAAGGCTTTTGCCAAATTGCTGGCAAAGGAGTACCGAGGCAGATCGAGTCGATGCGGGGTGGCATATACCCACGCTGAAGTCGAGGTTCGCGCAACCTACAGGGGCATGCAATGTCGATTCGCGGTATTCGCCGGAGGTTTTGATCTCTGGATTCAGAATTTTCGCATCGAAGATATGATCATTTCCCTCAATATCGAGGGGCGCGACAATGAGACCTTGCCCCAGGAAATGCATGGAATGCTGGGCTTGGATGGAATTTTCTCGGAACATTTTCCTGTCTACCATTTTCCTTCCATGGATTCCAAAGCTGCCGCAATAAAATTCTTTGCGGCGCCTGAAAATATCGAGGATTTGAAGAGGCTTGGTGTCGGCAGGTACGAATGGATGGCCATGGTGCCGGGCCAGTTAAGGCTGCGCAATCAAGCCGCCGACATGGAGATCGTGCGAACCAGGGTGGACAGCCTTGCCAATATCTTCGAGCGCCATCACAAGCCGGCACAGCCGGTTCTGCTTCCGCAACGCTATTCCATCAGATACTCGATGTCCGAAGACGTGCAGCCGCAGCATCGATTCGGCGGTGCGCTGCAAAAGAAGATCAAGTGTCCGCAATGCGGCGAGGATTTTTGCCAGATAGCGTCTTTCGACGCCGGCGACGAGCGGCTTGCCGGTATAAAGTGGAAACGCAAAAGGATAGTCGCCGCCTTGTGTCCGGTGTGTTCTCTGTACGATACGTCCAGTCTGACGTGTGTAAGCTATGCGGGAAAGGCCCCCGCGGTCCTCTTCCAATCGGATCAATCCGGCAATGGCGAGCCGGAGCAACTGCTGTTCGGCTACGTGTTATTGTCACCGGTCGGAAAACGAGCCGGTGAATTCAAGAGCCGAATGGGCGGGGAGCCTGGCTGGATCCAAGGCGACGATACACCTGTCTGTCCTTGCTGCAAGGAACCCATGCGGTTTTTCGTTCAATTCATCAGCGAAGATGGCGTCGTCTTTGGTGCGGATGAAGGAACAGCTTATATATTTTTGTGCCAGCCTTGTTTGGTCGTTGGGGTTGCCATCCAGGCGCATTGAGGTAGGAGGGCGCTTCCTGCGTAACCCAAGATGAGCTTGAAGGACATGCTTATGAAAACCTTAATCGCGGTCGTATGTGCGCTACTTTGGGCATCGACTGCCTGTGCCGAAGAGGATTGCGTAAAGCCCGAGGTCGCGCTCTCCAGGTCGCCGCGTCCAATAGCTGCGGAAGAATTTTCAAAAATTTCGAGGAGCATGAAGACATCGGAAATCTTTGCGATTTTGGGCCCAGCAGCTCGCGATGTTGGGTCCGGTCTTTACCTGTTCGAATGGGACTCCAATGATGGCCGCGTCTTTAGGATCAGTACACAAGGCATGTGTAGGAAACCGGATGTTTTGGGGTTTGTTGAGCAAGCAAAAGCATACATACCGGCTGACAAGCAAAAAGGAACTTAGGATGGGTGACCAAAGCGTACGACGCCCGGCATGCCCACCAGAGCCTGAATAAAATCGTTTGACGAGCCTGGTGGTTGAGTCGGGCTTGGCACTCTTCGTTATTCGAATCTACCGATCCCGCTAGTCGCGCGGCTCAGACCAAAGCTTCCCCGCCGTCGCCCAATTCTCCGGCTTGAATTCGCTGATGATGATATCAACCGAATCGGCACTGCATTTCAGGTTGGTGACGGCAGCTTCCGTCACGGCTTTGACGAAAGCACGTTTCTGTTCGACGCTGCGGCCTTCGAACATTTGCACGTTGATGGTGGGCATGAAAAATTCCTTGTTTCGGTTCTCAGGTACGGTAGCCGGCGTCGATGTCGTCAAGTTTGCGCAGTAGTGCCGGCCATTCCAGTGCGCCTTCCGGCGTGCCGTCGCCAAGCAGGTCGCGGTGCGTCTGTTCGCACAGTTCCGCATTCGGCATGACCAGCTTGCCGCCACCGGCTTGCGCCTGGATCTGGATGCGGCAAGCGCGGTTCAAGGTTTCCATCAGCACATAAGCCTCTGCCACGCTGCGACCGCGCACGATGGTGCCATGGTTGCGCAACATGAGCACGTGGCGCTCGCCCAATGCTTCCAGCATGCGGCCTTGCTCCTGCTTCGACAACGCCAAGCCTTCATATTGATGATACCCGATCTCGCCGTAAAACCGCAGCGCATGCTGCGATAGCGGCAGCAGGCCTTGTTCCTGGATGCCGACCGCAATCGTCGGTGTGTCATGCAAGTGCATCACGCAATGTGCATCGGTGCGCGCTGCATGCACAGCGCCATGGATGGCGAAACCGGTGACATTGACCTTGCTTGGCACGCGGCCGACCACCTTGCCGTCCAGGTCGATCTTGACCAGGTTCGATGCACGTATCTCATCGAAGCGCAAACCGAATTCGTTGATCAGGAAGTGTCCTGGTTCATCGGGCACGGCGGCGGAGACATGGGTGTAGATCGTGTCGTCCCAGCCGTTCAAGGCGCACAGGCGGTAGCAAGCCGCCAGGTCTACGCGCACCTGCCATTCAGCCTGGTTCATAGGACGACGTTTTTATCGCGCGCGTGCACGCATTTGCCTGCCGCATAGGTGGCAGCCACGGTGCGGTCGTCGCCCAGCAGCGCGAGGGCGAACAGCAATTCTTCCATGCTGTTGGTGCGCGCCGCACGCCGTGCCAGCAAGGGCGTGGCTTGCGGGTCGAGCACGATGAAATCAGCTTCGTTGCCGAAACGGAAGTTGCCTATCGTGCCTTCCAGTTGCATCGCCTTTGCGCCACCCAGTGTGGCGAGGTAGAACATGCGCAAGGCCGGCAGGTAGGTGCCGCCCATGCGGGCTACCTTATAGGTTTCATTCATGGTCTGCAGCATCGAAAACGAGGTGCCGCCGCCGACATCGGTGGCAATCGAGATCGGCACCTGTGCCGCATCGGCGCGTTCAAAGTCGAACAGGCCGCTGCCGAGGAACAGGTTGGAGGTGGGGCAGATCGAGATGGCCGATTGTGTTTCGGCCATGAGCGCGCGGTCGGCATCGTCGAGCCAGATGCAATGCGCATACATGGAACGCGGACGCAGCATGCCGAAGCGGTCATAGACGTCGAGATAGCTTCGTGCGTCAGGGTAAAGCGACTTGACCCACTCGACCTCGTCGGTGTTTTCCGCGACATGGGTTTGCAGGTAGGTATCCGGGTAGGCGGTAGCCAGTTCACCGGCCAGTTGCATCTGCGCGTCAGTCGAGGTTGGGGCAAAGCGCGGCGTGATGGCATAGAGTTGTCGCCCGTTCTTGTGCCATTTGCGGATCAGGGTTTCGCTGTCGCGGATGCCGGTCTCGGCGGTGTCTTGCAAAAACTCCGGGCAATTGCGGTCCATCAAGACCTTGCCGGCCGCCATGCGCAGGTTGCGTGCTTCGCTTTGGCGGAAGAAGGCATCGACCGAGGAAGGATGCACCGTGCAATACACCATGGCCGTGGTTGTGCCGCAGCGCAAGAGTTCGCGCACGAAAAAGTCGGCCACGTCGTTGGCATGGTCCGGGTTGGAGAATTGCCGTTCGGTCGGGAAAGTGTAAGTGTCGAGCCAGGGCAACAGACCGGGCGCCGGCGAAGCGATCATGTCGGTCTGCGGGTAATGCACGTGCGTGTCGATGAAGCCGGGCACGATCAGCTTGCCGGAAAAGTCATGCATCACCGCATCGGCAGGCAGCCCGCTCTTGAGCTTGACGTAATCGCCCACGGCCTTGATGAAGCCGCCTTCGATGACGAGCATGCCGTCTTCGAACCATTCATATGCGTTCGGCTGCAGGGCCGGGTCGGCGATGAAATGGAGGATGCTGGCGCGATAGGCTTGAATGCCGGAAACAGAAGTCATAGGGGAATTTCCAAAAGGCTGGTGATATTTTAATCCTGCTGGCGCAGGAGGGTGTTTCAGGCTGCCGCAACCCTGGCCGGCTGCACATGCGGGGCTTGAGCCGGCTGGGCATCCTGCGGCACGGCGCGTGCCTGGGCTTCCCACACTTGCAGCAATTGCGCTACCACGGCGGCAGCGATTACAGGGGGCTCCTTGCCGGCAATACCGGCTACGCCGATGGGGCAGACCATGGCATCGAGCTTGGCGCGCGTGATGCCGCGCTCGGCCAGGCGGTGTTCGAATTGCATGCGCTTGGTGCGCGAGCCGATCAGGCCAAACCAGTCGTTGCCCGCGCGTTGCAGGATATGTTCGGAAAGCTTTTGGTCCAGGGCATGGCTGTGCGTGAGAACCAGAAAGGTTGAGCCCGCGGGGGCGTCGTCAGCCACCGTTTCGGGCGTGTCGGTGGCTTCGATCTGCACGTTTGACGGCACCTGCATCGGGAACAGGTCATCGCGTTCGTCAACCCAGGTGACGCGGCATGGCAGTTCGGCGAGGAAGCGCACGATCGCGGCACCCACGTGGCCGGCACCGAAAAGGACCAAGTGCGGCCGGTGCGCCCGGCAAGGGTCGATGAGCCAGCGCTTGCCTGCGGCGTCGCGCATGATGTGGCAGGGCTTGGTCGGTGTAAAGAGCACCGGCGCTCCATACTCCCCTCTCCCGCGTGCGGGATGGGCGGGCCGCGAAGGCCAGGGGGAGAGGGAGCGCCCCGGATGGCCTGGTTTTTTTAAAGCATGCGATGCCTCAAGCTCCCTCTCGCCTACGCGGCCCGCCTCCCCCTCTCCCGCAAGCGGGAGAGGGGAGTGTTGGGTGTGGCCGACTTCGGATATGACTTTACTGTCTTCATCCAAAAGCACAACCGGCAAGCCTTCATCCAAAGCCACCAGCCGCCAAGTATCTTCCCCACGTTGCAAACGCTCATGCACAACAGACAACTCCGCCTGCGCCGCACAATCCAATAATTCAAAAGCCAAATAAACCACTCCACCACAACATTGCCCCAAGCTGGGGCCAAGCGCAAAGCGCTCGAAGCGCCGCACAGGGGCCGGGGAATTCAACATCTCGCGCGCCATCTCGCAAGCCTTATGCTCCAGATGCCCACCCCCGATGGTGTCGATTTGCACATCCATCGTCACGATCATCTTGGCACCGCTCTCGCGCGGCCCCGAGCCATCGACAGCCGCGACCGTGACCAGCACGCAAGGCGCGCTCATGTCGAGGCAGATATCCAGCCAATGGCTCATGCGTTCTCCTCAGCCCGCCTGCACGGCTTCAATGGCCTTCAGAATCGCTTCCGAAGTGGCCGGCGCATTCAGGGGCGGATTGACCTTGTGCCCACCTGCCGCCGACACCGCATCGCGGATCGCATAGAACACCGAGAACGGCAGCAATAGTGGTGGCTCACCCACGGCCTTGGAGCGATGGATACTGTCCGAGGCATTGCGGTTCTTGAACAGCCGCACGCGAAATTCGCGCGGGCAGTCCGAAATGCCTGGAATCTTGTAGGTCGATGGCGCATGCGTCATCAGCTTGCCGGCCTTGTTCCACCAAAGCTCTTCCGTGGTCAGCCAGCCCATGCCCTGGATGAAAGCGCCTTCAACCTGGCCCACGTCGATGGCGGGGTTCAAAGATTGCCCGGCGTCATACAGCGCGTCGGCGCGCAGCAGGCGCCATTCGCCGGTCAGGGTATCGACCGCCACTTCAGCGACGGCGGCGGCATAGGCAAAGTAATAGAACGGGTTGCCGGTCATGGTCTTGGCATCCCAATGCAAGCCCGGCGTGGCGTAAAAACCATCGGACCAGAGCTGGATGCGCGCCACGTAAGCCTTTTGCACCAGAGCAGGGAAGGCGATCTTCTGGCCACCCAGGCTCACTTCGTCCGCCGCGAAGCGAACTTCATCGGCTTTGCCGCCGAACAGGATGCCCGCCAGCGTGGCCAGGCGTTCCTTGATCTGGCGTGCGGCATCTTGCGCCGCCTTGCCGTTCAAGTCTGCGCCGGTCGATGCGGCCGTGGCCGACGTATTGGCCACCTTGCTGGTGTCGGCCGCGGTGACGCGCACGTGCGACAGGTCAACGCCCAACTCATGCGCCACCACCTGCGCCACCTTGGTGTTGATGCCCTGGCCCATCTCGGTGCCGCCATGGTTGACCAGAATCGAACCGTCGACGTAGACGTGCACCAAGGCGCCGGCCTGGTTCAGGTGCGTCAGGTTGAAGGCGATGCCGAACTTCACGGGAGTCAGTGCCAGGCCCTTCTTGAGTACCGGGCTCTTTGCATTGTAGGCATTGATTTCGCTGCGGCGGCGGCGGTATTCGCTGCTTTGCTCCAGTTCCGCAATCAATTCGTGGGCCACGTTGTCGGCCACTTTCTGCCCGTAATGCGTGACGTTGCGTCCTTCTCCGTCATTGCGTCCATAGAGGTTGCGTTTGCGGACGTCCAGCGCATCCATCCCCAGATTGCGTGCAATCTCGTCGACGATGTATTCGATGGCAATCGCCCCCTGGGGCCCGCCAAAACCGCGGAAAGCCGTGTTCGATTGGGTATTGGTCTTGCCGCACAAGGCCACGATGTCGACGTCGGACAGGTAATAGGCATTGTCGAAGTGGCAAACGGCGCGCGTGGCCACGGGGCCGGACAGGTCCGCCGAGAAACCCGCGCGCGATACCATCTCCACCTTGGCCGCCAGGATGCGGCCGGTGCCGTCATAGCCGACTTCGTATTCGTAATGGAAGCAGTGGCGCTTGCCGGTAACGAGCATGTCGTCGTCACGGTCGGCACGCAGCTTCACCGGGCGTTTCAGGCGTGCGGCGGCAATCGAGGCGCAGGCAGCCCACAGGCCGGATTGCGATTCCTTGCCGCCGAAGCCGCCCCCCATGCGGCGGCATTCCACCACCACGCTATGCGAATGCACGCCCAGCGCATGCGCCACGATGTGTTGCATCTCGGACGGGTGCTGGGTCGAGCACAGCACCAGCATGGTCTTGTCTTCCTTCGGGATGGCGTAGGAAATCTGCCCTTCAAGGTAAAACTGTTCCTGCCCGCCGACGTAAAACTCACCCTTGACCGAATGCGGTGCCACCTTGAATGCGGCTTCATAGTCGCCGCGGCGCAGGCGCATCGGCGGCAGCACGAAGGATTGCGCTGCCTTGGCCGCCTGCGGCGTCAGGATCGCCGGCAATTCTTCATAATCGATCACTGCCAGCTTGGCTGCGCGGCGCGCGTTGTCATGCGAGTCTGCCACGACGATGAAGACAGGCTGGCCGAAATATTGCACCAGGCCGTCGGCCAGGATGGGGTCGTCATGGATGATGGGGCCGCAATCATTGGTGCCGGGGATGTCGGACGCGCCATAGACCGCGACCACGCCGGCGGAACGGCGCACCGGGTCGAGGTCGATGCTCTTGATCCTGGCGTGCGCTTTCTGCGACAGTCCCAGCGCGGCATGCAGTGTGCCGCGCAACTCGGGTACGTCGTCGGTGTAAGTCGCTTCGCCCAGCACATGCAACACGGCCGATTCATGGAAACGCGGTTGACCCACTTCGGACCAGGGCGAGGCATCGGCGGCGGCCAATGCCGTTGCAATCTTGTCGTGTTCGTTGGGCGAATTCATGCAAACTCTCCGATCACGGCAAAGGCATTGACTTCGCCAGTCGACAACGGCGCGTCGGTGCGCGTCTCCAGCCAGAACCGGCGCAACAGGTTTTGCGCCGTCTTCATGCGATAAGCGTCGGTGGCACGCATGTCGGTCAGCGGCTTGTAGTCCTCCGCCAGCAGGCGCATGGCTTCAAGCAGCACCTCTTCACTCCAGGCCTTGCCTTGCAAATACGCCTCGGTTTTGGCTGCCCGTTTGGATGTGGCGGCCATGCCACCGAAGGCGATGCGCGCATCATGAACCCTGCCTTCGTCCAAAGTGAAGCCAAAGGCGGCGCAAACGGCGGAGATATCCTGGTCGAAGCGTTTGGCCAGCTTGTAGGTGCGAAACACCACGTTCGGGCGCGGCAGCGGCACGCGCACGGCTTCAACGAATTCGCCGGCTTGCCAATCCTTCTTCTGATAGTCGAGATAGAAATTTTCCAGCAGCATGCTGCGCCGGCCAAAGGGGCCGTTGATCACGACTTCACTGCCCAACGCGATCATCCACGGCGGCGAATCGCCGATGGGCGAACCGTTTGCCACGTTGCCGCCCAGCGTGCCTGCATTCCTGACCGGCAGCGAAGCAAAGCGCTGCCACAACTCGGACAAGGCCGGGTAGTGGCCCGATAGCGCACGGTAGGCATCATTCAAATTGACCCCTGCGCCGATCTCCAGCCAGCCATCAGCTTCGCCCATCGCTTTCAATTCGTCCACCTGGCCGATGTAGATGATGTTGTCGAGTTTCTTCATGTGCTTGGTCACCCACAAGCCCACGTCGGTGGAACCGGCCAGCATGGTTGCAGTGGGGTATGCGGAGCGCAAGGCCACAAGTTGTGCCAGCGTGCGCGGCGCGTGGAATTGCTGGCCATGAGCCGAATAGGAGAGGGTGCTGTCACGGCGGTCGCGCTGCATGTCCAGCAAGGCCTGCTTCAAATCCTCACGGTTGAACTGCACCGGCGGCAATTCGCCCATGCGGTGCGCCGCATCGATGATCGGGCGGTAGCCGGTGCAGCGGCACAGGTTGCCTGAGAGTGCATCGTCGATTTCCTTCCTGCGCGGCGCACCCTCGCAGCCTTCGCGGCGCAGATACAAGTCCCACAGCGACATGATGAAGCCCGGCGTGCAAAAGCCGCATTGCGAACCGTGGCATTCCACCATGGCCTGTTGCACCGGATGCAGCGATTCGTCAGCCTGCTTCAAATCTTCAACGGTGAAGACCGCCTTGCCGTCCAGCGCAGGCAAAAACTGGATGCAGGAATTGACCGAGCGCAGCGCCAGTTCGCCATCCTGCAATTCGCCGATCACGACCGTGCACGCGCCGCAGTCACCCTCGGCACAGCCTTCCTTGGTGCCGGTGCAATGCTGGTCTTCACGCAGGTGCTGCAACACGGTGCGCGTGGTCGCAGCGCCATGGACCTCCTGCACGATGCCTCGATGATAGAAACGGATGGTCGAATGAACGGGTTCAAACATGAAACTGGCCTTCGGAGTTTGTAAAAACTGACACTGCTAGATTAGCACCGAGGGTTAGGTGCGCTATATCGGTTCACTGATGTCTGATATTTCCTGAGGCGCATAGTTGGCAGAGTGAAAGCCCCGTGTTTTCAAGGACATGGGCAACACCAGTGTAGGCCATGGATGGCGTCATGTCAGTCGTCCTTGAGGCGTCGCGCGTGTCTTTCACGCAACACCGCTTCCGGTGCCTGTGCACTTCATTTGCCTGCCGCTTACGGCTCTTATATCGTCTCGGAGAAGAGCGGGGCGGTGCTTGGGCGATTTACGCCTATATCAGCAAACGTATAAGGCATATCGTGGAACTTGTCTGATGCCGCACGTGCGCTTCTTGCATCATCTGTGTGCCGCCCAGCCCTTAGTGCTGAAATGGCATACAACAACACCGTCTGGAGACCATACCAATCATGAGCAAGCATATCGCCGGCATTTCCCTGGCTGCCGCAGCCGCAGTTTTTTCCATCAGCGCATCGGCACAGACCAGCGTCACCGTTTCGGGCGTGATCGACATCGATGCCAACACGCAAACCTCGGCCGCGACAGGGCAACGGATCAACAGCTTGCAAAACGGCGGTTACCAGACCTCGTTCTTCCAAATCGCCGGCACGGAAGAACTGGGCGGCGGCATGAAGGCCGACTTTCATCTCGGTTCGTTCTTCCAGGCCAACAATGGCCAGGACGGCCGCTTCCCCGGTGATACGCTGTTTTCGCGCGATGCCAATGTTGACCTGGCCGGCGGTTTCGGCCGCGTCACGCTGGGGCGCCAGATCAGCCCGCTCTATCTCTCGACGCTGCTGTTCAACCCGTTCGACGACTCGTTTGCCTTTTCCCCCATCATCCAGCACACCTACAACGCTTTCGCTGCCGGCAACGTCATCAATGCGGACTCGGGCTACTCCAACGCCATCGCCTATTCCACGCCCGACATCCAGGGCTTGAGCGCCACGGTGCTTTATACGATGGCCGGCCAGATCGGCCAGACCAATTCCTGGAGCGCCAACGTGCTCTATTTCCACGGCCCCTTCGCCGCGACGCTGGCCTATGAAAACACCAATACCGACGCGACCAATTCCTTCGTCGGCGCCTACCAGGTCGGCAGCACGCAGAAGGTGGCGCAAATCGGCGTGTCGTACGACTTCAACCCGGTCAAGGTGTATTTCCAGTATGAGCACAACGATACGCCGCTGGCCGTAACCGGCGGCCCCGTCACCGACGCCAGCACCAGCCTCTCCACCTTCCAGGTCGGCACCAAGATCAACGTAGGGCAGGGCAACATACTGGCTTCCTACGCCAAGACCGGTGGCTGGGTCGACCACAAAACCTTCTCGGTTGGTTATGACTACGACCTTTCCAAGCGCACCGACCTCTATGTGATGGGCATGAACGACCAGGCGGCCGATTATGCAAATACCGTCAACAGCTTCTCGGTTGGTATCCGGCATAGATTCTGAGCCGCGCTGGTGTAATATCCGGGCGTGCACTTATGATCACGCCCGATGCCTGCTCCATTGAATCTCGCCCTGTTTTGCAAAGTCGTCGATAACTACGGCGACATCGGCATCTGCTGGCGTTTCGCACGCCAGTTGCGGCATGAGCATGGCGTTGCCGTCACCCTCTGGGTCGACGACCTTGCCACGTTCAAGCGGATCTGCCCCGGGCTCGATACCGCCGCCGAGATGCAATATGTCGAAGACGTCGGGGTCCGTCACTGGCGTACGCAGGAAGGCAGCTTTACGCCGGATGAGGTCGCCGATATCGTGATCGAATTCTTCGCCTGCAACATCCCCGAAGGCTATATCGAAGCGATGTCGCAGCGTGAGCCGCGTCCCACATGGCTTAACCTTGAGGGCTTGACGGCGGAAGAGTGGGTTGAGGGCTGCCACCGCCTGCCGTCGCGCCATCCACGCCTGCCTTTGACCAAGCACTTCTTTTTCCCCGGTTTTACCGACAAGACTGGCGGCCTGCTGTGCGAGGCGGAGTTGGAGTCGCAGCGCCGGCGTTTCATGGCCGACGGTGCTGCCGACGGCGCTGCTTACAGATTCCTGGCTTCGCTTGGGGTGACGGAGCTGGAGCGGCAAGCCACCAAGGTTTCGCTGTTCTGCTACCCGCATGCACCCGTAGCCGCCTTGTTTGGCGCCTGGCGCGACGGCGGCAAGGCTGTCACCTGCCTCGTCCCCGAAGGTGTGGCGCGGGAAGCAGTCGAAGCCTTCCTTGGCCGCCGCCCCGCACAGGCGGGAACCGCGCATAGGCAAGGCGCGCTCACCGTGCGCGTGTTGCCCTTCGTGCCGCAGCCGGACTACGATAAGCTGCTTTGGTCCTGCGACTTCAATTTCGTGCGCGGCGAGGATTCCTTCGTGCGCGCGCAATGGGCGGTGCAGCCCTTCGTCTGGCACATCTATCCACAAGACGAGAACCTGCACCACACCAAGCTGCGCGCCTTCCTTGCTCGTTATGCCCAGGCCCTGCCTGCCCTGGAAGCGTTTTCTCTTGCCTGGAATGACGCGCTGGCCGGTGCTGCCGACTGGCCTGCCCTATGGACAGCCTTGCAGGCTGAACAAGACCAAATTCTTGCCCAGGCGGAAAAATGGCGCGAAAAGATGCAGGAAATTGGTGACATGACCTCGAATTTGCTCAAATTTGCTGATGCGATCGCTTTGGCAGCGCGAGAAAAGCAGATATAATGCGCGGTTGTTCCTGAGCGCGTCGTGTCGCGCATATTCCTGATAAATCATGCGCTTACGGCGTGTCCTGCCATGAAGCGACCGATTATCTCCCTATCACTTAGTGTGTATATATTATGAAATTTGCAAAAGAAGTTCGTGTCGGTAACATCATCATGGTGGGCACCGAGCCCTTTATCGTCCTGCGTTCCGACGTCAACGGCTCGAGCCGTACCGGTTTCACCTACAAGTGGAAGATGAAGAACCTGTTGACGAACTCCCCGCTGGAAAACGTGTTCCGCGGCGACGACAAGTTCGAAGTGGTCGTGCTCGACAAGAAGCCGGTGACGTATTCGTATTTCTCCGACCCGCTGTATGTCTTCATGGATGAAGAATACAATCAGTTCGAAGTCGAAGGCGAAAACATGACCGACGCCTTGAACTACCTCGAAGACGGCATGCAGTGCGAAGTGGTGTTCTACAACGGCAAGGCCATCTCGGTTGAAATGCCCACCACCATCGTGCGCGAAATCACCTACACCGAACCGGCCGTCAAGGGCGACACGTCGGGCAAGGTCCTGAAGCCCGCCAAGATCTCGACCGGCTTCGAAATCCCCGTGCCGCTGTTCGTCGGCACCGGCGACAAGATCGAAATCGATACCCGCACCGGCGAATACAAGAGCCGCGCCAAGTAATCGACGCATTGCCTCATGCAAAAAGCCGCAGAGTTCTGCGGCTTTTTGCTTTTCAGGGCGCACCGTGGTGCCCCGGTCCCAAGGTTCTACGTGGCGTATTGTGCTTCGCCATTCCCGAACGACCAGTTCTCCCGCTTGGTTTCGACCAGGCTGATGAACACGTCTTCACGGCGCAGGCCAACAGCTTCATGGCAGCCATCCGCGATCGCCTTGTATAGCGCGCGTTTCTGGTCCAGGGTGCGTCCCTCGTTCCAGGTGATCTGGATGATGATCGCATCCCGGCTACGCTGGACACCGAGATAGGTGGGGTCGATGACCAGGTGCGCCGCATCGTGTTCCTGGATCACTTGAAACCTGTCGTCTACCGGCACGCCGACCGACAAAAGCGAGTCATACACGACTTGCCCCAACTTCGAATGGTAGGCGGCATCTTTACCTTTGGGGAGATCGATACGAACGAGTGGCATTTGCTGTCCTTTCAAAAAAATGATGTTTTCAGTGGCGCATTATGGTGCGTGAGTGTTTTTGCTGCTGCTTCAGGGCTGGGGCCAGAAGCTCGATTCAGCATGGCCTTGCGCGGGTTCAGCCACCGCAGGATTTCATGTATTCCCGGTCTTCCTCCGGTAGCGCGCTCAACCATTGCCCCTCCGACCCCGGCATGGGTAATACATGCCCAAACTCGACCATCTGCGTCGGTGGCAACTCCACCAGATAGCCCCAGATCTTTTGCCTGGACTCTTCGGTAATTTCCGCGATGACGTCAACCAACGCCCGCAGCAAACCCTGCTTCACTTCTTCCGGGCGGCCTGCGCGAATTTGTCCGTGCAGGAAGATTTGCGAACCGCCTATCGGGCCGCCGCCGATGAACCAGTTGTCCTGGGCTACGTCGACAAACATGACCTGGGCAAAGAAAGTCTGGGCGCCGGTGAACTGATTGTGCGCGTTGGTGATTCCCCTGGCCAGTTGTTCTTTTTGTTGCGCAGAAAGACGCCCGGCGGGCGCGTGGACGGTGTAGGTTGGCATCGCGAAGTCTCCTCGTGTCGATCATGGTTTGCCGCTCGTTCAAGAACTTTACACGCAAAGCGTCTCTTTTGCGCCGGAGAGAAATGCCGATGGTAGTGTGGAGACGGGGTCGTGCCGCATGGTCTCCACGTCACCCGGTTGCGACTGCCCGTTAATGGTGTTGGGCGTTCAATTGCGCGACCAGCACGTCGCCGAATTCCGGCGCCGACATCGGCTGCTGCCCCGTGATCAACTCGCGGTCGACGATGACGTTGCTATGCCAATTCGCCACCGTGTCGACATGCGCGCCGGCTTCGGCCAGGGCATTGACCGGATAGAACTGGACGCTGCCACCCAGGCCGGACGGGCCTTCGAGCAGTTGCTCTTCGCCGGTGGCAAACACCGTCAAGCGATAGCCGGCATAGGGCCAGCCGCTTGCCAGCGAGTTGGCCTTGCCGTCGCCCGCCACCATGGACGCGATGAAGGCATCGGGGTCCGGCAGCGCAGAGAGCAACACGATGGGCCCGTGGCAGATGATGCCGGTGGGACGGCCCGATTGATGGAAGCTGACAAGTATCTTGCCTAGATTGCGATCCTTCAGCAGATCCGCCATCGGTGCATGCCCGCCCGGAATAAACAGGCCGGCGTAGCCGGCTGTGCCTTCTGCCACGATGGAAGCCAGTGTCTTCGGATGCTTCAATTGCGCGATGCCCTGCGCGTATTGCAAGGCGTCGGCACGGGCTGCATCGTCGCCACCGAAAAACATCTTGTTGTTCGAGTTGGCATCCATCACGGGCATGTCGCCCTTGGGGTTGGCGATCACCGGTTCATAGCCTGCTTCCAGCAGCTTGCGGTAGGGCACGACAAATTCGTTGAGGTAATAGCCGGTCTGGTATTTCTTGCCGTCGCGCAGATCCAGTTCATGGGCGCTCGACATGACTACCAGCACCTTGCCGCGTGATGGCGTAGAGGGCGCAGCCGAGGCTGAGGGCGGCAGGGCGAAAGACGTTGTCAGGGCGAGGAGGAGCGCGCCGATTTTTACGATGTTCATGATGTTTTCCTTTAATCGTTGAGAGGTTCATGCGTTGCTGCGTGCAATGCCATAGCGCGGGGCGGGGCTCGCATTGCCGAACTTGGGCGCCAGCGCGCGGCGGCCTGCTTCCCAGCGCACCCAGTCTTCGCCATCCTGCAGCGGCGGAATCGTCACCAGTTCGCCCTGGTCCAGCCCTGCCAGTGCGGCATCGACCAGGTTCTCGGCCGACATCGTATTGGCGGATTGCTTTTGCTTGGCATAACCGGCCACGTCCCAGAATTCGGTAGCGGTGGCGGCCGGCAACACAGTCTGGATGCGCACGCCCTTGTCGGCCAGGTCGCGCTGCAAGGTGTGGCCGAAGCTCAGCACGTAGGACTTCGAAGCACTGTAGACGCCATTCAAGGCTTCCACGGCGATGGCTACGGCGGAACTGATGTTGATGATCGTGCCGGCGCCCCTGGCAGCGAATGCCGGCGCCACGGCATAGGTCAGGCGCGTCAAGGCGGTGATGTTCAAGCTGATCATTGCTTCCATGGCGTCCACGTCGGCGTCGAGCACGGAAGCCACCGAGCCCACGCCGGCGTTGTTCACCAGCATGGCGATGTTCTTGTCTTCACGCAGGATGGTTTCAATCCGCGCGAGAGAGGCCTTGCCGTTCAGGTCGGCGGCAATGGCCTTGACCGAGCGGCCGGTTTCCGATGCCAGCCGTGAGGCCAGGGCATCGAGACGGCTGGCGCTACGCGCCACCAGGATCAGGTCGTAACCGCGCTTGGCCAGGCGGTCGGCATAGACGGCGCCGATGCCGGCGGATGCGCCGGTGATGAGTGCAGTGCCTTTCGGCGAAGTAGTGGAGGAGCTCATGGTCGTTTCTTTCGGAATGGTTGCCCGTACGTGCCGGGATTGGGATGTATTCTGGTCTCGACGGGCCATATCCTCAACGACATAGATGCAATGATTTATGCCATTGCTAATTTGATATTTTTATTGCGGTTATGAATTTATATGGGAAAGAAGGGATTGTTCTGGCGAAGCCGAATGGCATTTTTACTGTATATTCCATGTTTCAAGCCATAGCGAGGAGGCATTATGCATACCGTCGGACTTGTCGTCTATCCCAACTTCCAGGCCTTGGGGCTCGCTGTCGCAAGCGTCTTCGAATACGCCAATCTGTTCCTGGGTGAAAGGACCTATCAATTCCGCGTGGTATCGGAGCACGGTGGCCCCGTAATGACGTCGCAAAGCTTTTCAGTCAATACCGACCGGTTGCGCGACGCCACCTATGACACGCTCATCGTGGCCGGCGACAACGAATGCCGCCTGCCTTCAGCGGGCTTGCTGGACTATGTACGCCAAGCCCCCGAACAAAGCCGGCGTGTGTGCGCCATCTGCACCGGCGCCTTCGTTTTGGCCGAGGCGGGTCTGTTGGAAGGCAAGCGCGCCACCACGCACTGGTTCCATGCGGCAGAGTTCAAGCAGCAATACCCCGACGTGCTGCTCGATGAAGACCTCATCTTCGTGGTTGACGGACAAATCTGGACCTCGGCCGGCATGACGGCCGGGGTTGACCTGGCCCTGGCGATACTGGAAAAGGATTTTGGCCTGGAGACGGCCCGCGCGGTGGCGCGCAAACTGGTGGTCAACCAGCGGCGCGGCGGCGGGCAATCGCAGTTCTCGGTGCTGTTGGAGCTCAATGCCAAGTCCGACAAGGTGCAGATGGCCTTGACCTATGCGAAAGAACATCTCGCCAGCGACCTGTCTGTGGAAATCCTGGCCGATGCGGCACGCCTGAGCCCGCGCCAGTTCAGCCGTGTCTTTCGCGAAGAAACCGGGCAGTCACCGGCCAAGGCGGTGGAGCGTCTGCGGGTGGAAGCGGCGCGCCTGATGATGGAAACGACGAAACATCCGATTGAAGTCATCGCCCGTGAAACGGGTTTCGGCGATCGCGAGCGCATGCGGCAGGCATTTCTGCGCGCATTCGGACAACCGCCACAGGCCATACAGCGCGGGGCGGGCGGGGCAATGCTGGCTATCTGACCGGCATGGTTTCCGTGATCACGCCGTAAACAGCTTGCGCTCCGTGGAGCGGATCGACTGTAGGTCGTAATACGTTCCCCACCACTTGTCCGCATCCATCCTCAAGGCCAGAGGCTGGTTGTTGTTCTTGGCGCCTTTCAATGCCGCCGCAAACGCATAGTGGTCGACCAGCCGGATACCTTCTATGGCAAAGGCCGTGGCAATCGCGGGGTCGTACAGTGCGATAAGGTTGTCGCCATTCTGTTCTTCCCCGCCTTCAGCCAGGTTGGAAGAGCCACAAAACACCGCCGGGTTGGCGCCATTGAAGTCCACCACCACAAACTTGTGATGGATCACGTGCGCGGCGCCACCCGTCACCTGCAATTCCTTGCCGAACGGCGGCGGAAAACTCTCGGGGTCGGCTTTCGAATACACCAGTTCGCCGGCTGTCGTGTCCGGCGTGTAGACCGTTGTGCCGTCCACCGTCACCTGGTCCGGATCGGGGCTGTCGGAAATGCCGTAGGAAAAGACTTGCTTGTCGGCGTGGATGGCCTTCAGTGCGGCCAGCACGTCGCCGCCACCATCGAGATCCATCACGGCGAAAATGACCGAGCTTTGTGCACCCTTGATTGCCTGCGACAGCGTATCGAGCGAGAACGTGCTCTTCTTGTGCGGAGCGTGCGAGAACACGATCTTCGGCATGCCATCGGGCTGTAGGATGATTTCCTTTTGCGACAAGGCGTCCTTCTCGAAGCCCACACTCTTGAGTTCGCTCTTGAAGGCCAGGTCGAACACCTCGCCGTAGTGCGCGGCAATCGTCGGTTCGTTGAACACCAGGATGTGGTTGGCATTGACGTAGATGCCGGTGACGGAAAAATTGGTTGATCCGGTCAAGACCTTGACTGCCACGCCATTGACGCGCTTGATGAAAATCTTGTTGTGCTGGTAGCGCGAGAAATGGCCGCGTATGCCCGTGGCACCGGCTGCCACCACGTCGGCATAGGCCTGGGCGTGCGAGGTGCCGTCCTTGTGCAGCGCTGCGTCGTCGGAGAGGATGCGCACCCGGCCTTCACCCTGCTGGGCCAGATAGATCATGGCCTCGATGATGTCGGGCTCGTTGAAATCATAGACGAAGGCGTCGAGCGTGGCGCCCGGCGTCAGGCGTACGTCGTTGAGGAAATCGATGATGGCTTGCCGCGCGTGGGCGCCGAGCCAGGCCCATTGCTTTTGCAGGCCGCTGGTGTCGGCACGCCAGCCGCCCTTGTCGGTCTTGGGCGTGAACGGGGCGTTGTTGAACAGGTCGGCATAGGCTTGCGACGAGAGGTAGCCGCGCGTAAAGGCGATCTCGACATTGCCGTCGGCGAAAGGACTCACGTCGATGCTCAATTGCACCTGCTCGTCGTCTTCCAGTTCCGTGCTGTCTGCGTTCTTGAAGCGCTTGACGGTTACGCGGTAGTCGCGTGGGCCGAAGTCGGCGTCGGCCGGAAAGTCGACCCACCAGAATTTTTGATAGGGGTCGGTGTCGGAAGAAAAGAACTTGCCGTTCTTCGACGCTTGCGGGTTGGTGTAGTCTCCGGCAAAGCCCAGGCGATTGCCCAGGAATACCCAGTCGCCGGTGTCTGCCCTGCGCGAGGCAATCGAAAAACCGGCCAGCAGGTCGGTCTTGTCGTCATCAAGATTGAAAGCCAGCAGCACACAGCGGTCGCCGGCATGAGCCTTGACCGTGAAACCGTTGGACGAAGTGCTTGCCGCGAATTGTCTAGCCATGTTCTTTCCTTTTTGCGTCGGGTAAAGAGACTGCGGGAGGGAATGCCGGCAGGAGACTTGCCTGCATGACATAAATTTTTTGCCATGCTGACATGAAAAGCGGGGTTATCGTACCTGTCAATAATGACAGGTCGATGAAGCGGGGTCACGGAATGAAAACGGCGGGGTGATCCCCGCCGTTGGTATGCCAGGAACGAAGTCAGCTAGCTGCGATCGCCTTGTATTGGCGGGTTGCTGTCACACCGCGCCACAGGCAGTAGAGGGCGTAGACGTGGAAGGCAACGCCGAGCCAGTCGCTGGCGATGAGGAAGATGCCGGTATCGAGCCCGAAAACGACCATACCGACGATGAATGCCACCACCGAAGGGCGGCGGGCAAACCAGCCGCATGCGCCGAAGAAGGCGGCCAGCAGAGCGCCGCCGGCGCAGGCCGCGATCATGGGGCCATTGCTGCCGGAGCTTGCCGACATTTCCTGGGCCATTCCGCCAAGAAATTCGGAAAATCCCAGGCCGATGATGAAACGGAAATTGGCGCCCATGGCAATAGCACCCAGATTGACCAGGGACAGGCCGGCAATCCAGTAAAACCAGTTGGCTGCGCGCACGACATGGGTCTGGACGATGGCAAGCGCAGCGGCTTTTTGCTCGGCCAACTGCATTTGTGCATCGCCCGAGGTCTGAACCGGATGATCGTAAGCTAGAATAGGTGCGGCGTTGACGCCAGATTCTGACTGCATGGTTTCCCCTGTATAAATTGAATTTCCGCGTTGGCCGAGTCTTTCCTCTTGCCCGGCTTCTTTGCAGCATGATGTTGCGCCGGCACGCTGGCACCGGCGCAGGAGGCTAGTTTATGCGAAGGGTGTGCCCGCAGGCAACCCGGAACTGCAAGCTCAGTCCTTGGCGACCTGCAAGACCAGCTTGCCGAAGTTTTTGCCTTCGAACAGCATCAGCAGGGTATCGGGGAAAGTCTCCAGGCCTTCCACAATGTCTTCGCGCGTCTTGAACGTGCCTTCGGCCATCCACTTGGCCATTTCGGCCACGCCCACGTGGTAGCGGTCGGCATAGTCGAACACCACGATACCTTCCATGCGGGCGCGGTTTACCAGCAGCGACAGATAATTGGCGGGGCCCTTCACAGGCGCCGTGTTGTTGTATTGCGAGATGGCGCCGCAGATGATGATGCGTGCCTTGAGGTTGATGCGGGTCAAGACGGTATCGAGGATGTCGCCGCCAACATTGTCGAAATACACGTCCACGCCCTTGGGGCAGTGTTCTTTCAAGCCATCCTTGACCGAACCGGTCTTGTAATCGATGCAGGCGTCGAAGCCCAGCTCATTGACCACGAAGTCGCACTTGTCCTTGCCGCCGGCAATCCCGACCACGCGGCAACCCTTGTGCTTGGCCACCTGGCCCACGGTCTGGCCCACCGCGCCGGCTGCGCCCGACACCACCACGGTTTCGCCGGCCTTGGGCTGGCCCACGTCAAGCAGGCCGAAGTAAGCCGTCATGCCGGGCATGCCCAGTGCGTTCAAATACTTCGTCAGCGGGGCAGCCTTGGGGTCGACCTTGTACAGGGCAGCGGTCTTGTCGTTGGCCGCACCGGTCCAGTATTCCTGCACGCCCAGCCCGCCGGAGACGTGATCGCCCACGGCGAACTTGTCCGATTTCGACTGCACAACTTTACCGATGCCGCCGGCGCGCATCACTTCGTCGATGGCCACCGGGCGGATATAAGACTTGCCTTCATTCATCCAGCCGCGCATGGCGGGGTCGAGCGAAAGATAGAGCACTTTCACCAGCACTTCGCCATCGGCCAGCTCGCGCACCGGCTCGGAAGTGAAATTCCAGTCGCTGGGTTTGGGCATGCCTACAGGGCGGGCGGCGAGGCGAAACTGGCGGTTGTTCAAGGTGCTCATGGGGCGTCTCCATTGAAGGTTGGTTGTCTGTTTAATTCAGTAACAAATCATAACGCAAATTTGAACGATCGTGCTTTTTTAATTTTTTGTGAACTTTTTATTAATGCCACATACCAATCTGGGTTGCAGCGGGCTTTCCCTTGCAACACTTTCCCATCGTAAAGACAACAGATGGGAACAAGTTAACCAGAGTTAATGCATTTGAGGAGAAATCATGCTTCGATCCGATACGCTTTTCGGCAAACGTGAAGGCGCGCTGCCGCAACCCGGCGCCTTGGCAGGCAACAACCTGTCGTCCACGTCGCCGGCCAGACCCGTTTCGCCTTTGGGACAGGGCAATGTGGCGGCCAGCCTGTCTGAAAGCGCGAAACACCACGCCGGCTCGCAGCCGGGAACGGCAAGAGAGCCTGCTACTGCCGAAACCTCCGGCAGCAGACTGATCGTGGGCCCCAACATCAAGTTGAAGGGCGTCGAGATCACCGACTGCGACACCATCGTGGTGGAAGGCCTGGTCGAAGCGACGATCTATGCGCGCGAAATCCAGATCGACAAGCCGGGTGCATTCAAGGGGGCGGCGCACGTTGACTCCGGCGAAATCCATGGCGAATTCGACGGCGACCTGACCGTGGCCGACAAGCTGACGATCTTCTCCAACGGAAAGGTCTCGGGCAAGATCCGCTACGGCAAACTGGTCATTGAAGAGGGCGGGCAACTCTCCGGTGACGTGCAGATGGACCAGGCAGGCAAGCCGAACAAGGCGCCGGTGCTGGTGAAAGACAATAAGGAACAGTAAATCCTCTTCGCATCGCATGATGCGGTTGTTCCCTCGAAGTGGCGGGCCGGTGTCCTGTAATCGGCCTGCCGTTTCCAGGCGAGCGAAAATGAGAGGCTGGTTTTTGCCGCCGTGCTGTATTGCATGGCAGGCGCAGCATTGCTGGTTGGCGCGACAAGTGCCTGCCAATCGATGATGACCCGCTATTCCCAAGATGACCTGCCATGGCTGTGGGGCTGGCTCGCGGCTGGCGTGATCCTGTTCTTGGTAACGCAATTTGCCTGCGGTTTGCTGAAAAAATAAGCAGGGCCAAGCCGGTGCAGACCGGATAAGCGTGAGAGGTGTGCGACAATAGTGCCTTTGCCGACACCGTCCGTCGTTTCTCCATCCTCTCCATTTTCGACTTCCCGCCATGAAGCACCCCGAATACATCCTCACCCTGTCCTGCGGTGACCACCGCGGCATCGTCCACAGCGTATCGGGCTTCCTGGCCGAATATGGCTGCAACATCATCGACTCGGCGCAATTCGGCGATGCGCAATCGCTGACCTTCTTCATGCGCGTGCATTTCGCTTCGGAAGACCCGGCCGCGTCCGACGCTGCGCTGCGCGACGCCTTCGGCAAGCTGGCCCAAACCATGGGCCTGGACTGGCAGATGCACGACGCGCACAAGAAGCCGCGCCTGATACTGATGGTGTCGAAGATCGGCCATTGCCTGAACGACCTGCTGTTCCGCTACAAGAGTGGTCTGTTGCCGGTGGAAATTTCCGCTATTGTCTCCAACCACACTGACTTTTACCAGCTCGCTGCCAGCTATAACATTCCATTCCATCACCTGCCGCTGGCTGCCGGTGCCTCGCCCGAGGCCAAGCTTGCCCAGGAACAGCGCGTGCTGGAAATCGTCGAGAGCAATCAGGTTGACCTGGTGGTGCTGGCGCGCTACATGCAAATCCTTTCGCCTGAAATGTGTACCGCATTGAAGGGCAGGGCGATCAACATCCACCATTCCTTCCTACCCAGCTTCAAGGGCGCCAAGCCGTACTACCAGGCGCACGAGCGTGGTGTGAAGCTGATTGGTGCGACGGCACACTTCGTCACGGGCGACCTCGACGAAGGCCCGATCATCGAGCAGGACGTGGAACGCGTCGACCACTCCATGGGCCCGGAAACGCTGACCGCCATCGGGCGCGACGTGGAGTGCGTGGTGTTGGCGCGTGCCGTGAAGTGCTTCATCGAACACCGCATCCTGTTGAACGGCCACAAGACGGTCGTCTTCAAGTAAGTGGCTGCCGAACTGCGCTGCGCCGCCCTGGCCTGCCTCGCGCAGGGCATTGCGCAGGCCAAGGCCGATGCGGTGCAGGCATTGGCGCAGCAGTGGAATGAAGGCGCGCTGACGCTCGACCCTGAAACCGTCATCGAAGAGCCGCAAGGCTTGCCGGGCCGTCCCGAACTGCCCGAGCTGGTCGATCCGATGGCTGTAGGGCGCCGTTCCATGGGGAGCGTGGAAGGCCGTGCCGCGCTGATCCACGCACTGGCACACATCGAATTCAACGCGGTCAATCTTGCGCTCGACGCCGTCTGGCGCTTCGCCGGCATGCCGCGCCAGTTCTACACCGACTGGCTGCGCGTAGCGGCAGAGGAAGCACTGCACTTCACGCTGCTGGCACGCCACTTGCAAGTGCTGGGCTATGGTTATGGCAGCTTCAAGGCGCACAACAGCTTGTGGGACATGGCGCACAAGACGCGGCACGATGTGCTGGCACGCATTGCGCTGGTGCCACGCACCTTCGAAGCACGCGGACTCGACGCCACACCGCCAATCCGCGCCAAACTGGCGCAGGCCGGCGATCAGGCGGCGGCCGAGATTCTCGACATCATCCTGCGCGACGAAATCGGCCACGTCGCCGTTGGCAATCACTGGTACGGTTGGCTATGCGAGCAAAGACGGCTTGACCCGATAGCGACGTTCGCCGAATTGAGTATGCAATACAAGGCCCCGATGCTGCGCGGGCCATTCAACATGGAAGCGCGCCGTGCGGCAGGCTTTACTGAAGAGGAACTGTCGCGCTTAGGGCCTGTTGCCATATGATTTGGGAGTGCGAAGGTACCGTATGCGTTGCAGGCCTAGGCGCGGTGACGCGTCGTAGTGGTGCTACGGCAAGGAGCCGCAACAACGGCATGCGACGCATACGGCACGTTCCCTCCGGGTTCAAGCCAAAATGCGCGCTGGCCGCGTTGCACGGCTTGCGAAGGCGTCCAGCCTTCGCTTCGCCGCGCGCCTTGCCAGCACGCATTTTGGCTTGAACGCATCTCCCAAATCATATGGCAACAGGCCCTAGTTTGAGTCTGTCGTAGTTCTTTTGTGAAGGGACGAGGCATGCCGCAAGACAAGGTCGTGAGTTTGGCATTGCAGGGCGGCGGTTCGCATGGCGCCTTCACCTGGGGCGTGCTGGACCGCATGCTGGAAGACGAGCGCATTGCTGTCGAAGCCATCAGCGGCGCTTCTGCCGGCGCAGTCAATGCTGTGGTGCTGGCACATGGCTTTGCCATTGGTGGACGCGACGGCGCACGAGAAGCGCTGTCTTCGTTCTGGCAGCGAGTCTCCACCAAGGCGCCATTCAGCTTCATCCCGGATGACATGCAGCACTTCGATGCGCTGGGCCTCTCCGGCATGCTGCCCAACATGATGCTGCACCTGACTCGCGTGCTTTCGCCTTATCAGTTGAACCCGTTCGACATCAATCCCCTGCGCGACATCCTCGATGAGCAGATCGATTTCGATCGCCTGCGCGAGACAGGTCGCATCAAGCTTTTTGTTGCGGCCACAGAAGTGGCGAGCGGCAAGCTGCGCATCTTTCGCAACAGGCAGATTTCACTTGAAGCCGTGCTGGCTTCGACCTGCCTGCCGGCCTTGCATCATGCCGTGGAAATCGATGGCGAGGCATTCTGGGATGGCGGCTTCACTGCCAATCCGCCGATCTTCCCTTTGCTGCACCAGAGCCGCGCGCGTGACATCGTGGTGGTACTGCTGCATTCGCACCCGAAGAATGCCGTGCCTACTACAGCTGATGAAATCTTTTCACGCCTGACCGAAATTGGATTCTCCTCCGCGCTGTTTACCGAACTGCAAGGCATTGCCCTGGCCAAGCGCGAAGCGCAGCAGGGCTGGTTTGCCATCGGCAAGCTGGAACGGCGCCTGCGCAACCTGCACGTGCACCTGGTCGATGCGCCCGACTTCATGAGCCGCTTGAGCGGCATGTCCAAACTCAACACGCAATCGGCCTTCATCAAGTCGCTGTTTGAGGAAGGGCGCAAGCAGGGTGAAGCCTGGATCGAGCAGCACTTTCACCATTTGGGTGTGCTCTCATCATTCAATCTGGCGCAATATTTGGGTGGTTAATTTCCATGTGGAAATCAATTCGGTGATGCCGTTGTCAAACATTGTGAAATTGTGGTGAGATTGACGCGTCTTGCTGCACAGATACATCAAACAGCGTATAAATGTTTGTAACAAGAAAAAGAATCAGGTCATACCACTTTGGGGGAAGTTTTATGAAACTGTCCGACTTGAAGATCGGGGCCCGGCTGGGCATCCTTGCCGGCTTTCTGATGATCGCCATGCTTGCAGTTGGGCTCGAGGGGTGGTTCACCTTGAGCCAAAGCAACGCCCGTAGTGCCGAGATGATGCAAAAGGCGGCCCTGCTTGAACAATCGATCGACACCGCACGCAGTGCCCAGGTCGAATTCAAGAAGCAGGTGCAGGAGTGGAAAGACACGCTGCTGCGCGGCAACGACCAGGCCCAGTTCGACAAATACAGCAAGGCCTTCGGCGAGCGCAGCGCCCAGACCGACGTTTATCTGAAAAAGCTCAAGGACCAGTTCATCGCGCTCAAGTTCGATACGGCCGCCGTCGATGAAGCGATCAAGTCGCACCAGGAACTGGGCGAAAAATATGCCGAGGCGCTCAAGCAATATGATGTTGCCAATGTCGAGAGCGCCCACACGGTTGATGCGCTGGTCAAAGGCATGGACCGGCCACCCACACAAAAAATCGACGGCATCGTGGCCTTCGTGCTCGACCAGTCGGGCAAGATGATGGCGGTTACCAGCCAGCAGGCGCAGGACAGTTACCAGTCGGCCTGCATGCTGCTGCTTGTTGCCGTGGTGCTGGCAGCGGTGTTCGGCGGGGCGGTTACGTTGTGGCTGGGCAAGAGCATTACCCGGCCCTTGAACCGCGCCGTGGAACTGGCTGAAACCGTGGCAGCCGGCGACTTGCGCAGCAGTATCGAAGTCACCAGCAAAGACGAAACCGGCCAGCTCCTGCGTGCACTCGATGGCATGAATGGCAGCTTGACCAAGATTGTTGCCGAAGTGCGCCACAGCACCAACACCATGAGCGACGCCGCCAAGGAAATCGCACGCGGCAACATGGACTTGTCGGCCCGCACCGAAGACCAGGCCAGCTCGCTCGAAGAAACTGCTTCGGCCATGGAGCAACTGACTTCGACCGTGAAGCAGAATGCCGACAATGCCAAACAGGCCAACGGCCTGGCCCTCACGGCCTCGGAAGTGGCGCTGAAGGGCGGTTCGGTGGTGTCGCAAGTGGTGGAAACCATGGGCTCGATCAACGATTCGTCGAAGAAGATCGTCGACATCATCAGCGTGATCGATGGCATCGCTTTCCAGACCAACATCCTGGCACTGAATGCCGCCGTGGAAGCGGCGCGCGCCGGTGAACAGGGCAGGGGCTTCGCCGTGGTGGCGGCGGAAGTGCGCACGCTGGCGCAGCGTTCCGCGGCGGCAGCGAAAGAGATCAAGGCCCTGATCGGTGATTCAGTGGAAAAGGTCGATGCCGGAGCCAGGCTGGTGGACCAGGCCGGCGCGACGATGGATGAGATCGTTGCCAGTGTCAAGCGCGTGTCCGACATCATCGCCGAAATCTCGGTGGCATCCGCCGAACAGACCAGTGGCATCGAACAGATCAACGTGGCCATCATGCAGATGGACCAGGTGACGCAGCGTAATGCCGCATTGGTGGAAGAAGCAGCGGCGGCGGCGGATGCCATGCAGCATCAGGGCTCGGTGCTGGTGGATACAGTTAGCGTGTTCAAGATCGGTGAAGAGGCGGCACGCTATGCCGAGTCGGCCGAGCAGATTGTCAAGCGCAAGCCTGGCGCCGCAGCACGCGTTGCGCCGACGCGGCCGAAGCTGGAAGCGACGCGTAAGCCGGCCTTGACGAGCAATGTTCAAGCGGGTGGCGCGGCGGATGACTGGGAAGAATTCTAATCACCGACGCGGCTCCAGAACTCATAGGGAATATCGTTTTCCTTCAGGAATGGATCAACACCGTTGGCTTTGCCATTGCTGAATTTTTCAGCAATGGCGGTTAGAATGTCGTCAATCCCGCCCAGTGCTGCGGCAAGGCGCGGCAGCTCTTTGGCTTCCACCGTCAGGCTCCACTCGTATTCCCGGCATGAGAAAAACTTCTCCACTTCGTCGCCCAGGTCCTGGCCGTAAAAGACCAGGTTGCCGCTTGGCCTGATCTCGGCGGAAAAATAACGGCTGTCGCCCTTGCTGCGCTCATCGCGCAGCACGACTTTTTGCATAGGGGTGGTCATGGCTTTTTTCTTTTTGCCCGGTCTTCTTCCCGTTGACGTAATACACGCCGTTGCAACTTGCCGGTCGTCGTCATCGGCAAGCTGTCGACAAATTCAATCTCTTTCGGGTATTCATAGGGCGCCAGCTTGCCGCGCACATGTGCCTGCAATTGCCTGACCAAGTCCACGCGTGCGCCGCCATCGACGCCGTAGCCCGCAGTCAGCAGTACGAAAGCCTTGACCAGGTTGCCGCGTTCCGCGTCTGGCTTGGGCACCACGGCGGCGTTTGCCACGGCGGGGTGCTTCAACAGGCAATTTTCGATCTCGGCCGGCCCGATGCGGTAGCCCGCTGCCTTGAACATGTCGTCGGCCCGGCCCTGGTACCACAGGTAGCCGTCTTCATCCATGCTGGCCAGGTCGCCCGTACGGCACCAGTCCCCCGTGTATTTGTCGTGTGTTGCCTGCGGCTTGTGCCAGTAGCCGATGAAAAAGATCGGGTCGGGCACGCCGTGGCGGTCGGTGCGGTGCAGTGCCACTTCGCCGACTTCCCCGCGTGGCAATTCATGGCCGTCGTCATCGATCACCGCCACGCGGTGGCCGGGGTAGGGGCGGCCCATGCTGCCAGCCTTGGCCGGCCATTGCTCCGTGCTGTTGCCCACGATGTAGTTCATCTCGGTCTGGCCGAACATTTCATTGACCGTCACGCCCAGTGCCTCGCGGCACCAGTGGAACACGGCATCGCCCACGGGTTCGCCGGCGCTCATGATGGCGCGCAGCTTGAGCTTGCGCGGTTCCTGTGGCGCGGCTTTCATCATCATCTTCAAGGCCGTGGGAAACAGGAAGGTATTGGTTACACCGTATTTTTCCAGCAGGCGAAATGCCGTCTCGGCTGTGAAGCGGCCGCGATAGCCGACGATGGGGTGGCCGAAGTAGAGCGTGGGCAGCAAGGCATCCATCAAACCGCCGGTCCAGGCCCAGTCAGCCGGCGACCAGAACACATCGCCCTGTTGCGGAAACCAGTTTTGCGAAGCGACGAATCCGGTCAGGTTGCCGATGAGCGCGCGCTGCGGCAGCAGGGCACCTTTGGGCGAACCTGTGGTGCCGCTGGTGTAGATCAGAATCGCGGGGTCTGCTGCATGCGTGACAACGGGCGTGAAGTCTTCGCCCATCGAGGCCAGTGACGCTGACCAGTCGAGCACCCGCTCGCCAATGCAATCCACGGCAAGCACGTAGCGCAGTGCGGGGCAATGGGCGCGTATTTCCTGCAAGGCGGGCAGGGCGGCCGCGTCCACGATGGCCAGCACCGCACCGCTATCCTGCAGCCGGTATTCCAGCGCGTCGGGGCCGAACAGGATGGACATCGGCATTGCGATCATGGCCGCTTGCTGGCAGGCGATGTGGGCCACGGCCGTTTCCACGCGCTGCGGCAGCACGATGGCAATCCGTTCACCGCGCGCGATGCCAAGGTCGGCAAACAGGTTGGAGAGACGGTTGGCTTGCGCCAGCAATTGCGCATAGGTCAGGCACTGTTCCTGCCCGTCTTCATCTTCGCACAGCAAGGCGATGCGGTCCGCGTCTTCTGCCCAGCGCCAGCAACAGACCTCGGCGATATTGAATTGTTCGGGTACGTGCCAGCGAAATTCCTGGTGCAGGGTGGCGTAGCGGTCGATCTCAGGCACTGTGAAAGTCTCCGTGATATTCTGGTTGACATGAAACCTTACTCCTCTGAATTTATCACGGTTCGCGGATTGCGATATCACCTGCGCCATTGGGGCGACGAGGGGGCGCCGCTACTGGTCATGCTGCATGGCTGGATGGATGTCTCGGCGTCGTTCCAGTTCGTGGTCGACGAGCTCAAGAAGGACTGGCACGTCGTGGCGCCGGATTGGCGCGGCTTTGGCCTGTCGCAAAACGGTGGTGCCGACACGTATTATTTTGCCGACTACCTGGGCGACCTTGACGCCATCCTTACCTATTGTTCGCACGATGCGCCGGTCAACCTGCTGGGCCACAGCATGGGCGCGAACATCGCCTGCCTCTATGCCGGCATCCGGCCGGAACGCGTGGCGAAGCTGATCAATCTCGAAGGTTTCGGCATGGGCTTGACCAGGCCGGAGCAGGCACCGCAGCGCTATGCCAAATGGCTCGATGAATTGCGTGAACCGCATCGCTTGATGACCTATGCCAGCGAAGCGGAAGTGGCTGCACGCCTGCAGAAAAACAATCCGCGCCTGTCATCTGAACGTGCCGCTTTCCTGGCCCCGCACTGGGGGCACCAGACTTCTGCCGGCGTGTGGGAAATCCGCGGCGACCCGGCGCACAAGGGCGTGAGCCCCATCCTTTACCGCATCGAGGAAGTCCTGGCCTGCTGGCGTGCCGCCACGGCGCCGGTGCTGTGGGTGGAAGCGGCCGGGACGGAAGTGTGGCGCTTCCTCGGTAGCAAGGAAGAGGCGCGCGCCGAGATCGACAAACGCATGCAGCATTTTGCCAGGCTGACGGTGAAGATCGTGCCGGACGCGGGCCACATGCTGCATCACGACCAGCCGGCCTTGCTGGCCGCGCTGGTCGAAGAATTCCTGGCCTAGGTTTTTTGCCGGGCCATGGCGAACGATGCTTTGCCGCAAGTAGCCGAGCCTGCAAGCTCGGCCTATACCAGGCGGATAGACCGCGTCATCGATCATTTGCGCGCCAACCTGGATCGTCCAGTCAAGCTCGGCGAACTGGCCGAGGTCGCCTGCCTCTCGGAATTCCATTTTCACCGCATCTTCCGCGCCGTCACGGGCGAGACGGTCAATAACTTCACCAACCGCCTGCGCCAGGAAAAGGCCGCCCGTCTGCTGCGTTATTCAAAACAAAGCCTGACCGCCATCGCCCTGGACTGCGGCTTTTCTTCCCCTTCGACCTTTTCGCGCGCCTTCCAGTCCGGCTATGGGTTGTCGCCAAGCCGATACCGCAAAGGCGAAGAACTCAACAACAGCAAGATTTGCAAAGAAGGCGCCAGCGGGATCGGTTATGTTCTTCCCATGAGCGAAGAGGAAAGGCGCGCCGCGTTTCCGGTGCGGGTGCTGGACTTTCCGCAGCGGCAGGCCGCTTATATCCGCGTGACGGATACGTCCGATCCGGCCCGTGTGCTGGCGGCTTTCGGCACCATGGTCGAGTGGGCGAAAACCCAACCCGGCCTCGGGCAGGGTGTGTTGTTCGGCATGTCCGCCGACGACCCGCACGTTACGCCACAGCACCTGTATCGCTATGAAGTCTGCCTCGCGGCATCCGAGCCGTTTGTTTGTGCGGAGGGCATGTCGGCACTGACCATGCCGGCCATGCGCTATGCGGTAGTGCGCGTGTCGGGCGACTTGTATCGTGTTGCCACGGCGTGGGATTATCTGTACCGGAGCTGGTTGATCAATAGTGACTACGAGCCGCAGCACGCGCCGGCGCTGGAAATATTCAGCAACAAGGAACAGGCAACTGATTGGTCGCACCTGGAACTGGAGCTGTGCGTGCCGATTCGCAAAATGTCTGAAAGAACGTCGTAAATGTTACCGAAAAGGAGAAACGTATGATCGCAGGAATTGGCGGTGCTTTTTTATTTACCAACGACGCGAAGCGGCTGGCCGCATGGTATCGCGACAGCCTGGGCATCGAATCGGCCAGCAATGGCGATCAATGCGGCTCGGTCTACGCGACGTTTGACTATCGCGACCTCGACAATCCCGACATCGTCCGCACGACTGCGTGGTCGATCATCCACACCGATGAAGACCTGACGGGCAAGCCGCGCACGGGGCAGATCAATTATCGCGTCACCGACATGGCTGCCGTGCTGAAGCATCTCGCGGATAAAGGCGTTGCGGTCGACAAGACAGAAGATTATTCGTATGGGAAGTTTGCCTGGCTGATGGACCCGGACGGGAACAAGGTCGAGCTTTGGGAGGCCGCGGACGAATAGGCGGCTCGCTCATGCCGTCGGCGGGAGGGTGCATGCCACTGCTGTAATCAACGAAGCACCCTCAATCAGCGTACAATGGGAGGGTCAGGCCAAATAGCGCCTGCAATCACCCCCACCCGATGTTGAACGCCGACCTACACTGCCACTCCAATATTTCCGACGGCACCCTGACCCCAGCCGACGTCGCCGCACGCGCGAAAGCCAACGGTGTCGAACTCTGGGCCTTGACCGACCACGATGAAGTCGGCGGTATCGCGGAAGCGCGCGCAGCCGCAAAAGCGGTTGGCTTGCCTTACATCACCGGCGTTGAAATCTCCGTTACCTGGGCCGGCAAGACTATCCATATCGTCGGCCTTGGTGTCGATGAAACCGAACCGGGTTTGCTGCAAGGCTTGGCCTGGACGCGCAACGGACGCCAGCCGCGTGCCATGGAGATGGCCGAAAAACTGGCTGCTATCGGTATTCAAGATGCCTATGAAGGCGCCATGAAATACGTCGGCAACCCCGACCTGCTTTCGCGCACCCATTTCGCGCGCTACCTGGTTGAGATCGGCAGGGGTGACTCAATCCAGGATGTGTTCAAGAATTACCTCGTCGAGGGCAAGCCCGGTTACGTGGCGCACCGCTGGGCACACTTGAAAGATGCCGTGCGCTGGATTCGCGATGCAGGTGGCACAGCCATCGTCGCGCATCCGGGGCGGTACAAGCTTTCAGACCTAGCGTTCGATGAATTCATCAATGAGTTCAAGCAGAGCGGCGGCGCCGGCATTGAAGTCATCACCGGCAGCCACAGTCCCGACCAGTATGTGACGTATGCGAACGTGGCGCGCCGCTATGGTTTGCTCGCTTCGCGCGGATCTGACTTCCACGGCCCGGAAGAGTCGCGCGTCGATATTGGCACGTTGCCGCCTTTGCCTGCCGACCTGCAGCCGGTCTGGAGTGATTGGGTGTCATGAGTCAGTTTTTCCAAATCCATCCTGACAATCCGCAGTTACGCCTGATCAAGCAAAGCGCACAGATCATCAATGGCGGTGGCATCGTTGCCCTGCCTACCGATTCCTGTTTCGCGCTGGTCTGCCATCTTGACGACAAGCAGGCCGTGGAACGCCTGCGCCGCGTCCGTGGCGTGGACGACAAGCACCACCTGACGCTCCTGTGCCGAGACCTGTCCGAGATCGCGGTCTACGCCAAGGTCGACAACCGGCAATACCGCCTGCTCAAGGCTGCCACGCCCGGCCCGTTCACCTTTATCCTGGAAGCGACCAAGTGCGTGCCGCGCCGCCTGTCTCACCCCTCGCGCAAGACTATCGGTTTGCGCGTACCGGAAAATGTCATTGCCCATGCCTTGCTGGAAGAACTGGCCCAGCCCCTGCTCGGTACGACGTTGATCCTGCCAGGTGAGCAGGAAGCCATGACGGATGCCGAAGCGATTCGCGAACGTCTGGAAAAGCTGGTTGATCTTGTCATCGACGGCGGCGCTTGCAGCCTGGAACCAACCACGGTGATCGATTTGACCGAGGAAGAACCGGTGCTGGTGCGCCAGGGCCGTGGTGACGTGGCGCAATTTGGCTTGTCATTTGCGTAAACGGCAAGAAACGGAAAGAAACGGCAAGTTCGCCGTTTGCACCAGTGGCGAATGGAACGGCTGACGGAGCCCCCATTTCCCGTCTGGTTTGCTCCCCTCTGTTAGAATCCCTGCCATGAATGACCTCTACCCATCATTGGCGGGCGCGATCCAGACCATAGCCGTCTACGCCTTGCCGCTGCTTTTCGGTATCACACTGCACGTTTCGGCCCAATGTTTTCTGGCCCACCGCATGGGCGACCGCACGGCGCAAATGCAAGGCCGGCTGAGCCTGAACCCGGCCAAGCACATCGACCTGGTCGGCACCATCATTCTGCCCATCCTCTGCTATATCGTCATGCGTGTCACCGGAGCCGGCATGATCTTCGGTTACGCCAAGCCCTTGCCTGTAAACTTCGGCAACCTGCCCAACCCCAAGCGTGGCATGTTGTGGATTTCCCTGACCGGCATCGGCGCCAATTTTGCGATGGCGGTCGCCTGGCTGCTGCTGCAGTTGGCTTTTCGCCTTTCCCATTTCGATGAAGATTTCTTCCTCCAGATGGCCAGCGCCGGGGTCAAGGCGAATCTGGTGCTGATCGGGTTCTACATGATTCCGCTGCCGCCTTTCGACGGCGGTCGTATCCTGTTCAGCCTGTTGCCGGACAAGCAGGCCTACGAATATGCAAAGATCGAGCCGTATGCGTTCATGATCGTGTTTCTGCTGTTTGTTTCGGGCATCCTGACCAAATTCTGGATCGCCCCCTGGTTTGCCGTGGGCGCCGATTTGCTGGACCTGATCTTTTCGCCGCTTAATTATTTATTTACGTGATTACCTGACCGACTATGTATCCTGACCGCGTTGTTTCCGGAATGCGCCCGACTGGCGCGATGCACCTGGGCCACTACCACGGCGCATTGAAGAACTGGGTGAAGATGCAGACCGAACTGCCTTGCCTGTTCTTCGTCGCTGACTGGCATGCGCTGACCACGCATTACGACGACCCGAGCATCATCGAAACCAGTACCTGGGAAATGGTGATCGACTGGCTGGCCGCCGGCATCGATCCCTCGCAAGCCACCATCTTCATCCAGTCCAAGGTGCCGGAGCACGCCGAGCTGCATCTGCTCTTGTCGATGGCCACACCGCTGGGCTGGCTCGAACGTGTGCCGACCTACAAGGACCAGCAGGAAAAGCTGGCCGACCGCGACCTGGCCACTTACGGCTTCCTCGGCTACCCGCTGCTGCAGGCGGCCGACGTGCTGATCTATCGCGCCAGCCTGGTGCCGGTGGGCGAAGACCAGGTGCCGCACATCGAAATGATGCGCGAGATCGCGCGCCGCTTCAACCATATCTACGGCAAGGAAAAGGGCTTTGAGGAAAAGGCCAAGGACGCCGTGAAAAAGCTCGGCAGCAAGCGTGCCAAGCTTTATACCGAGTTGCGTAACGCCTTCCAGGAACAAGGCAAGGAAGACGCGCTGGAGCAGGCCAAGGCCATGCTCGACGATGCGCAAAACCTGTCCATGATCGACCGCGAGCGCCTGTTCGGCTATCTCGAAGGCAGCCGCAAGCTGATCCTGCTCGAACCGCAAGCCCGCCTGACCGAAGCCTCGCGCCTGCCTGGCCTTGATGGGCAAAAAATGTCCAAGAGCTATGGCAACTCGATTGCCCTGCGCGAAGACAAGGAAAGCCTGACCAAGAAGGTGCGCACCATGCCGACCGACCCGGCACGCATCCGTCGCAGCGATGCCGGCAATCCGGAAAAATGCCCGGTGTGGCAATTGCACCAGGTCTATTCCGACCAGACCACGAAGGAGTGGGTGGTCAAGGGTTGCACCACGGCCGGTATCGGCTGTCTCGAATGCAAGCAGCCCGTGATCGATGCGATCCTGGCCGAGCAGGAGCCGATGCGCGAACGCGCCCAGCAATACATGGATGACCCTTCGCTGGTGCGTGCGATTGTGGCCGACGGTTGCGACAAGGCGCGCAAGCTGGCGCAGGAAACCATGCGCGACGTGCGTGAAGCCATGGGGCTGTCTTACAGTTGATGACGGGCCTGCATGGCACAGGGCTGGCGTCGCCATGGGTGGCGCGCTTTGCCTCGCTGGTGCCGGCGGGCGAGGTGCTCGATCTCGCCTGCGGTTACGGCCGTCACGCGAAGCTGTTTGCCCAGCAAGGCCACACTGTGCTGGCAGTTGACCGCGATGCCGAAGCGCTGGCATCGCTGGCGCAAGATGGCATTCCCACGCTGCAAGCCGACCTTGAAGGCGGCAATCCCTGGCCCTTCGCCAGCGCGCGATTTTCCGGCATCGTTGTCACCAACTACCTGCATCGCCCCTTGTTTCCAGGCATCCTGCACAGCCTGGTGCCTGGCGGCGTGCTGTTGATGGAAACATTCGCCCAGGGTAATGGGCAATTCGGCAAGCCTTCCAATCCGGACTTTTTGCTTGTGCCCGGTGAATTGCTGGCTGCGACACAGGGCTTGCATGTGCTGGCCTATGAAGACGGGTATATCGAGTCGCCCAAGCCGGCTCTTGTGCAGCGTATCTGTGCCATCAAGCCGCCGGTGCCGCAAGATGCAGCACTCCGACGCTTAATTTGAGGCAATTCCCAACCCAATCGGCCAGCCTATCCGTTACAATCGAATATTTACTTTTTTGCGAAGCGCATCGTTATGATTTCCGGCAGCATTGTCGCCATCGTCACCCCCATGCATGAAGACGGGAGCCTTGATTATCCCGGCCTGCGCAAGTTGATCGACTGGCATATCGCCGAAGGCACGGACTCCATCGTCATCGTCGGCACCACGGGCGAATCGCCCACCGTCACCGTCGAAGAGCATTGCGAATTGATCAAGGTCGCGGTCGACCAGGCTGCCAAGCGCATCCCCATCATCGCCGGCACGGGCGGCAATTCCACGGCCGAAGCCATCGAACTGACGCGCTTTGCGCGCGAAGTCGGCGCCGATGCGTCGCTGTCCGTCGTTCCTTACTATAACCGTCCGACGCAGGAAGGCATGTTCCGCCACTTCAAGGCGATCGCCGAAGCTGTCGACATCCCCGTCATCCTCTACAACGTGCCCGGCCGTACCGTGGCCGACATGAACAACGACACCATCGTGCGCCTGTCCGGCGTGCCCGGCATTGTCGGCGTCAAGGATGCGACCGGCAACATCGGGCGCGGCACGGAATTGCTGCGCAAGGTGCCGAAATCGTTCGCCGTCTATTCCGGCGACGACCCAACCGCCATGGCCCTGATGTTTTGTGGCGGCCACGGCAATATCTCCGTCACAGCCAACGTTGCGCCGCGTGCCATGCACGAACTTTGCGTCGCGGCCATGGCGGGCAAGACTGCGGAAGCGGTCGCCATCAATAACAAATTATTGCCTTTGCACAATAAATTGTTCGTCGAACCGAATCCCGTACCCGTGAAATGGGCCCTGACGCAAATGGGTCTGATATCATCCGGGATTCGCCTGCCGCTGGTCGGATTGAGCAGCGAGTTCCACGACACCGTGCGCGGCGCTTTGCGCGAGTCCGGCGTACTGGCTTGACGGGCAGTGCAATTAACTTTTTGGCATCACCTCTAACAATTCGGAAGATAGCTCTCATGGATCAACGCAGCAAGCTTCAGCAGGGAATTTTGTGCGCGCTCGCGCTTGCCGGACTGGCCGGCTGCAGTTCCTTCAATGCCGTGATGGAGCCCGACCGTATCGATTACAAGAGCGCGACCAAGGCTGCCAAGGCGCCCACGCTCGAAGTACCGCCCGACCTGACCCAACTGCAGCGCGACAACCGCTATCAAGTGCCGGCATCGGGTTCGATCACGGCGGAAGACTACATGCGCAAGGGCGGCCCCAACGCCGCGCCGGCTGCACAGGGTTCCGCTGTTGCCATGACGACCCTGAGCGGCATGCATATCGAGCGCGACCATGATGCCCACTGGCTCGTCGTCAAGCAGTCGCCTGAGATCCTCTGGCCACAGTTGAAGGACTTCTGGCAGGAAAACGGCTTCCTGATCAACATCGAGCACCCTGCTGAAGGCGTGATGGAAACCGACTGGGCCGAAAACCGTGCCAAGATCCCGACCGACATCATCCATGAAACACTGGGCAAGGTGTTCGACTCCATGTGGTCCACCGGCGAGCGCGACAAGTTCCGCACCCGCCTGGAGCGCGGCCCGGACGGTACGACTGAAATCTACATCAGCCACCAGGGCGTGGAAGAAGTCGTGACCGGTTCGCAAAAGGAAACTGTTGAATGGACGCCGCGCAAGAATGACCCGGGTCTGGAAACCGCATTCCTGTCGCGCCTGATGGCACGCCTCGGTAACGACCCGACACTGGTCAAGGCCGCCGTGGCCAACACCGTGGTCGAGGCACCGCATTCGAAGATGGTCAAGGATGCCAGCACCAGCTATGTCGAAGTCGATGAAAACTTCGAACACGCCTGGCGCCGTGTCGGCCTGGCACTGGACCGTGTCGGCTTCACCGTGGAAGACCGTGACCGTACCCAGGGCGTGTATTTCGTGCGCTACATCGACGAAGCCAAGGATGCGCAAAGCCGCGGCTGGTTCTCGCGCCTGTTCAACTGGAGCGACGATTCGGGTAAGGCGGCCAAGTACCGCATCATGGTCAAGGAAAACGGCGACGTCTCCCGTGTGACGATTCAGGATGGCGACGGCAAGCCTGAAGTCAGCGATGCCGGCAACAAGATCCTCAGCCTCTTGAACGACCAGCTCAAGTAAGAGCATTATCCTCAACGCTTCCCGGAGCTAGCACTGTGCGGTTTTGCAGCCTGGGAAGCGGTAGCGAAGGCAACGCGCTCCTCGTTGCCGCTTCCGATGCTTCCGCGACCATCATGGTCGATTGCGGTTTCGCCCTGCGCGAAACCGAGCGGCGCCTTGCGCGCGCCGGCGTCGAACCCCAATCCATCTCTGCCATCTTCGTCACGCATGAACATTCCGACCACGTGGGCGGCGTGTTCAAGCTCGCGCGCAAGTACCGCATTCCTGTCTTCCTGAGCCAGGGCACCTGGCAAGCCGCGCGCGGCGATGCCGACGGCGTGGAGCTGTCCTGGGCGCGCGACAGCACACCCATCGAGATCGAGAGCCTGCGGCTGGTGCCTTACACCGTGCCGCATGACGCGCGCGAGCCGCTGCAATGCGTAGTGGAGGAGGGCAGCAAGCGTCTCGGCGTGCTGACCGACGCTGGCCACTCCACCCCCCACATGGTTGCCATGCTGAGCCTGTGCGATGCGCTACTGCTGGAATATAACCATGACCCACGCATGCTGGCGGGGTCAAGCTATCCCTACTTCCTCAAGCAGCGTATCGCCGGCGACCATGGGCACCTGTCGAACCAGGCCGGGGCCGATATTTTGGCTTCTATCGACCGAAGCCGTTTGAAGACAGTGGTGGCGGCGCACTTGAGCCGCAAGAATAATTCGGCTGAGTTGGCGATGGCGGCGATGCGCAGTGTGGTTGCGGATAGCAGTGTGGCGTTGAGCTGTGCCTGTCAGGATGTTGGGTTTGACTGGATTGAAGTGAACTAGCGGCGGTTGTGCGCCGGCCTCGCCGTTTTCCCCACTTTCCGGTGTGCCGGTTCAGCGGCGAAATGTCATTCACCGACTACATATTTTGTAGTGGTATTTGCGCCAGAATATTGTTGAACATCCAAATCATTTCATGGATGTCATCCTGGGTATCTCCATCCCATTCTTCGGTCTCTAGCAATTCGGTTTCAAGCGAAGCAATGCGCGCACGGATTTCCTCCGCTTCGGCGTCGCTGCATTGACGGGCGATGTCTGCCCATTTTGATTGCGGGATATTTTGCCAGGGCGGCAACCCGGCGCTGGCTTCGCGCAAGAGCAGTTGCAGACGGCTCATGGTTTTCAAATTGGCAAACAAAAAGCCGACCCGAAGGTCGGCTTTTCGGTCCAGTAATACGAGATTACTTGGAAGCGGCAGGAGCCGAAGCCGAAGCCGGGGTCGAAGCTGCAGGAGCAGCTGCGTCCGGAGTCGAAGCGGCAGGAGCCGGGGTCGAAGCTGCAGGAGCAGCTGCGTCCGGGGTCGAAGCAGCAGGTGCCGGGGTGGCAGGTGCCGGAGCAGCAGGTGCCGGTGCCGACGGAGCCGAAGCGGCGGTATCAGCAGGCTTTTGGCAAGCGGCCAGGGCAACAGCCAACAGGGAAGCGATCAGCAGTGTTTTTTTCATGAATTTTTCCTTCAAATATAATCAAAAGTTTTTGCGATGAATAATTACCGGTAATTATCGCTCATTAGGGCGATTTCGTATGGGTTTCGACCACAAAAATGGTGCGGTGCCACATAGCGAAAGCTTCCTAGCTCGCGATTATAGCGGTATTTTTGTTTTTTGCGCAAAGCATTTGCTTTTCGGTAATTTCCAATTGTAACCAAATTACCCGAATTAACTTCATATGCGCGCAGTTGCTGCCAACGCGCCAAAACAATGCCTTAAAACAATGCGCCAAAATAATGCATTAGTTCAGTTGCAACCATCCGTCTTCGTACCACGTAAGGAAAGCTTCCATTACGTCTTGTGAGGCACCAGCAACATCGGAACCATCGAGCCGACGCTGATTGGCCAAAAGGCTTAATACGGCTTTGTCGGCCGCGTTCACGCCGAATGATTCGCCATTGATGAACACGTGCCGACCGCGGTAGAGCATTTGCGTCTTGCGCGACAGGCTAATGCCGAGTTTGACTGCCTTTTTGGCAAAAGGTGCCGCAGAAAGTGGTCGAGTTGGCGGATCGAAAAAAGTTGTGGCTTTCGGCCCCGAAAGATATTCGCCAAGAAAGATTGCCACATCATCTTCCGTGAAGCGCACCTTGTTCAATTCTTCGGCCACCTTTTGCAGCATGGTGCGGCTGATTTCGGCCGGATTTGTCGCTGGTGCCAGCTCGGGGTCGGCATAACGGCCCGGCAAGTCAATCGAGTCCGACATGAATTGCAGGAAGGCTTCGCCGAGCTCCTGATAGGACGGGGCGCGGAATCCGATGGAATAAGTCATGCATTCGCCGATGGCTACGCCGTCGTGCGCGTAGTGTGGCGGCAGGTAAAGCATGTCACCCGGCTGCAGCACGAACTCTTCTTCGGGCTGGAAGTTGCGCAGGATCTTCAGCGGCATGCCGTCGACCAGGCTCAAGTCCTGTTGCGCGCTGATGCGCCAGCGCCGTTCGCCATGCGCCTGCAGCAGGAACACGTCATAGGAATCGAAATGCGGGCCCACGCCGCCGCCGTCGGCAGCGAAGCTGATCATCAAGTCATCAAGCCGCGCATCCGGGATGAAATTGAATTGGCGCAGCAGCGCGTCGGCCGCATCGTCATGCAGGTTCACGCCTTGCACCAGCAGCGTCCAATCCTTCTGCGTGCGCGCTGGCAGTTCGGCAAACGGGCCTTTTTGCATGTCCCATTTCCTGGCATGTGTGATCAGGCGCGACTCGACGTCGTCGCGCGCAGCCATCTCAAACAGGGCTTCGGCAGCAATCGGGGCAGTGAAGCCGGGAATCGCCTGGCGGATCACGAGCGGCTTCTTGTGCCAGTAATCGCGCAGGAATGCGGCGGGCGTCAGGCCGCCCAATAGAGGAGTTTTTTTCATGCCGCATTATAGAACGGGCTCCGAACCGTGGCATGCCGCTGCTAAAGGTATAATTGCGCCAACAATGAAAGGAAACCCGATGAAGATTGCCAAAAACACCGTAGTGACCGTGCACTACAAGCTTTCAGATGCGCAAGGCAATCTGATCGAGGAAAGCCGCGAACCGATGGTCTACCTGCATGGTGGCTACGAGAATACGCTGCCCAAGATTGAAGAAGCGCTGGACGGCAAGGAAGCCGGCTTCAGCGCCACGATCCATGTTGAACCGGAAGATGCGTTCGGCGAATACGACGCCAATCTGGTCAAGGTCGAACCGCGCAACCGCCTGCCAACGCCGCTGGAAATCGGCATGCAATTCGAAGGCACACCCGATGAAGACAACGAAGACGCTGAAGAAAGCCTGATCTTCACGGTGACCGATATTGCCGACGACAAAGTCGTTCTGGATGGTAACCACCCCTTGGCCGGCATAGCATTGCGTTTTGAGTTGAACGTCGGTGAAGTTCGTGCTGCCACAGATGAGGAAATCGCGCACCAGCATGTGCACGGCGCGCATGGACATCATCATGAGCATGATGAAGACATGGATGAGGGCGAAGAGGGCGACCACTTCCGCAGCCAGCCTTTGCATTGAGTTTCAGCCCGCGGGTTGGGTCTTGGCTTGAGCCAGCCCGCTAGATTTTGACGCTGCCGTCTTTCAAGGACTCGGCTGCTGCGCACCAGATGCAGCCGAAAACAACGCCGGACTGCCAGGCTTTACCGCCACCTTGGTCCAGGTCCCGCCCAGATCCAGCTCCCCCAGATTGCCATGCCAGGCAATGCCGTGCGCAACGGCCTTGCTGTCGCCGTGGTTATGGATCAACAACACCTTGCCGGGAAACTTGGCGGCCAGCTGTTGCACTTGAAGCCTGACTTCGGCAAAGCCATCATGCTGAACGCCCTTGGCCGGCTTGGCCAGCGGGTCGGCGTCGCAGATCAGCACGATGCCGGCCAGGCTCCGGAATTTTGCATTGCTAAAACTGCGGTGCAGCCATTCGCGCGTTGCCACGGCACGGTCTTCGAATTCGCTGTTGCGTCCGGCTTCGGTGCGGTAGCGGTTGTTGTTGGCCGGCAGGTTTAATGAAGCAAACAGCACTCCGCTCACTTCCCAGCGTGCGTTTTCCGCATACATGCGGAACTTGGGCGTGATCGATTGGCGGATCAGCGGGATCTTGCTGGCGCCCAGCGAAAACTCATCGGGGTAGAACAGTTCACGCAAGCGCTCCAGCCGTTCCAGGCTATCCTGTTTGCCGGCGGGGTTGCGGCAATCGCCCCAGTCGCCGCCTGCCGGCACCAGCACGATGCCATTCTTGGCCCCGGAGAGCAGGGCGAAGCGCTGGCTGTATAGCTCGTCGCTGCAGGGCTCGTCGGCACGTTTGAACCCATCGACGGCAACGAAGGCCAGATTGTCGGCATCGCTCTCGCTCAATGCCTGCTCCAGCGGTGCCGCATCGTTTGCGCCCTTGGCGGGCTGGGCAATCACACCGAAGTTGAAGCTGCCCGCCGGCTGGGCTTGTGCAAGGCTTGTGCACAGTATTAGCAGCAGGGCAGGAAAAAGTCGCTTTGCCATCGCTTACTGCAAGGCCTTCAAACGGTAGAGCGCGTCGAGCGCCTCGCGTGGCGTCAATGCGTCTGGGTCAAGGTCGTCGATGGCATGTGCCAGGGCGGCCAGGCGCGGATCAGGTTCGGCTTCCATCGGTTCGGCCACGATGGGGGCGGCACTGGCTGCGGAAAACAGGTCGAACTGCGGTGTGGCCTGCACGGAATGCGCCTCCAGCGATGCCAGATGCTTGCGTGCTGCGCGTATCACCGGCGCCGGCACGCCTGCCAGTTGCGCCACCTGCAAGCCATAGCTTTGCGAAGCGGGGCCGGGCTGCACGGCATGCAGGAACACGATGCTGTCCTTGTGCTCAACCGCCGACAGGTGCACGTTGGCCGCGCTTGGATGCGTGTCGGGCAATTGCGTCAATTCGAAATAGTGGGTGGCGAACAGGGTGTAGCTCTTGTTGCCGTCGATCAGTTGGCGCGCAATGGCCCAGGCCAGCGCGAGACCGTCGAAGGTCGAGGTGCCGCGCCCCACTTCATCCATCAGCACCAGCGAATGCTCGGTCGCACCGTTCAGGATCGCGGCTGATTCAGTCATCTCCACCATGAAGGTGGAACGGCCACCGGCCAGGTCGTCAGCCGCACCGATACGGGTGAACACCTTGTCGATCGGGCCGATGGTGGCCGAGGTGGCGGGCACATAGCTGCCAACATAGGCCAACAGCACGATCAAGGCAACCTGCCGCATATAAGTCGATTTACCGCCCATGTTCGGGCCGGTGATCAGCAACAGCTTGCGCTCCGCGCTCAACTGGCAATCGTTGGCGATGAAACGCTCGATATGGTTTTCCACCACGGGGTGGCGACCCTGCTCGATGGCGATAGCCGGTTCGGCGATCAGGCGCGGCGCACACCAGTTGGAGCGCTGCGCATGTTCTGCCAGGCCAACCAGCACATCCAGCTGTGCCAGTGCGCGGGCGATCTGTTGCAGCAGCACGATGTGGTTCGACAATTCCTGCAGCACTTGTTCATACAGGAGTTTTTCGCGCGAGAGCGAGCGTTCCTGTGCCGACAGGGCCTTGTCTTCAAAGGCCTTCAATTCCGGCGTGATGTAGCGTTCGGCATTCTTCAAGGTTTGGCGCCGGCGATAATCGTCGGGCACCTTGTCGGTCTGGCCATGCGTGACTTCTATGTAAAAGCCATGCACCTTGTTGTATTCCACGCGCAGGTTGGCAATGCCAGTGCGTGCGCGCTCACGGGTTTCCAGGTCGACCAGGAATTGCCCGGCGTTTTCCGACAGGCCGCGCAACTCGTCGAGGTCGGCATCGAAGCCGCGCGCAATCACACCGCCGTCGCGCACCATGTTGGCCGGTTCCAGCGCAATGGCGCGTTCCAGCAGGTCAAGCACATCGGACGGCGTGGCTAGCGCGTCCTGCAGCGTCTTCAAGAGCGGGGCATCACCGCACATCGCCACGTAGCTACGCAGGGACGGCAATTGCTGTAAGCCGGCACGCAAGCCCGCCAGATCACGCGGACGCGCCGAAAACAACGCGATACGCGTGGTGATGCGTTCCACGTCCGGCACCGACGAAAGCGCTCCGGCCAGGCCGGAACACGCGTCGGCACGCAGCAGGGCGCCGATGGCGGCATGGCGCGATTGCGCCACGCCCTGGTCGCGGCTGGCATGATGCAGCCAGTGACGCAACAGGCGCGAACCCATGGCTGTGCGGCAGTGGTCCAGCAAGCTGAACAAGGTTGGCCCCGATTCGCCATCGCTTTGCGCACGCAGTGTTTCGGTCAATTCGAGATTGCGCCGCGTCGAGGCATCAAGCCCGATGAATTCGCTATCGGACTCGACCGTCAGCGAGCGTACATGCTGCAGACCCTTGCCTTGCGTTGACTGGGCATAGCGCAACAGCGCGCCGGCAGCGCCGACGGCCACGCCCATACCCTGTGCGCCGAAGCCGGTCAGGGTGGAAACACCCAATTGCGTCAGCAGTGCTTTTTCGCCATGGGTGCCGTCGAAATGCCATTCCGGCACCGCCGTGATGCGCTGGTTGATCGCTTCGAACACGCCGTCTTGCAAACTTTCGGAAGCAAGCAATTCGGCCGGCGCAATGCGCTCGAGTTCCTGACGCAGGCGCGCTTCGGCAGCCTTGGCTTCGTCGGTGAATTCCATCAGCTTCAACACGCCTGAAGCCATCGACAGCCATGCCAGGCCCAGCGTCAGGTTGCGCCGCTGCGTATTGGCATACAGGGCCAGCAAAGGGCGCTCGGACTTTTCCGGCAACAAATCGGCGTCGGTCAGGGTACCCGGTGTGACCACCCGCATCACCTTGCGCTCGACGGGCCCCTTGGAGGTGGCCGGGTCGCCGATCTGTTCGCAGATCGCCACCGACTCGCCAAGCTTGACCAGCTTGGCCAGGTATTGGTCAACCGAATGGAAGGGCACGCCGGCCATGCGGATCGGCGCGCCATTCATAGTGCCGCGCGCGGTGAGTGTAATACCCAGCAGACGCGACGATTTTTCCGCATCGTCGAAGAACACTTCATAGAAGTCGCCCATGCGGTAAAACACGATCGTCTTTGGGTAGTCTGCCTTGATGCCCATGTATTGCTGCATCATGGGGGAGAGTTTTGACGTGACCTCTTTATCCATCGCGATCCGGTTGTTATTGTGTGATGGGAAAAATTACCGGCCGCGGCCGCCCGAACGGTGCGGTGCCGCCGGCTTGTGCGAACCAGCGCCGCCCAACAGTTTGGCGCCGCCACCGTTACCCTGGCGTGGCGGCTGGTTTTGCTGTTGCGGTGGGCGTGGTGCTGCCGGCTTGGCCTGTTGTTGGCCCTGGCCTTGCTGTGCCGGTGGCTTGCTGCCCTGGGGTTTCGCGCCTTGCGGCCGCGGGCCTGCCGGTTTGCCACCCTGGGGCTTGGCCGCGCCTGGCGTTCCCGGCTTGGCGCCGGCGGGTTTGCCGCCACGGCCCTGGCCTTGCCCTTGCGGACGGCGCTGCTGGCGGTGTTCCTGGCTGCGCAACTGGATCGGCTGTGGCTTGGCCTTGGGGTCGGGTTCGAAACCGGCAATCACTTCCACCGGAATTTCACGCTTGATCAGACGCTCGATACCATGCAGCATGTCGCGCTCGTCCACGCATACCAGCGACACGGCTTCGCCCGATGCACCGGCGCGGCCCGTGCGGCCGATGCGGTGCACGTAGTCTTCCGCCACGTGGGGCAGGTCATAGTTGACCACGTGCGGCAACTGGTCGATGTCGATGCCGCGCGCGGCGATGTCGGTGGCCACCAGCACCTGCAGCTTGCCGGTCTTGAATTCGGCCAGTGCCTTGGTGCGCGCAGTCTGGCTCTTGTTGCCGTGGATTGCCATGCCGCTGATGCCATCGCGGCCCAGTTGTTCCACCAGCTTGTTGGCGCCGTGCTTGGTACGCGTGAACACCAGCACTTGCGTCCAGTTGTTGGTGCTGATCAGATGTGACAGCAGCGGGTGCTTGCGGTCGCGGTCAACCGGGTGGATCTTTTGCGCCACGATTTCTGAGGTCGCATTGCGGCGCGCCACTTCGATCATTGCGGGGTTGTTGAGCAGGCGGTCGGCCAGGGCCTTGATGTCGTCGGAGAAAGTGGCCGAGAACAACAGGTTTTGCCGCTTCGGCGGCAGCGCAGCCAGCACCTTCTTGATGTCGTGGATGAAGCCCATGTCGAGCATGCGGTCGGCTTCGTCCAGCACCAGGATCTCGATCTTGTCGAGCTTGACCGTGCCTTGCTGCATGTGGTCGAGCAGGCGGCCTGGCGTGGCGACGAGGATATCGACACCGTGATTCAGTTGCCTGATCTGCGGGTTGATGCCCACGCCGCCAAACACTACGGCCGAGGTCAGCTTGAGGTATTTGCCATAGGTCTTGACGCTTTCCTCGACCTGCGCGGCGAGTTCACGCGTCGGGGTCAGGATCAGCGCGCGGATCGGGCGGCGTGCAGTCTTGTCGGCCGGGCCGCCTTGCGACAGGCGTTGCAGGATCGGCAGCGTGAAGCCGGCGGTCTTGCCGGTGCCGGTCTGGGCGCCCGCCAGCAGGTCGCCGCCTTGCAGGACCGCAGGGATGGCTTGCGCTTGAATCGGGGTGGGGGTGGTGTAACCGTGTTCGGTAACGGCACGGACGATATCGTCGGCCAGGCCGAGGGATGCAAATGACATGAATACTCGATGGAGATATCGCCTTGTCGCCGTGGAGGCGCCAGTCGCAGGCGATAGATAGCTTAACTTGCTTGAGGATCAAACGGCATGCGTGACTGGAGCAGATGCCGCAGGGGTAGTATACCAGTTGTTGCGTGCAGGCTGCGGAATTTTCCCGGCGGCGCCACGAGGTGTGCCGGCCGGGAGAAAAAATCGCGCCGCCTTATTTGGCGAACGGCGCGAGCAGGGGCACCATCTGGCCGAACACTTTGGGTGTGGCTGCAATGGCTTCTGACTTGTCGAGGTAATCCGATTCGCCGGCAAAGGTGCCCATGATGCCGCCGGCTTCGGTGACGAGCAATGACCCTGCGGCCATGTCCCAGGGCTTCAAACCCTTTTCAAAAAAGCCGTCGAGGCGGCCTGCCGCCACATAGGCCAGGTCGAGCGCAGCGGCGCCGGGGCGGCGCAGGCCGGCACTGTTTTCGGTCATGATGCGGAACATCTTGAGGTATTCGTCCAGCCCATCCTTGTCGCCGCGGTACATGAAGCCGGTGCCGATCAGGGCGTCGGACAGCTTGTCGCGCTTGGTCACGCGCAGGCGCTTGTCGTTGAGGAAGGCGCCGGCGCCCTTGGTGGCGGTGAAGAGGTCGTTGCGTGTCGGGTCATAGACCACTGCCTGTGTGATCTGGCCACGCTGTTGCAGCGCGATCGAGACGCAGTATTGGGGAAAGCCGTGGATGAAGTTGGTGGTGCCGTCGAGAGGATCGATGATCCAGACGTTTTCGTTCTCATCATGCAGGTTGGCCGAGGGGCCGGATTCCTCGCCCAGCACGGCGTGGTCGGGGTAGGCGCCGATCAACACGTCGATGATGGCCTGTTCCGCCGCCTCGTCCACTTCAGTGACGAAGTCCTTGTGGCCTTTTTCGCTGACCTTGACGCGGTCGAGGTCGAACGATGCGCGATTGATGATGGCAGCGGCGCGGCGTGCAGCCTTGATCGCCGTGTTGAGCATGGGATGCATGATGATTCCGTTAAAATGGCGGCAATGCCGCGCAGACCTGACACCAGGCCGACACAAACTTGCCGCAATAGAAAGATTAAGGAGCGATGCAGCAAAAGTGACAATAAATTGCAACTTTTGACGCGGAATCCTCTATTTTAAATGAATCCACCCCAAACCGAAACCTCCTTGCCATCCTCGCAATCATCGCTGTTCCAGCGCCTGCGCGTGGTGCTGGTTGAAACCAGCCGTCCCGGCAACATCGGTTCGACTGCCCGCGCCATGAAAACCATGGGTTTTTCCGACCTGGTGCTGGTCACTCCGCGCTTCGAGAACGCGCGCGAGCAGGAAGAAGCGGTGGCATTCGCCAGTGGCGCGCAAGATGTAATGGCCAATTCGCGCATCGTCGGTTCGGTGACTGAAGCATTGGAGGGCTGCAATTTCGCCGCTGCAGTGAGTGCGCGCCTGCGCGAATTTTCGCCGCCGGTGCTGACGCCGCGCCAGTTCGCCGGCCATATCGCAGCCGACCGCGAATTGCGCCCGGCGCTGATATTCGGCAACGAGCGCTTCGGCCTGCCCAACGAGGTGGTGGAAAAATGCAATGTGTTGATCAATATTCCGGCCAACCCTGACTATTCCTCGCTTAACCTGGCGCAAGCGGTGCAGGTGCTGACCTATGAATGCCGCATGGCGGAAGTCGATGGCCAGCTTGCGCCATCGGCCATTGGCTTCCAGGGCGAAGCGGCCAGCCTGGCGCAGATCGACGGCATGTATGCGCACCTGGAAGAAGCGCTGGTCGCAATCCGGTTTCTCAATGCCGACAACCCCAAGAAGCTCATGCCACGGCTGAAGCGGCTGTTTTCACGGACGCAGCTGGAAGTTGAAGAAGTCAACATCCTGCGCGGCATTGCACGCCAGATACTGGAGCCCAAGCAGCACAAACGCTAGGACGAGACAGGATAGACCAGCTCAAGCGGTGTCTGCAGCTTGTCCATGCCGGCCTCAAGCTGCAGGCGTTGTTCGTGGACGAAGGGCGTGATGTCTTCTATCGACACGAGTTCTTCCGTGCCAAAGCGACGTAGCATGTTGCCTCGCAAGCCCAATTGGATGGCGCGCCTTTCGACCGGGCGGCCCAGCGGGTCGTGATCGGGGTCCCACTGCAGGCGTACATCGGATGATGCGACTGCTTCCCGCCATTCTTCCTGGGAAGCATGGCGTTCGGCGTCGAAAGACGAGGGCACGGCCGCGCGCAGTATCTCGTCGAAGAAGCTGCGTTTCAAGCGAATGGCCAGGATATGCTCTTGCCCTTCCTTTTCGGCCCATCCGGAGCGATACATCATCCACAGGAAATTTGGCTTGATCCAGCTCATGCGGTTGAAGCTGAAGTCGCCGCCAAATTGCTGGTGCTTCACCGCATGACGGGCAATGGCGGGACGGTAGGCTTGGTAGACATGGATTGTTTCGCCGTCGTATTGGGCGAGGATGTGTTTGCCTTCCTGCGGCCATCCTGCGTTTTGCTCACGGTAGTTCTTGATGATCATTTTTTATTTTTAGTCGATATGCATTATTTATATGTGCAAAGACATTATAAGCATGATAGTTTATATTTGCAACTAACTATCCTGGGCGCGCGAAATAAGGCATTTCAAAGCGATTGACGATGAGTGGGAAGGGCGGGGGAAGCGTGCGTTCGAGGCCGGACCGCCGGCTATTGCAACGCCGAAAGGATGTCGAGCAGCTTTCCCATATCAACAGGTTTCACCAGATGGTGGTCAAAGCCGGCTTTGATGGTCTTTTCCCTGTCGCTGTCCTGCCCATATCCGGTCACGGCAATGAGAACCGTATTCGCAGTCTCGGCGTGGACACGTAGCGCCTGCGCCAACTGGTTGCCGTCCATATCGGGCAAGCCGATGTCAAGCAGGCAGGCGTCCGGCACTTCGGCCAGTGCCCTGACCAGTGCCGCTCTAGAACTGTTCTCGATCATGACCTTGTAGCGCGACATTTCCAGGTACATGCCCAGCATGTTGGCCGCGTCGACATTGTCGTCCACGATGAGCAGGCGCAGGTCTTTTGGATTGGATACAGTTGACTCGGCCTGGTCCGGCCTGGCCGCATCCGGCCTGGGCGTGCGCGGCAGCATGACGGTGAAGCGGCTTCCCTTTCCAAGCCCATCGCTTTGCGCGGACACTTCGCCATGGTGCAACTCCACCAGCCGCTTCACCAGGGCCAGGCCGATGCCTAGCCCGCCCATGCTGCGGTCCGAAGTGCGCTCGGCCTGGGCAAACATCTCGAAGGCTTTCTCGATCACATCAGTCGTCATGCCGATGCCGTTATCGGTCAGAACGAATTTGACTCTGTCTTGTGTCAATTCCATGGACAGCACGATCTCGCCGCCTTCCGGTGTATATTTCGCGGCGTTGTTGAGCATGTTGGCCAGGATCTGGACCAGACGTTTATGGTCGCCCAACACGTAGGCGATTTCGTGCGGCCTTTGTATGGAAAGCCGGTGCCGGCGTGCATCGATCAGCGGGTGCACCTGCTCCACGGCATTGGTCATGATCTGTCCGGCGTCGAGCGGTTCGCTCTCCAGCGTAACGAGACCGCGCGAAACGCGCGAGACGTCGAGCAGGTCGTCGACCAACCCGTTCATGTGCTTCACCTGGCGGGAAATGATTTCGCTGGTTTTGCGTATCTGCTCGCGTTCCAGGTCACCCATGCGCAGCAAGTCGGAAGCAGCGCTGATGGGGGCCAGCGGATTGCGCAATTCGTGCGCCAGCATGGCCAGGAATTCATCCTTGCGCCGGTCGATTTCCCGCATTTCATACTGGCGCCCCCGGGCGCGCAGCGCCGATGAGGCAGCGCTGACGAGCGATATGCTTTGCAGGGGGCGTTCCAGCAAAGTCACGTTGCCCAGCTCGGTATGGCCGCCGCGTATTTCGGATGGCTCAAGACGGCGGTTGCTCAACACCACAATCGGCAAGTCAGACCAGCCGGGTTGCTGTTTGACGAACCGGGAAAGAGGATTCAAGACTTCGGGAGACAGCGCTTCACTGACAATGAACAGCGCACCGATACCCTTGTCCATTTCCGGCCAGATATCGTAAGCGTGGGCACAGATGGTGGAATCGATACCGGCCTGCGACAGGATTCGTGCTATCAAGCGCGCGTCCTTGCCGATGGGGGCATGAATCAGAATTCGAAGTTCCATCATTTTCCTCCTTTGATGCATGTCGTCGCGTGGCATCTGACTCCTTAGAACCGATTTAGAAAAGCCCATGGCGGTGTTGTTTTGCCTTGTTGTATAGCCGTACTGTCTTCGTTGCGGCGCCTGGAGGGCACCAATCTCGCAACAGCCGCCTGGTGTGTCGTGCCGCAAATTCGCGACGTGAAAGATGCCTGCAATCGGACCGAATGCTGTGTCAAAAATACTCGCAAGGCCCTGGCCTTGCTATGCTTTTTTCCTTGCCTCGGCCCGATTTCGCCACGTTTATCTAGTCACGAATGTACGGGGCGGCACACTAGTCTGCAAAGAATCACGGCAAGTGGTCGAGCTCGCTCTCTTTCAAGATTTTCGGCACGCCGGTCAGAATGCCATGGAAGTTGTCGAGTACATTTCCGACTTCCAGTCCGCTTGCTTTGATGGTAAATCGGCGCAGCGAGGTTTCATGGCCGCTGCCGCGTTTCTTGAAAACGGAGATGGCCTTCTCTACCCTGGCGCGTGCTTCGAAATACCGGAGTATCAATACGTTGTCCGCCATGTAGCTGATGTCGACCCCTGTTGTCACTGCGCCGACCATGCCTTGCTGTACACCGATAAGAAACGTAACGACGCCGCGCTGGCCGAGATAGGTCAGCACTTCATGCAGGTGCGTGTGCAGGAAGCTCGCCTCAGGCATGGCATTCAGATAGCCGTTCAAGCTGTCGATGACCACCACCTTGGCGCCGGCATCAGCGGCGCCGCAAACCGTGTGCGTGAATTCGCCGGGCGACATCTCTGCCGGGTCGATCTGGTGCACCTTGAGCAGCCCGGACTTGTGCGGTGTGCGCAAGTCCATGCCGATGCCGTCGCACCGGTTCAAGAGGGTATTGAACGATTCTTCAAACAGGAAGATGGCAGCTTGTTGGCCCAAGTCCGTGACAGTTTTGACGAACTGGCACGCGAGGCTGGATTTACCCGTACCGGGCGGGCCGGAAATCAGTGTGCTGGAACCTTCTTCGATGCCGCCTCCCAGCAGCACGTCGAACGCAGGAAGGCCGCTGCCGAGCCGTGCACGCTTGGCCAGTTCGCGCGATTCGGCCGCCACGATGCGCGGATAGACCACGATGCCTCCCGTTTCGATGGTGTAGTCATGCGGGCCACGGCGGAAGTTGATGCCGCGGTATTTCACCACGCGCACAATGCGCCTTTCTGCGCCGTATTCGGAATCGGTGTGCTGCAACGAAATCACGCCGTGCGCGATGCTGCGCACCTGCTGGTCGCCGCCGACGGCGGTCTTGTCGTCAAGCAGCAGGACGGTGCAGTTGCGCTTGGCGAAGTATTGTTTCAATGCCAGAACGTGGCGCCGATAGCGCAACGCGCTGCCCGAAAGCAGTTGCAACTCCGAGAGTGAATCGAGCACGACCCGGCTCGGCGCGACGCGCTCAACGGCAGCCAGGATCAGGTGGTTGGTTTCGCTCAACTCGACTTCGGATGGATGCAGCACCGTGTATTGCTCGTTCGGGTCGAGAATGCTTTCTTCCGGAATCACTTCATGGATTTCCAGACCATCGGTCGAGAAGCCATGCGCCTGCGCGACGGAGCGCAATTCAACGTCGTTTTCGGCCAGCGTGATGTAGAGTACGCGCTCACCACGTTTGGCGCCTTCCATGAGAAATTGCAGAGCAATGGTGGTCTTGCCCGCGCCGGGGTCGCCTTCCAGCAGGTACAGGCGTTCCTTCGTCAAGCCGCCGCCCAGAATATTGTCGAGGCCACGGATCCCGGTGGAAATGAATGACGCGCTATTGGTATTTTGTGTATTGGTCATCGTGTTGCCGTTCGTTATTGTTTCGAGCAAATGTGTGCGGTGCTTTCATGCAAAACCGCGTAGGAATCGGAAGTGCGGGCCATCATTGATACATTTCGCGGTGCCTAGGGCCTGTTGACATTTAATTTGGGAGTGCGAAGGTACCGTATGCGTTGCAGGCCTAGGCGCGGCGACGCGTCGTAGTGGCGCTACGGCAAGGAGCTGCAACAACGGCATGCGACGCAT
>Ga0134128_10000420_pt1 | contig 59105 bp, 67 predicted proteins | sample KB31754_FD_96462 | JGI IMG/M metagenome (GOLD analysis project Ga0134128, IMG submission 96462) | Terrestrial soil microbial communities with excess Nitrogen fertilizer from Kellogg Biological Station, Michigan, USA - KB3-175-4 | ecosystem: Environmental > Terrestrial > Soil > Unclassified ... | reverse complement strand
GTGTTGGAACTGTTTTGGCAGCGGCAGAACCTCGACGTTTGTCGGATCGATTTCGAAAGGACGGATTTCCAACCAGTAGCTGAGGTCAGTCCCATCTTGGTCCAGTCCGACGCCGCGCAATTCTATGTCGAGTCCGTCTTCCTTCTCTTCGCGTTTCTCGACATTTAGCGAGGGATGCCGGCGAGCAATGAGTGCTTCGCCGGCTTCGAGGCTGGTGACCACACCTATCGGTTGATCGAAAAGGCGCTCGAAGTAAATACTGGCGGATGTCTCGATGATGACGAATACGCGCATGCTGGTTGCTCCGAGGTTGATAGGTTTGCGAGAGGTGTTAATCGAGGTAATCGGGCGCATCTAACGCGAAAGCCATCATGATGGCGAACATAAAGACTGCCACCATCAGCATTATGCCGACCACGAACAGCGGCATGACGGATAGCATCACATACAGGATCACACCGCCGAAAACACAAACGAGTATGGTGTCGGCGAGGAAATCTTGCCACGAAAGCGGGTGATCTCCGTCGGACGCAATACTCAATTGCCAGCCGATACCGAGCAGCGGCCAGACGAGCATCATGAAAAAGAACGAATCGCATAGCATGCCCAGCAGCACAGAAAGGGCTGCTGCGCCAGTCGATACCCAGCTGAGCATGCGTGCATGTTGCGGTAACATGGTTGGATAAACTTTCGTTTTGCGTTGCTTTACGTAGAGAAGTCGGGATGCGCAGAACGCATCCCGACCCGCGGTGTTTGGTTCCGGCTACTTGGACACCGTGTGCTTCACGGCATGCTTCGTGGCATGATGCTTGCCGGCGTGGTGCGTCCGGTGTGTGGTCGCATGATGCTTCTGGACTGTGTGGTGCACCGCGTGCGGTGTTGCGTGATGTGCGGCCGGCGCTGCGGCGGCAAAGGACACGACGGGGTAAAGGGCGATCATCGCGGCAGCAGCGGCCGGGACAATGAAGGCAAAGCGTGAACGTGACATGGTGGTGTTCCTCGTAACCGGGTTGATTGAGACAAGAAGGCACGTAGCGAAGTAGGGATGCGCCGAGGCGCATCCCTACCGTGGTGATCAGTCAGTGAGGCGAGTAAACTCCCTCACGACTGCTCTTGATGATCAAGTGTTAGCCGCCGCCGTTCTGGTTCGGCTGATACAGCCAGCAACCATTGCCATGCACGTCATGGTTGCAGGTGCCGTCCTTCCACGCGGGAGCAGCCGGTGCCTTAGTGACAGGCGCCTGCTGGGTGTGCACGGGCTGAGCGCCAATCGGGGCTTGCCAGCCGACGCCACCACCTTCGCTCTCCGCGAAGGCAGTGAAAGGAGCTGCGATGAGCATTGCACCCAGTGCAGCGGCGACGAAACGCTTGGTCATATAGTCTTCTCCGTATTGGAGGGTTGTAGTTCCACCAATCGGAAACGCATGCTAATTCTGCAACGGGCGCAGCATAGCCTTGCCCTACGTGCATTGCAGATTGGCATGCATTGCCGATCAGCAGGGAGCCATGCGATATACGCATGGTTCCCTGCTAATCGCGCTTTGTTTTTTGTTGTTAAGGCGAAGGGATGCGCTGAGACGCATCCCTTCCGTGGTGGTCAATCAGCGAGGCGAGACAACTCCCTCACGATTGCTCTTGACGATCAAGTGTTAGCCGCCGCCGTTCTGGGTGGGCGCATGCAGCCAGCAGCCATGGCCGTTGACGTCATGGTTGCAGGTGCCGTCCTTCCAGGCCGGCGCAGGCGGTGCCTTGGTGACAGGCGCCTGCTGAGTGTGAACCGGCTGGGCGCCAATCGGGGCTTGCCAGCCGACGCCACCACCTTCGCTCTCGGCAAAGGCGGTGAAAGGAGCTGCGATGAGCAGTGCGCCCAGAGCAGCAGCGGCGAAACGCTTGGTCATGTAGTCTTCTCCGTATTGGAGGTTGTAGTGCCACCAATCGGAAATTCCTGCGCGCCTTACCCAATATTCCAGGCGGCAACGCGGCAGTCATTGCCGATCAGCAGGGAGCCATGCGATATACGCATGGTTCCCTGCCGATCGCGCATTCACTATCTCACCACTTCGGCGTTGCGTAATGCGGACGCCAGGGGCGAGCGGGCGAACTCGTGGCCGGCCCATACTCGGCATGGGGGTCTTCGGTGATGGTTCGCTGGTGCTCAGACCACTCGAGGAACGCGACGATAAGCGCGTAGCGGTCGTCGAAATCTGCCAATTGGCGTGCGAGTTCCTCAATTTGCACGAAGCGCCGCGTTCTGGCGGCTTCGAATTGCTGTTCTGCCACTCGTGCTTCTTGTTCGGCCGCAGCAAGAGCAGCTTTTGCCGCATTGAACGACTGTTCTGCGGCTTCGACACCGGAGTCAATGAGCACCGCCGTATACAGAGATGCCCGCTCGCAGTGTACGGTCTCTTTGACGGCGACCACGTGCTGTGCGGCTTCCTGAACGGCTGCTTCGGACACCTCTTGTGAGGGCGCGAACTGCTGTTCGACTGTCGCGCGGCCGCTGCGGTAGGCAGCAATCTGCTCGGCGGTGATTTCGAGATTACGCTGTACGAGTGCAATCTGGATTTCGTTGGCTTTGCGTCGCAGTCCTAATTCCTCCACGCCTTCAAAAACTAATCCGGCGACTTGGACGGCGAGCTTCGAGTCGAAGTCGACTTGCGCCACTGCTTCGGACAATCGACTGGTGGCTTGCGCGGCAGCCGTTGATTTCGGCATTATTTCGTTCTTTCCCCAGTTTGTGTGGTGACCTTCGAACAGTTCCGTCCGAAAATCAATGGGCATCAATGGAACGGGCATTTGTTCTCGGACCTGTCCGCCACTTAGCCGGGTTCGCGCTTGTCGCGAGGCTGCCATTCAACGACGAAGAACGTGGCAGCTATCGCACCGAAGCCTATCGCTACGAATGCGAAAAGATAGCCCATGAATACCATGGCATTGAGCCACTCGAACGTCTGCAGCGGCAGTTCGTCGTGGTAGCTTCGGTAGAACCAATCCGGCACTATCACGATAGTTGCGAACAGAGGCACTGATATTGCCCAAGTTGCAAAAATGGCGACGGCTTTGATGAAGTTAGTCATCCTTTTGGCTTTCACTTATTTGGTTGTAGTTACTTGTTCATTCGCTGGATTCTTTCGAGGTACTCGTCGTCGGACAGGCTCGTGATATCGATGCCCCGGCCGCCGTTGGCTATGGCGCGCTCTGCCTGCCCGATGAGTGCCCGCGCATCAGCCTTCGGTCCAGGACTGCAGCAGGATCTGCTGCGGCGATGCGGACGCAAAGCCACCGTCAAGGCAATGCCGGCGAGCACCAAGCCGACCGTGCAGACAAGTTTGGTCACGATAAGCAACGTATCGCCTTCCGGAAACAACAGCCCTGCAATGGCAGCGACGACGGACCACACGAGAACGATCCCGCCGGCTCTCCACACAAAGTAATTGCTACCGCAACCAAGTCCGATGCGCAGGCACTCTTTGTTGGTCATGTACTTGTCCTCTCGAAATTTGCAAACACCGGCGGATTCCTCCGCTGGTGCGTATGTGGCTCAGTCGGCTGGCAGCGCAGTGGCGTGGTCGGTTATGCATGGGTTAGAGCAAACCCGCAAAGTAGAGGGCGATGAGCAGGACGCTGCCAAACGGGATTACCACCAGTGCTGCGGACGCCGTCAATGGGTCGAGCCCACGAGAGGGCCGGAACTGCTGCTGTGCAGACGTGGCCAGGTTCAGTCTTATCTGCCACTGGATATGCCTGATCAATTCTTCATCTGGGAGGTATGGGTTTTCTTGTGCGTCCATCGTATCAGTTCCTTGTTTTGACTTATGGCTTGCTGGTCCGTCCCGCTACATCGCTCGTGAAGAGCGTGTGATGGGTCGAAACCGATGAGGATTATTGCTGGGTAGAGCGGGTAGCCGGTGGTGAAACGAAGACGAGATATACCCAGAGCCTATTAGGGCTCAAATTGACCAGGCAAGGATTGTAGGAGTAGATTTGATGAACATGACATATCGAATCTTGCTCTGGTGGGATCGTTTGTTTTTGATCTGGTTGTGAACATACTATACTAAGTAGGATGTAATGCATCGAAAAAAGGAAGTTCGTTAGCGCTGCGCGGAGCAACGCTAACGAACTAGATCTTGGTTCAATGAGCAGTTACCAACGGTGACGACCGCTGCGATAACTGTCGTACTTGGGCCGCCTGGATTCGGCAATTTCATGCTCGAGTGTTAGTTTCTGTTGAGCCGACCAGGCCAGGAAAGCAACGATCACTGCATTGCGATCGTCGTAATCACTCAGCTGTCGCTTCAGCTCTGCCTGTTGCTCGGCGAGCCGCTTTTTGGCGGTCGCCAATTGCTCCTCTGCGGCCTTTGCTTCGGCTTCCGCCTCGAGTGCCACCGCTTGGGCCGCCTCAAACGAGAGTTCGGCTTCGTCGACACCGGAAGCGATGAATATCGCGGTGTACAAAGAGGCGCGCTCGCACTGCAGGGTCTCTTGGGACGCGGCGACGTGCGCTCGCGCTTCCAGGAGCGCGGTTTCAGAGACTTCCTGGGTCGGTGCGTGCTCTTGTTCGACTGCCGTGCGGCCGCTGTGATAAGCGGCGATCAGTTCGGCGGTGATATTCAAACGGCGTTGAAGCAGTGCAGCGAGCACTTCATTCGCCTTGTGCTTGAGTCCGAAGTGCTCGACGCCTTCAAACAGTTGCCCGGCGATTTTCATGGCCAGCGTCTCGTCGAAATTGAGCGCCTGTGTGGTCTCGGACACGCGCCTGGTCGCCTGGATCATTGCATGTGTGTTCGACATGGCAAGTTATTTCCTCTCGAGAGTGAATGTTGACCTGTTTATCGCGGTCCGTACTCGGCCATTTCATCGTGCTCGCTTTTGAGCGTCGCTAGCCGCTGCTTCGACCAGGCGAGGAATGCGACGATGATGGCATTGTTGCCGTCGAATGTTTCCAATTGCGTCTGAAGAGTTTCGGCTTCCTGTTCGCGACGGGCTCGGGCAGCACTTAGCTCTTGTTTCGCTTGCGACGCTTGTTCTTCGGCTTGGTCGACGACGGCCTGCGCGGCCTTGAAGGAGCGTTCAGCTTCTTCCACGCCTGAATGAAGCAGGAGCGCGGTGTACAGAGAAACCCGCTCGCATTCGAGGGTCTCTTTCACGGCGGCGACGTGCTCGGTGGCTTCGTTGAACGCAGCCTCCGAAACTACCTGACGCGGTGCGTATTTTTGTTCCACTACGGCGCGCATGCTGTGGTAACCGGCAAGCTGGTCCCGGCTAATGTCCAGGCGGCTTTGGACGAGTGCTTGCAGAACTTCGTGTACCTTGACGTTCAGACCGTATTCTTCTACGCCGGGGAATATTTCTCCGGCTAGTCTCACCGCCAATCCGCGGTTGAATTTGACCTCTTGTTCTGCCTCGTGGACCGCTCTGCGTGCGTGAGCTGGATGTATCTGTCTCGGCATTTTCTTTCTCGCTATTTACGCGAATTGCACTGCGTGCATCGATGTGTGCCTGCGAGGGCACGCATGATAATGCAATTGTGGTCTGCTGGGTTGCGGGATGATTTGTTGCTGTGGTGCAACGGAAACTAATGGACCCTCACCCTAGTGCCGGCGGATATCCCGTCTCAAGTTACGAGTTGTGTTGCATTTTGTGGCGTGTGTTATGAACTGTTATCGCGCGAGCCACGATAGGCAGGAGTGGCCGCCAAGAATTCATGCTGCAACACACTGATAGGTTTTACGGAGTCGATTGCATACACTCCAACCGTATCTCCCCATTTCACTTCCCGAGAAAATTCGCGAAAAGAAGAGCCTCTCTGTTATCCTGAAAGTTGCACCCCGGCCGACAACGGCTGGATAGCGCTCGCAGGTCCGGCTCGAAATGGGGTGTATACGTAACCGCGGCACACGCCGCCACCATAAGGAGGCCGCTATGCTGATGTATCACAGACCGAATTCAATCGCCTCGGTGCCGTTGGCACCGAAATTCCTGTCGGCGACGGTCTGAAGGATTTGAAACTGAAGGGCGCTTAAGGATATCGCCCGCTAACTTCAGCCCGCTCGTCCGACTTACCTAAAGGACGAGTTAACTATGGGCTATTCCATAATCGCGTCTCAGCGCAATTGGATTGAAGGCGATGCTGCGAAGCAGCTTGCCGACACCGCAAAATTGCCTGGGATGCTTGAGGCAGTCGGCATGCCTGATCTCCACCCGAGCAAGGGTGGTCCGGTCGGTGCTGCCTTCGCTTCAGAAGGGCGCCTCTATCCGCACTTGGTCGGTGAAGACATCGGCTGCGGTATGGCGCTCTGGCAGACCACCATGCGTGGTGGGAAGTTGAAACTGGACAGGTGGCTGAAACGGTTGAATCGGTTGGAGGGTCCATGGGACGGCGATGGTCAGGAGATTCTGCGCAGCTATGAAGTAGCGGCGACGGACTTCGACCACTCGCTCGGCACCATCGGACGCGGCAATCATTTCGCCGAACTTCAGCGTGTGCACGCCGTGATGGATGCGGAGCAATTCGCTTCCATGGGGCTCGACCCCAAGGCGTTGTTTGTTCTGGTGCACAGCGGGTCGCGTGGACTTGGTGAGAGCATCCTGCGCGAGCACATCGATCTGTGTGGACACGGTGGTGTCGACGCTGATTCAGATGAGGCTCGGCGGTATCTCGCTGCACACGACAATGCTGTCATCTGGGCACGCGCCAATCGGTTTGCCATCGCTCAGCGCTTCATGGAGTGTCTGGGCACTGAGGGCACGCAGGCTCTCGACGTTACTCACAACAATGTGCAATGTGCTCATTGCGCCGGGCGGCCTTGTTGGCTGCACCGCAAAGGCGCGGCGCCGTCGGATGTGGGACCCGTCGTGATTGCGGGCTCTCGCGGCACGCTCAGCTATCTGGTCGTCGCTGAAGGCGATCAGGAAAAGAACCTGTCGACGCTGGCTCACGGAGCGGGGCGCAAGTGGCGCCGCTCGGACTGCAAAGGTCGTTTGGAGCGCAGGTTCTCTCGCGAGGATCTGCAGACCACCGATCTCGGCGGCCGGGTTATCTGTGAGGACAACGATTTGCTTTGGGAGGAGGCGCCTCAGGCGTACAAGAACATCGACGTCGTGGTGCAGGATCTCGTTGACGCGGGAATCGTGCGCTGCGTGGCGACGTTTGCTCCTCTCATCAGCTACAAAACACGGAGAATTGAGCGATGAGTATTTGGCTGCAACTGACCTCCGGTCAAGGACCGGTCGAGTGCTGCTTCGCCGTCTCCGGTGTAGCAGCGCTTCTCGAACAGGAAGCGAAGCGAAACGGCTGTCCCATGTATCGGCTGGAAGAGGTGCAGGGTCCCGAGCAGGGAACTTTGCGCTCAGTGGTGTTCTCGCTGCAAGGCGAGACGCCGCCTCTCTGGCTGAAGTCATGGCTCGGCACGATCCAGTGGATCGGCAAGCTTCCCACCGAGTCACGCACAAAAAACAAGCGCAACTTCCGCGCACATCGCGAAAGGAAAAACTTCTACATCGGTGCTCAGGTAATCAAACAACCTGACGCCGGGCAGTGGAACCTCAAGGATGTGCGCGAAGACACCTTCCGTTCTTCCGGCAAAGGCGGGCAGAACGTGAACAAGGTGGAAACCGCTGTGCGCGTGACTCACATTCCCACCGGCATCGCTGTCGCCGCTCAAGACGAGCGGTCGCAGCACCAGAACCGCAGGATCGCTTACGAGCGCTTGCGGCGTCTTCTGCAGGTGGAGGATGAGAAGAAAGCGGGCAGCGCGCGGCAAGCTCTCTGGGGCCAGCACTGGTCCCTCGAGCGCGGCAATCCGGTGCGCGTTTACGAAGGCACCGATTTCCAGCTCGTGCGCTGACCGTATCATGGGCATGCATGGTGTCGCCTTGCGGCGATGCCATGCATCATCCGCAATTGGAGATAGAGGACAGGGACAATGGTCTTCTCAACAGAAATGAGTCCACACCTCGTTGGAATATTGTGGTTCTGCGCTCTCGTGGGTTGCATTGCGGCTCTCGTGATCGAAAATCGCATTCGCACTCATCGTACTCGCGCTTTTCTGGCAGCAAACTTTGCTGCTTTGGCTGACGCCAGCGGCGAGATTACTAGCGAGGGCTTGCTCGCGGCATCGGAGAGCGCGGCATTCGAACCACACAGAGGGGAAATTGCATTCGCCTGGGAAAACATGCATAAGTTCGGACATCCTACCGGCTTGACGGAATGGGTTGCCGAATCGAATCAGCTTGGGGATTTCATTAGCGGCCGGCCGGCATACGCTGTGGGCGCCGCCGATCTCCGACTGAGTGCGTGACCGTCCAGGGCCGATAGGATTATTGTTAACCCCAGCAAAAAATGGGAGTTCTGAATGACCGACACCATTGAGGTTGGAGACTTCGTTACGGCCAAGAGTGCCAAGTACGAAGGCCACAAATGCACCGGCACTTGCGCCGCCATCCAGGGCGACAAGATCGTGGTTCGCGATCGAATCGGGATTCTTCCCGAGGAGTGCTATCTCGAAGGCGCAGTTATCGTGCCCGTTTCCGCACGCGTCACCGCCTCGCGCGCTGACGACTGGCAGCCCAAGAGCGAGCCGATCAAGTTGCCCGACCACACTGGCGGCTGGCAGTCATACAAGGACAGCGGCGCCTTTCAGGTGTTGCTGGCCGGTATTGCCACTTCGACTGTCGCTGCCATATCCACCTTCATCCGTGAGCACGAAATTGCCGCTGATGCGATCAAGGTCGAGCTGCGCTACACCAGCAAGTGGGTCACGACTCGAAAGAGCGAGAGCCTCGGGCACTTCATGGGCGGCGAGCTGATCGCCTGCGGCGAGGGACACAGCACCTACGTGATCTACATGAATGTGTCTCTCGATGGCGACATCGACAGAGACAAGGCGCTCACCCTGAAGTGCACGCATCTAACGTTCCATCAGATTAAGGACCTCGACATCATTAAGGCGAAGATCCACATCGAGATGGACTAGTTTCGTTTGTTGCAGAAATGGACAACCGGAGCCGGTGGCTGAGGCAATTCATCCTCCGCCGGACAAAGACTGAGACGACGGGTTCCGTTAATCGAGTGCGAGGAAGCTGGCTGGCTAATGCCCTCAGCTTCCTCGCTCACTTTCGTGTTCGCTGTGATACTCGGCAATATAGTAAAACTTCAAAGAAGCAAGTGAAAAAGAAAGGAGGCGAGCCACCGCCCCCTTCTTTTTCAGTTGAGTCTCAGTCCGAAAGCTTGCGCACCGTGACCTGAATCGACGGCCACGGATCAATGCCTTTCTTCTTCCGCAAGTATTCTCGCGCGTTCAATTGGGGAGACGGCAGCCACTGATCGTAAGCAATCATCTCCGAGAGCTTGGCGATTGCGGTAGCTGCATCTCCGGTTTCCGAGAATTCCTTGCAGATGGCTTGTCTGCGGTCGCGGCCCCACCGATGAATGGCTCTGGCGTTTGCGCGTTCGCCATGCCACCGCTCGTAGACCAGGCAGAGTTCTTCCTCGAACATGCGGTTGCTTTGCCGGATGACCGCGGCGTGATCACGCCGATGTTCATCCGCGATCATAGCGGCACGTTCGCGATCGCGCTCCATCCAGATGATCATCTGGCAAACTGGAACCGTCAGTTCGAGGTTGTGCCACGGCTTGAGTTCGTGCGGTGACCCAACAATGACCTGAGCATGCGACGCGAGACGGTCCCAGGTGGATTCACCAAGCTCCGTGATTTTCTCACCATAACTGCGCTTCGTGTCCAGCAGGTTTTTCCGCAGGGAGGCAACCACACTCGCTCTCTGCTGCTTATAGAGCCGATCGGCCTTTGCGATGGCGACATCTCGCTTCGCCATCGCCCGGTCGATTGCCGCATCGCGTTCAGTCCGAGCCGGAACGATGACTTCCTGCTGCAGCCGTTTGATCAGGCGACGATGGTGTGCCGCTTTCGCCCAGACTACTTCTGAGTCCATCGGTGCCTCCCGATTATGCGTTGCCGTTTGCAGGCGGATTGGCGCGCCACCGAGCGTATGAGTCATCCATCAGCTTTCCGGCACGTGCCAGACCGGTTCCGACAAGTGCTACCACGAGAGCGAGGAGCACAAAGCCAAGCGCGCATGGACCGAACAGGATAAAGAGAAGAAGGGGGGCAACAATATCAGTGGGCTTAGTTGCCTGCGGTGGTTTTGTGTTCCCCGGCATTATTGACCAGATTTCCCACAATATCGTCGCGGCAATGCCGCAGCCGATCCAAAACATGACCGTCATTGGTTGCTCCGTTTATTGCTGAAAAGTGATTGCACCATATCGCGCTTACCAGTGAGCCATCAAAGCGAGGACTCCGATGCACACGATCAACACGGAAATGCAGACCTTCATGTCGACCGCCATGCGCGGACGGTTAGCCCATCGCGATTTGGGTGCAAACGGGACTTCCGGCGATGGCGCGCCGGCGGACGTGCCGCCGACTGGCTCGGTTGCCTGTGCCACGCGCCGTTCTGCAGCGAGCCGCTCCTCTTCCTTGCGGTGCTCCTCTGAATGGACCCATCGACCCTCGTTGTCGTACGGATCCAGAGAATTGTCTGTCATTTGGTTTGGTTCCTATTCCAGAGAATGTTCGTAACTGCGTCTTGGTCGATTTGCTTCCGCTCCTTCACAGCCATCCAAGCAGCAGCGCTGCAGCGAAGAGCAACATGATGAACCAGAAAGCGTCCATTTGGTTTGTTCCTTTGTTCGGAAGTCGAAGTTGGAAACAGTCCATCTTCACCTTCGGGGCATTGCGCGGTGCATCAGACGACGGAGTTGGTATGCGTCCCAAGCACGATCCAGCAGCTTGCCGGCATATGCTACGGCATTCAAGATAGTCAGCACGCTGATAAAGCATCCAAATACGATGAGCGTTATGGGGCCGCCCAAGAAAAGCCAGATTGTGAGGCTAGAGACTTCGCTTGGCCTGGATGGGCGGACGACAAGCCACGCCCACATTAGGTATAACGCCGCTGCTGCCGCGCCACACTCGAACCATGTTGTTACAGTAAGCATTTACCAGTGCGCCATGAGAGCGATTGCGAGCACGCAGACCACGAGAACTGCGAGGCAAACCTGCATGTCGACGGCCATGCCCTTGCGTCGAGCGGGTTGGCTGCTCGCGGTCGTTGCCGGCCGCATGTAGCCGTTTTCGTTGGAGTCGGGATCGTAGGGGTTAACTTCAGTCATGACTTGTTCCTTTGTCCACGAACTTACGTTACTAACATCACGTCGCGGTTATTCGTGCGCTCAGGGAGCGCAGGAGAATGGAAGTTTGTTCTTACGGCGTTATGGTTTGGGGTGTGCCTAAAGCAAAAAAGAGGACGTGATGATATTTCTAACCTACGCGCGCGTGCAGAGGGAAACAATGAGTTTCTCGTCATATTGAGGCCGGTTTCTCTATCGGAAGTGGCCGTGGTGGGGTGGTTTTTGAGGGAATTGGAGGGTTAGTATCGAAAATTGCATCTGGTGCAATTTTTTATAGCGAGCTGAAACAGGATAGGAGAACCGGGCTAAAGCCCGCCGGTACCAGAACCGGGAGCGGGCTGGCAGCCTGCGATCCCAGTGTGTCACTCAGGATGATCCACGACGAACTTCAGTGTGGCGGCGGCGCCTTTTTCGTAGAGCATGGACAGAAGAAGTTCGAGCTCTTTGACGAAGCGCTCGTTTTTGCCGAGGTCGCCGAAGATGTCGGTGAACTTCAACATTGGTCGCGGGTCTCTACCGCCTTCGACCGCCGCTTTGTGCAAGCGTTCCGCCTGCGGATCTTGCAGCGGGATCTCTTCGCCTTGTTCGTCCTTGGCATTGAGGAAGCGGATCCAACTCGCGACGCAAAGGGTCAAACGGCGAATCGGTCCTTTGCGTTCCAACTGTTCCGTGATGGATGGCAGCACGAATTTCGGCATCTTGCCCGATCCATCCATGCAAATACGAAGCGCTTGATCTTTGATCGTTTCATTGGCAAAACGTTCCATCAAGCTTGCCTTGTATGCAGTGAGATCGACGCCGGGAACCGGTGGAACTAGTGGTGTCACTTCGACATCCATGAGTCCCTTTAGATACGGCGTGAACTCCTTCGCTTTCGCGATCTCGTAAATATATCGATAGCCGCAGAGATAACCGAGATAGCCCATCGCCGAGTGCGTTGCATTGAGAAGGCGAATTTTCATTTTTTCGTAGGGCGTCACGTCCTTGGTGAACTGCACGCCGACTTTCTCCAGCGGCGGGCGACCGTCGCAGAACTGATCTTCGACTACCCACTGGCGGAACGGCTCTGCCACCACGGGACAAGTGTCTTCCAAACCATATGTCTCGCGAACAAAATGGCGCTCCGCGTCGGTTGTCGCCGGAGTGATGCGATCGACCATGCAATTTGGGAACGCTACATTCTTCTCAATCCACGCGGCCAATTCGGGATCGCGCTGGTTGCAGAACGTCAGCAATGTTCGTTTGGTGACATGACCATTGCCTTGCAGGTTGTCGCAAGACAGAACCGTGAACGGTTTCGTTCCAGCTTTCCGGCGACGATTGAGCCCTTCTGCCAGGTAGCCGAAGATTGTTTGCGGTTTGTCGGGGTGACTGAGATCGTTTTGAATTGCCGGATTTTGCAAATCGAGTTCGCCGGTTTTGGCGCTGAAGCAATAACCGTTCTCAGTCGCGGTCATGCTGACGATTTTGGTCTCCGGATTTGCCATGCGGCTGAACACCGCTTCCGGCTGCTCGTATCCGAAAATGTATTCCTTGATGGAACCGATGATGCGAGCGGTGCTTTTGTCGCCGCTCTTTTCGACTAGTGTATACAAGCGATCCTGTCCGTTGAGCGCTTTGTTCATCCCGGCATCCTGGGGCATGATGCCGACGCCGCAAATTCCCCAATCTTTCACGCCGTGCTTATCCATCAGTTCATCCAAATAGAGCGCCTGATGCGATCGATGAAAGGCGCCGACTCCCAAATGAACGATGCCGACTTTGACGGCTGTTCGATCGTAAGTGGGAACAGCGACGCCGGCAGGCGGATTTTTCAGAGTGGAAACTGAAACAGGTGCGGAGGTTATATTCGTCATTATGAGATTCGCTTTACTGTTCTTGCGAGGGGGCGTGAACGGGGATTGTACCGCGCGGGAATTGCATGGTGGCGCGAGTGCAACTGATTTTCGATCAAATTCCGTACCGGCAACTGGTACCAACGTTCGTTCGCCCGCTGGTTCCTATACTAGGCTCGCGAGAGTGTTAAGTACCCGAGTGAGGTTAATTCACCGTCGCGAAATCATTTCTGTCTATAGAGAGCTACAAGTTTCATTGCTTGACATCGCGCGCGTTCAGTAGTGTCAGATCCTTTCTTCCCTCACGTTTTTTCTTGGAATCTTCCGCAAAACCATAGCTTAGGCAATGTTCTAGCACAGTAAATCACCGGCACCAGCTGGTGAACTTATGCCGCCACCACCGCCTGTAGGGGAGATGCCATGCATCACCCATTCGAGACGGCGTAGCGGCTCGCTCTTGGTAAGGCTGCACTTCTGTGTGGCCCGGTTATTGCTCGCGCGCAAGCGCGGTCAGCCCTTTACGAAGGAGCTACTGAATGGCAGAAACTTCAACAACTCAGCTCGAAAACTCGGCGCCAAACTTTGCTGGTGCCAAAGAGGCGAACACCTCAACTGCTTCCGAATTCAAACTCGGGAGTGCAACCTTCGCGCAGCTACCTTCGACGGTTCCGCCGTTGAAGTATCGCGTCAACGCGACGGATGGCGACGGGACGGTGGTTGCGAATGTCTTCCACATCGGTGCCAGTAAGTTCTTCCTGTCGCACTTGTGCACCTACCTGCATGAAGTCCTGCCGACCAATCCCAACTGGGGTGTGGTTGCGACTTCAATCAGGAGTGACGGGATGGTCAAGGCTCTAGCGAAGCAGGACGGCGCGTACATGCTGGTCGTTTGCGAGAACGGCGACATCCGTCCGGAAGTGCTGGCGCCCATCGTCGAGACTATGTTCGGCCCCGATGACTCGAAGGCATACGCGCTGCGCATGGCGGACCCGGCGATCAAGCTGATCACGATTACCGTGTCCAACAACGGCTACTGCCTCAAAGATGGTCACCTCAACATCGGCCACAAGGAAGTAGCCAATGACATGGAGCATCCGGACCAGCCGCAGTCGCTATATGGCTATGTGGCTGCCGGGCTCAAGCTTCGCAAGCAAGCAAACGCGCCCGTGGTCATCATGTCGCTCGATAACATCGAACGCAACAGTGCCACCTTCAAGACGGCGTTGCTTTCCTTCCTCGCCAAGACCGATTTGGAATTGGCGACGTGGGTGCAAGCCAACGTCGACTTTCCGGTGACATTGGTCGACCGCATCACGCCGGAAAAGTTGTCGCCGAGCTTCCTGTCGCAAGTGCGGGAGGAAACTGGCTTCGATTCGACCGTCATCGTGAAAAGCGAAGCCTATCGCGAGCTGGTCGTCGAACGTTCGCGGCTCGATTCAGTCCCGTTGGAAGCCGTCGGCGTCAAGTTCGTGGACAATTGCACGCCGCACTGGGCGCGCAAATTCTACATGGTGAATGCCGGACATCAAATTCCAGCAATCCTGGGCTTGCGTCTGGGCTCGACCTACATTCATGAGGCGATGAGTCATTCCTGCGTCGCGCGTCTTCTGGCGCGTGCTCACAAGGAATGGAACACTTTCCTCGAGGGCGACCAGGAGGAGCTCAAGACCTACGGCGCCGCTATTCGTCGCCGGTTTGCCGATGAGGCGCCCAACGACGAAATCAGCCGTGTCGTGGCGCGGACCACATCGAAGGTGTCGGACAGATTGTTGGCTTCACTGGAGCAGGCGTATCTGACAACGCACAAGGTGATCAAAGTGCCGACGTTCGTCACCGCCGTTTGGCTGCTCAATCTTGGACGGACGGACGAGGCGGGCAAGCATCTGACGTTGAACGACACCGATGCCGAGAAGTTGCACGAAATCTATGACGAGATGATGACGTGGCTGAACGCTCTCGACAAAGATACTGATCCACTCTCGGTCTCCGACAAGGCGTGTCAGTTGCTTGTCGCCATAAGCGGCAATGTCAACTACCCGCGTTTTGAGCGGCTGGCTGAGTGCGATGAGTTCGTCGAGGACCTGGCGTGGTCGCTCGTCACAATTCACCGGCTGGGAGTCGAGAAAGCCATCGACGCTCTGCTGGCTAGGTAACAACACTGTTGGGCGGCGGGATGTCTCGTCGCCTGCGGCGATAAACTTAAGGAGATCCGATGCTAGTAGAGAACATCATGATTGACTGCGATGACACCGCCGGTCTCACCGAGGCCCTGGCGTTCATCGCGTGCTGCGGCGTCGTCAATGAGACGCTGGCCGACCGCGGCGTGCAACGCACGTTCACGCCTGAAAGCCTGAAGGCAGGCTTCGTCGGTCAGACTTTCCGCCGCATCGTGCAGAGCCTCGGCGAAGAGCACGGCTTTGCAGTGACGGAGGCAGATCTCGACGCGCTTGCTCTCAAGGAGCTCAATGCCGTCTGCGCAATCTTCGAGAAGGAAGGTGTGCAGGCATGTGCGGGCATCGAGGGTGCGCTCGATTATGTGCAGGGCCGCTACGAGTTGTCGGTTGTTTCTTCCAGCCACATCAAGCGGGTTCGTCTCGCTTTGAGAATGGCCGGGCTGCAGCCGTTCGTTCGCCGCGACCGCGTGTTCAGCGCTACATCATCGCTGTCCACGCCCCAGAGCAAGCCCAGCCCTGCCATCTACCTGCATGCGTTAAAGGTCACCGGCGCCGCGCCCGAAAGGACGTTGGCTGTCGAGGACTCGACCAGTGGCGTGTTGGCTGGCGTGCGCGCCGGTATTCCGGTGGTCGGCTACGTCGGCAGCCATCCGGTGTGCAAACAGGGTGCGGGCGCTCAGAAGCTGAAGGACGCCGGTGCTCAGTGGGTCGTTTACCACTGGGACGAGTTCTTGCCCTTGCTGCGCGAGCTAGAGAATCGCAACGATTAATTCCGTCCTGATAACCCCGTGTGTAGGAGCGACCTGACGCGTCGCTCCTACACGGTGGCGATTCATGACGGGCCTCTTTTCTCTTCGTTCGTGCAGGCTGCGTGCCTGCGCGACTGTCAACGTTCATCTAAAGATGCGTGTCATGAACCGCAAATATGTCAACTACAAGAAGGTCCAGCACCTGATCTGCGATTGGGACGGCACCATCGCATCCTTCCACAACTGGTTTTCGCCGGCAATGCGAGACATCGTTGATTATTTGTCTCGGCGCCTGTATGTCAGCAAGGAAGAAGTCGGTGTCGCCCTGGCAGTAAATATGCGCTGGGCAAATTCGCACGAATGCTCGTTTCCGTTTCTCGGTCCGTGGTTCAAGAGCCAATGGCACGGCACCAACGCGGAGTTCGTCCGCGAGATTACTGGTCCGTATTTCGAGATGCTGGATAGCACGCGCGAGCGCTTTTTGACCGGCCATCCCGGCTCGCTCGAAGCTCTCGAAGAGGCTGCTCGTCTGGGCGTCGGGCTGAGCTTGCTCAGCGACGCACCGCTTTATGCCACCATGGCGAAGGCGGTCCACCTGAAGGTCAACCACTTGCTCTGCGGCGTCTATGCTCTCGAAGTTCGCGAGCCGGACGCGTCGCTGGTTTGGAACCAGGCCGATCACGACTTCTGCCTGGCGCGCACCAAGCGTTACCTGTCGCTCGCCGACAAGTTCAATCGCGCGGTGCCCGTGCCTTATCACATGGAAAAGCCGAACACCGGTGGCGCGCAAATGATCTTGCGCGACTGCGGTGCCGAGGCTGATCGCACTGTGATCATCGGCGACAACCTGCTCAAGGACGGCGGTGTCGGTAAGGCGATGGGCTTCCGCTTCGTCTGGGCACGCTACGGCGCTACCGACTACGCGGCACCCGAGTATCGCTATGTGCTCGAAACACTGCTGCACGATCATCAGGAAAAACCGTTCACCTGGGTGCAACCGCCGGCAGAACTTCCGCCTGTGGACATCGAGGCGCCGACTTTCGGTGCGGTGATTCCTCTGCTCAGCCGCTGGCGCAAGCCGGCGTAAGTTGCAACTGCTCATCGTAGCGGCGGGCGGAAGCCCGCTTTTGCCCGCTGGCTACGATGAGTGTTCTCATCAGTCACATCAACTCTCATCTCTGGAAAGGAAAACTGTTATGGCTCGTAAGAAGCAGAAGGCGAAGTGGCGCCAGGAGGGCAATCGCATGGTTGCGACCCTTCCCAACGGCCCCGAGGACATGATCCTCGCCAACCGCCGCGCCAACCGTGAGGCCGCCAAGGCCGCCGGTGTGCTCGGCAAGCGCACCCCCGGCGCCGGTTACCACGGTGGTGGCGCAGCGGTGAACAACCGCCGCGATCGCCGCGAGTGGAACAAGCGCCTGAGCAGCGGGAGGTGGGAGGATGGCTAGTGTAAATACTGCGGTGCCCGCCAAAGGAGCACACTGGGGTCGCAGGCTTCCAGCCTGCTCCTGATCCCGAAAGCGCAGTATTTACACTAGCCATCTTCGATGGCTGGACGGCGGAACACGTGGGGTGCCGTGGGCTGTTAACCCCGGTGCGCCAGGTTCCATCCGACTTTGCAGTGCAAAGAAAGGAGAAGAGCGCATGGTGAACGCTCGCAAGCTCCCCGAAACATAGGGGGCTCACCGGTAGCATCGGTGGTGGCATAGGGCTGCCGCCGTAAATTTTTGGCTATCGCGTTGGGCTCCCGTGAATCGGAGAGTCTATGCGCCGTACCTGCAACAGCAGCCGCGAGCTGGTTGTCGTCAATCTCAACGATGTGTACATCCCCGAAAAGACGATGGAGCGTATCCTGCGTCGTGATCGCCATCAGGTCGAGCGCATGTCCGCCGACTATGAAAACGATTGCGACATGGTGCGCGTTGTCCTTCGTCCTCGCTTCGGTGGTGGCTACAACGTCGAGGACGGCCGTCATCGCGTGATTGCTGCCAAGCTCGCTGAGGTCGGCTTCATCGAAGCCATCATCATCGGCGAGACTGAGTAACCACAACAGATTGCGGGGGCTGTGCTTCGGCATTGCTCCCGCAATCGCCTTTCTCCCATAAATCTTCGAGTCGCAGTGGTGCTTGCCACCACTCTCGTTGGACCCTGCAATTCCGTGCTCGCTAACTCAAATCCCTCAAACCCAGGAAATAGGAATGCGATCACCGCGTTTGTTGAAACTTATCGAAGAAGCGAATTACTCCAACTCCTGCGCGGAGTCAATGATGCTCAAGAAAATACGAGCAGCGCAAGAGCCGTTTCAAAGGCTTTGGGAATCCAAGGCCGCAGTTCAAGAAGCGTACGTTCGTATGCTTGATGGTCCGAAGATTCGTTGGGCTGTCAAAAACGATAAGACCGATTTCTCTTGCAAGAGAGAGCTGATGGAGCACGCCGAAGCTGAGCGCAAAGCGCGTTATGCTCAGTGGGAGGCGGCATGGCAAAATCACGCGACACTCGAGCGTGAGATGGCGAGACATTTCCCGATGTTGAAGCCGTTTGCCGACATTCGTAAAGAGCTGGACACCCTGAGCAAGTGTCATCGAGGCAATGCTCCGTTTTGCTCAGAGTTTGCGCGTGGTTGCCCCGACTATTATCGTCGGGGTCGGTTAGGCGAGATGCAAATCGCCCGCGCGCGCCGAGTCAACATTGGGCGTCCCATCGACGTTCTGCTCGGCATGACCTTGGATCTCTTGCAGTCCAAGCTGGATAGCGTCCAGAAGGAATTAGACCGAAAGCACCGCCTGAAGGCGAAAGTGCGCCCTTGCATGTGCAAGAAATGCAAGGAAGAGCGCGAGCTCGGTGAGATTCCCGACTCGGAGCTTGATGAGATTTAGGGCTAGTCGATAGTCCTTGGACACATTAGGCGGTGGAGCTTAGAGAGTGCGGTTCAAGCACCGAGCTTCCCACCGTCTCGGCATCCGGCGCGTTTTTGCTTTGCCCTTAGATAACTATAAGAGACAGTAGACAAAGAATGCGCCCCCCGGCATCAAAACGATGCGCCGGATGCATTGTTTCGCCAAATGATGCGTGGGGCGCATCACGGCCGCGCACCGGTGCCTTCCGATTAACTCATCGCGACTTCAGTGCGGGAAATACGCAACTTCAATTGACTCTCTAGATGTACAAGAGTATGTTCTCCATATCATCTCTCCCCAGGAATACTCGTGGACTAAGCAGTCCCGGCTATCCGCTCCGGTGCCGTCTCTCGCATGTCGGATCGTCCCGAACGACCAGAAAAGCACAAGCCCGAGCATTCGGACTCCAGTCATGCGCGGCATGAAGCCTATGGCGCGCACAAGCACGCGATGGGCGACAAGCATGGTCATCAGGGCGAGAAGCATCTGCATCACGTTTCGATTCACGACCATCACACCGGGCTCCACATTTCACATATACATCGCGTGAAAAAGGGCGAGACGATATCGGGAATAGCGCGGCACGAGCTTTCGAAACACGGTCATCATCCGCACCGCAGGGAAGTAAACAAATTCACCCGCGAAATCATGCGCGCCAACCACATTGAGAATCCCAAGCATCTCAAGGTCGGTTCTGAGCTGATGATCCCCGAGCACCGCAAGCACCACGCAGGCGATCATCAGAAGCATAATGGGCAACACAAGCCTGAACGTCACGGTGAGCAGTCTGAGCATCACAAAAACAAAAAGCATCCGCATGAATCTGCGCCGGCTGCACCGCACCATCACTCGCATGAGAAGCCGCATCATCACTCGCATGAGAAGCATCAGGGCGCTCCGCACGAAGAGTCGCCGCAAGGACGAAAGGGCAGACGCTCAGGTCGTGCCAACGCAGCCCCGGATGCTCCCGACGCACCGCAACAGCCCGGCAGTCGCGGCAGACAAGATCTGCCGCAAGTCAGCACTACCTTGCCCGATCACATTCCCGGCGAGAACATTCCGCCCGAGCAAGCTGCGCCTCGGCAGCAACCGCAGTATCCACGGGCATCCGAGCAGCCTGCAGTCCCGCCGGCAAGAGTCGAGCAGCCGTCGGTGACAATGCCCGACGGCCGACGCGTCCCGGTGTATCCGTCGCCGCACGGACACGGACCGGAAGTTTATCCCTCGCCGCAAAGTGGTGCGCCCGCAGCAGCAAGACCCGAGCAGCAAACTCCCGTGCGTCCAGAGCAACCATACGTTACGCTTCCGAATGGACAACGTTTGCCGGTTGCTGTTTCGCCCGGCAGACCCGACATGCCGGCAGACCGCGTGCCAGGCGTCCCGGCAGACCGACAACCTGATGTCACCGATCGTCCTCAAGTCGCCCCTGGCGCCGGTGCGCTCTCCGGTCGCACATTCGTCATCGATCCCGGACACGGACTCCAAGACACCGGAGCGCGGTCGTTCGGCGTCAACGAAAAAGATCTCGTTCTCCCTTATGCAGCCCTGCTCGGTAGGAAGTTGCAAGCCATGGGCGCCAATGTCGTGTACACGCGACCAATCGATCACGACGGGTTCACTACGTGGGATCAGCGCACTCAAATTGCCAATCAAGCGCATCCTGACGCTGTGATTCGCATTCACGCCAATGACGATCCGAATCACAGAGCAACGGGACTCGAAACATACTGGATGGATGCGAAGGATCGCGGACTTGCCGCAGCCATCCATGGGTCAGTTCTCCAGTCCGAACATGGGACGGTTAACGACCGCGGCGTCCGTCAAAAGGACTTCCACGTTCATCCGCAGGCACCAAGCGCACTCATCGAGTTGGGCTACATGACAGACCGCAACGAGCTTTCGAAGTTGATGAGTCCCGCCTATCGCAACGCCGCCGTCGACGGCATGGTCAGCGGGCTGGTTCGCTACGTGCAATCTCGCGGCTAGCGCTCGGACAATAATCCACTTTGCTATAAACGCAAAGAATCGAACGTGTTTTTTTGCGCAAAACGCAAAATTGCGCATATCGCAAAAAAACGGCTCCGCTTTTTTGCGAATTTAGCAAAGCATGGTTTTTCGAATAGTCCGCGTGCGGATTTGTGCGATACTATAGCCAATAGAAGAAACGATTTGAGGCAAAAATGCCAGGGGAAGATGGCGCATGTGGCATCTTCCCCTGGCTTTTGGTGGCTCTCGAGGTTTACTTGGTGAAGTTCCACAGCTCATTGTGGAAGTTGCTATCCTGAGTCGGACCGACCTGGACTTGCGACTTCGAGCCGTCCGTGCGGAACATCACAAGCGTCGGAAATTTCTTCGTGTCGATCTTGCAGAGTGCGGCACCGGGTGCGTTCGTCGCGGCGGATTTGCACGCAGCATCGAGCGCTGCCAGATTCGCCGGCGTCGGATCGAACACGTAAAACTTGAGCATTCCGTGCGACAGCTTCGGACCCATCCAGCCGCCGTTGGCGACAGCCGCGCCGAGACCGAGCTTCTGGACCTCATCCTGGCAGACCTTATCGGCGGCAGGACAAACCTCGACGAAGACGTTGGCGTACTTCACGCCGGCAGGCGGAGTGAGCACATCCTGGATGTTGGCCGGGGAGACGACGGTGAGAAGCTGATTCCCAATGCCCGCGGATGCAGGCGAGGACATTCCAAGCCACGCGGCTGCGGACACCAGTCCTGCGACAGCCAGCATGCTGAGGCTCTTTATGAGCTTCATGGATTCATTCCTTATGTTCGAGGCTATACTGGGCGACGCATGGCGTCCCCTACGCATAGACCTCATCGTGCTTCGTTGCATGTGAGAGGAACGCGGCTATCCCTCCATACTGTGAGGAGTGATAGCGGCGGTCCTCAGTAGTGAGCTTTGGGTGAGTACGAAGGAGCCGCCGGTCTTCTGCCGGCAGCTCCTCCCGTTCATCGTTCGACGATGACTGTGACATCACCCCATTTACGCGAGACCCAGCAGCGAACCTCGCCGCCGAACACGTGCTGAAACTGCAGATCGACAACAGCATCGGCGACGCGCAGCTTACTTACGGTAACCGACTCCAGCCAATGCGGCAGAGACGGATGTACGATGCGCAGCTCACGTTTGCGCGCATCAGGTTGCAAGCCGAGGCAAGCAGAAAGCATCAAGAACATGGTGCCTGCTGCCCATGCCTGCGGCACGCAAGAGACGGGGTAGCGCACCGGGCTGCGATCGCCTGGTTTGCGCTCGAATCCGCAGAAGAGCTCGGGCAGACGATGCTCGGAGTCGGACTCCGCCGCCGCCAGCATGCCACGCAAAACATCATGTGCAAGCGCCTGCTGTCCTGTCTGGCAAAGTCCGGGCATAATCAGCGAATTGTCGTGCGGCCAGACGGAACCGTCATGGTAGGACATCGGGTTGTATCGCCGCTCGCTCGAGGAGAGCGTGCGGATTCCCCAGCCGCAGAACATGTCCGGCTTGCCCAGCGCTTCGGCTACTGCCTTCGCCTTGTCCTCGTCGAGGATGCCGGTATCGAGCAGATGTCCGGGGTTGCTGCTGACGACGCCGCACTGTTTGCCTTTGCCGTCCAGAGCAAGCGCAATGAAGCGGCGGTCTTCCATCCAGAAGTCGCGGTTGAAGCGCTTCTTCAGTGTCGCTGCTTTGCGGGCGAACGTGCGGCTCTGCCTGGTGTAGCCGAGCTGTGTGGCGAGATCCGCAAGTCCGGTCCAGGCTGCGTAGAGATATCCCTGCGCCTCGCACAAGGCAATCGGACCCTCTGCCAGGGCGCCGTCGCGATGCATCACCGAGTCGCCGGAATCCTTCCAGCCCTTATTGGAGAGCGCGTTCTTGTTGGCGCCGTAGCAGATGAAACCGCCGATGGTGGCACCGCGAATGTAGCGTTGTGCCAGTTTGACATGTTTCCACAGGCGGCGCGCGAGCTTGAGATCGCCTGTCCACTTCACGTAGCGGCACAGCAGCATCAAGAACAGTTGCGTTGCATCCACCGTTCCGTAGTACGGCACAAATGGAATTTCGCGCAAACGAGCCATCTCACCGAGCCGCAGCTCGTGCATGATTGCACCAACTACCTGCTCCATCCATGGATCGTCCACCGTGCCCTGATAGGCAGCCAGCAAAAGCAGGATCTCTTTCGAGAGCTCTTGCAGAAACGGCAGCGTCTGCAATCCGGTGACGCACTGATCGCGTCCGAACGCAACGGAAAACCACGGGATGCCTGCAGCGAGACAGCCGCCCTTCGGCGTCGGTTGCCGCAAAATGTAGAGATCGCGATAGCCGCGCTCGAGCACCGCATTGAGCAGCTCGTTGGAGGTGGTGATGGTGGCCCCTTGCGAGCGCCAATCTGAATAGCTCGTGCGCGCGGCGGCAAGTGCCAGTGCGAAACGCGGCGCTGCAGCCTGCGGCTTGTCGCCTTCCAGCTCGGTGCTAATCACGATTTCGATGGTCGCAGTTTTGCCCGCAGCCAAAGCCAGCTTGAAACGCGCACCGCACGTTTGCAGCGCTTGCGGTTTCACCGTTTGGTACTCGATGGATGCACGCATATGACGCTGATCCAGACCGCGATATGCAAAGGAAATCGCGCTCTTGTCGCTTGCCACCACGCACGCCAGATGCTCGCCGCGCGCCGGACGCGTAGTGCCGCGCACCTCGAACATGTCGACAAAGTCTGCGTTATGCAGAATGTCGAAGACAACTTCGACGGGCGTCACTTCGAAGTTGGTGAGAGTAATGCGCTCATGAACGCGCTCGTCCGCGATGACAATTTCGCGGTCGACGAGAATCACTTGCTCGCGCAAATCGCCGGTTTTATTATTTCCGTAGGCGAAATGCGCAAACACTGATTCACTTGCATCCTGGCGCAAGAGACGCAATGGCTCGCCGTTCAACAGCATTTCCCAGCGGTTGATAGAGCGAGTATCGCGGTCCCAAAGCCCATAAGCTGAGCCCAATTGGAGCGGCATGAAGCCGTCATCGGCAAGCACGAGGAAGTGCCCACCGTGTTTCAGCGCCTGTCTGGAATGACTCGGATTCTCGGAGCCAGGCGCGTTTTGAGATGCGTCGACCGGGCATGGGTCGAAGCACTTGGGGTTGTTCATGGCGGTCTCCGACACTACTGGAGGTTGCACACAAGAAAAAAAAGATCCCCTCGCCGCGCGGTCGAACGCGTGCTTATGGTCAGCTTCGCTTGGCTGTGGCGGGATCGGTGTTGCTGTTGGCGGGATTAGGGAAAAAAGAAACGTAGAGAAACGCTAACAGAACGATTCCTCAAAACGCCATTTACTGACTTCGCGAAAACAGGTGATCTCAGTGCAAACAATTAGCGCGCTTGGCCGAGACTCATTAATCTGCAGAACTTCCCTACTTAATTGACAGGTGCCCTTGGCGCGCTTACTATCTTGTCAAGACTTACTATCTATAAGGATCGTCATATGCCGTCCCAACTCGAGCGCCGCCGTGGCTTTCTTTTGTGTGCCGCTTTCTTGGCGTGCAGCCTGCAGCTGCCGGTTTTGGCCCAGCAATCCGACTGGGTAACGCCAGGCTCGCCTGAAGCGCAGGTGGACCATCCGATGACACAGCCCGCAGCCGCGCCGATGCAGCAGCAGTCCGGCGTCAACCCAGGCAGAGGGTGGATGCCGAAGCATTCCCTGCCTATGCAGCAAGAAGCTCCGTTGATGGCGCCGGTCCAACAGCAAGCACAGATGGCGCCAATGCAGCAGCCTCTGGAGCAGGGAGTCGGCGGTCCTCAGCTAGGCGAAGACGGCAGCATGCCCTGGCAAGATATCCCGAAACGCCGACCTGCAGTGCAACAGCAACAGGCCATGCAACCTATGCCCCAGTCGGGTTCTGCATTCCAGCAACCGCAACCCGGTGCCCAGGATGCTTGGAGTCTTCCTCCGGCCCAACAACAAATGGATATGCAGTGGGCTCAAAACTTGCCACAGGTGCCCATGTCTGCCGTAACGCCCACCGCCACCGCGAAAGCGCCCGCCAAACCAGCCGGCAAGCCTGCGGTAAAAGCAACCGCCGCAAAGCCAAGCGCCAAGCCCGGCGTCAAGACGGCAACTGCGGCAAAAGCTAGTCCCAACCAATCGCAATTGGCCGGTCACGTCATGCAAAGCGCCAATGCGAAGCAGCCCACTTCTCAGTTTGTTCCCAATGCCGGGTTCCCCGGCGGCAATACGCAGATGGCAGGCGGGCAGCCTGGACCGTACGGCATGCCGACGCAGGGCGCAATGCAACAAGGCATGCCGATGCAAGGCATGCAGCAGATGGGCGCCATGCAGCAAATGCCGGGCATGCCGGTGCAGGGCGCAATGCAACAGGGCATGCCGATGCAAGCCATGCAGCAGATGGGCGGCGCCTCGCCCATGCAAGGAATGTCTCAGATGGGCGCCGCATCACCGATGCAGGGCATGGGTGGAATGTCGGCGATGCAAGGCATGGGTGCGATGGGCGGCGGCATGGGGATGGACCCGATGTCCGCACTCATGGGTGCCACCGGGGGCAGTGGCAACCCTCTAGATGCGATCGGCAAGGCAATCGCCGGCGCGGCAGCGATGGGCTTGATACCCAGCTCGGGAAATGCCAACCTCAATGCCGGCTACAATCCGAACGTTGGTCCGTATGCGCAAATGCAAGCGGGCCCAAACATGGGTGGGCAGCAAATGCAACAAATGCAGCAAGTTCAACAGGTGCAGCAAACGCGGCCACGCCAGGCTAGCGCGCAGCAGAAGAAGAAAAAGAAATCGAATCAGAGCAATGTCGCCGCCAACGTCGCCAACAGAGTCACGCAAGCGGGCAGCATGATGATGAACATGGGACTCAGCCGCGTTCACTGGTAAGAGGCGTCTACGCGTCGATATAATAGGTTCGCCTGGTCCTGGATTATTCACAGGATTTGTGGTGTCGGCTTTGGAAGCCGACCTCGAGCGCTTGGCTTTGCATGAGTGTTGCTCTTGGCTTTCGAGAAGAGACGGTGAGCGATCGATTTGGGGATTGGCGATTTTCTTTGTGACAAGTGATTGGGCGCGTGCTGTTGGAGTGGCTGGCATCTTCCAGCGACAGATCAGCTAAATATAATACCGTATTCGGTACCAAATACGGTGTCAAGAATGGAACTGACCCCGCAAACCGTTCATTCTGGTGTTGTTGAAGCACAGAAATTCGCGGAGAACGAGGTCAATTTGAAGATACAGACTACACCGCCAGCCCAAAAGCTGCAACACACTTTGCGTGCAGGCTTTGGAAAAGTAATTAAGGCTTCATTCGGTGACCGGCAACAAACAAAAATCGGCGGCGCACCACTGTTGGCTGAGTTGGAACTGACAATGCAGCTGGTCGCCGGCGCTGCTGCCTGCTTGCGCGATTGGCGCGCGCCCGGGCAGATCGACTTCCGCCTCTATCATCTGCTCTGGCAGCGGGTCCTCCTCATTTGTTGCGGATACGAGGATGTTATCGACGCGCAATTTCTGTCTCATGACCCAGGACTGTGGCTCTCCTTGATTGGCGACGAGGACCAGCGCCCACATCCCGGTATCGCTTCACAGCCGACTGTCTGTCGCTTTGAAAATAGCTTCGGCAAAGCCAATTGCTACCGGCTGGCGGCCTGGCTGCTGTATGCATACATCGCCGGACATAAATCGCTGCCGGAGAGCATTACGCTTCATTTCGACGGCTCTTGCATACCGACCTACGGGAATCAACAGGGGACGTCATTTCGCAGCTATTACGACGAGAACATGTACTTCCCGTTATTCGTATTTGACCAGGATGGAGTGCTAATTACAGCCGTCCTCAGACCAGGACATCATGGCGAGGCAAAGCTGGTGGTACCAATACTAAAGCGCTTAGCTCGTGCTTTCCACACAGCTTGGCCGAATGTCCGCATCAAAACGATCATGGATTCTGCTTTCAGCGATCCGGCGATCTACGACTGGTGCGAAGACAATAACGTCTTCTATCTGATCAAATTGCGCAATTCGGGCGGCAAAGGAAGCGGGCTCTTTAGCCACTCGAATGACATGGCAGGTGATTGCAAGCAATCTTTCGGCAGTCGCTTCGGCACCGCTAAATATCTCAATCCGAAGAAGAAAAAATGTGAAATAGAAAAGGAACTCCGCCAGGAAAAGGATAAGAAAAAGCGCAAGAAGAATTTGAAGGAATTGGCTGAGCGCGTGGTGCGCAGATATGGCGAATTCCACTACCAGGCCGGCAAAGGCGGCAAAGACAAGAAGCAGTGGAGAAGACCCCGCCGTATCCTTGCCGAGTGCATCTACGACGACTGGGGACCGCGCCGCACTTTCTGGGTGACTAACATCGTAGGCGAGGAGCCTGCGCATCTGATCAACAAAGTCTACTCCCCACGCGGCGAAGCCGAGCTGCGCATCAAGGACGCAAAAGAGTTTCGCTGCGACAAACTGAGCTGCCAGCAGTTTGTCGCCAACCAGTTCCGCTTACTCATGCATGTACTTGCACAGCGCTTGTTGCAAGCGTTTCGGAGATTACTCCCGCCCGCCGCCCAGCGCATGTCGCTTGCTTCCATCCGTGAGCACTTCATTCGCATTCCCGGCATAGTGCAGGTGAAAGCCAGAGACACAGAGCTCAGCTGGCCATCCGCCTTTCCCTTCAAGAAGCAAATGCATGCGCTGTGCCAGCGACTCACCTCTGCCGCTGTCATCGCTCGCGACTGGATCGCCGTGTTCAATGCCTTCATCAAGCCGCTGACCATACGCATCCAATACGCCGCTTAATTGTCCCGGCCTCTAACCTTCGCGCCCCGGACCAAGTCTGGGTCATTGTGCTGCTTATCGTTTCTTCATCACCTATCTGACCGGCCGATTACGCCCGTGCCGTTCCACTAGCGCCCACCAAAACCAGCTCCGTGACAATGATCGTAGCTGGGCGATCTATCCGTCGGATTGGTTTTGGATCTGCAGAAAATATTCTGCTAGCTCGCACGCCATGCCGCTTTACGGTGATCGCAGCCGCGCTACTATATGTATGAATAATTCAGGCTGGTAGAAATAGCCTCGGGTAATGTTCCGAGGCTATTGCATGGTCCATGGCGTTGCATGGTAGCGGCGGGCAAAAGCCCGCTGTTCTTAGAAGAACGAAATCGCACCGGTCTGGGAATCGATTCGCACTGTGATTGGGATGAATCCCTTGCGAGTGTACAGCACTAGTTGCTGGCGCTCGTCGAGGGAAACGTTCACCCAGTCGAGTACGATCCGCGGAATCAGTGGAATCGGCAGCTCCACATCGAGACCTTTGATCTTCGTCATCTGCAATTCTTGCCTGCCATTGCGCGCCGTAAAGGTCACAGTGGCCGCAGAATGAATGACGATGAAGTTGTGCCGTACCAATGCCGGAGCACTGGACTGCGCGATGAAATCATTGCCGCGTCGTGTGATGCTCTCGAGCTGTCCGAGCGGCAATCGATTCATCAAGCCAAGGAATTCACCGGCCAACGTCGCCAGTTCGTCCCGGGGGATGGCGACGTTTTCAGGCAGCGAGAAAAGTTTTTCAGTAACTTCCTCGATTGAAGGGACACGCATTTAAAGCTCCCTGCGTGTGTGTTGCGGAATAGCAGAACTTCAGCGTATGGTGGCGCGAGGGTCGGGCAGCTTTGCTGCAAAGACCCCTCAGGTGGGTCGCTCTACGCGTCCTTCGGTGCCAGGACGAGAAGCCCGTCGGCACCAATTTCTTTGACTCGCACGCCGAGCATTTGCCCGGCCTTGAGGTTGCGTGTCACGCCCGAGTTTCCTCGCAAGAAGCCGATGGCGCCCGGCTCCATTTCGAAAAGAAAGCCGTGGTTGGTCGCCACTTGCACTTTGGCTGTGATCACGCCCTTCTTGCCTTCAAGTCCAATGAGCGCGCGGTATTTCTTCAAAAGCGGTTCGCGCTCGCTGGCTTCGATGGTGAACACCTGGGATTTTTCATCCGTGTGCCAGATCTTCAGGGCCTCGGCCTCCAGGAAATCCTCCTGCGTAAGCCGCTGTGCGCGGAACAGACGGTCGATGGGCATTGGTCCATGCAGATTGCCGACGCGAATCACCGCTTTTAGCGGCGTTCCGTCGATTTCCATTTCGATTGCATCGGGATTGCGCAATTTCGACAGATCCTGCAGCAGCGCGGATGACGACTGACGAAACACGCGCTTGATGAAGCGTCCGCGAATTAGCTTGCCGACCAGCGTCTGGGCACTCTTGAGGCGCGCGGCAAATTGTTCCGCAGTCAGATCATTAGCCATGATTACCTCCTCACGCGGCAATCCACGGCTTCGCTTCAGGCGGAGCCGCAGTTGCTTAGTCTCTGGTTATGGCGTGGTTTTGCGGGTGGGTAGAACTAGTGAACGGAAAACTGATGTGTATAGGGCATCACGCTAGCAAGAACGCCGACGGGGACCAAGCGAATGTAACCGCATATCCCAAGCTGACATAGGATTTAGCTTGCGAAGCTATTCAAACAGTGGGCGTACGGCGTTGGCGTTGTCCGCGACTTCACGCAGGGCGGCGATTACCTGTTTTTCGACTACGGCGCCGGCATGGGTCTTGATTGTCTCGAACATCTCGCGCAAATTTTTGACTTTGGCAGCGCATTCGGACCACTTCGCTGCAACCGCGAAATCCGCGATTTCGACGGAGACTTCCGACATGGCATGGAGTCCGAGGCTGCTGCATGGTCCTTTCAGCGAGAACGCGAAGTGCACGGTTTGCTTCTCATCCTTTTCTGCAATCGCATAATCAAGGCACGAGAGCAAAGTGGCCGCAGATCCGATAAACAGCGTCACCATCTTGCCTGCGTCGGCGCCGAGAGTTTGTTCCAACCAGGGCACATCCAGCTTCATTTGCTCGGTAGGCAACGTTTCTTCCACTGCCGGCGGCTGTGCTGCTTGTTGCTCCGGTTTATTGAGCACATATTGTGCAACCACCTGTCGCAGGCGATCTTTGCTGGCGCTCTTCGCTATGAAATCATCCATGCCTGCCTTCAGGCACTTATATTTTTCAGCGGCGCGATCGAAGGAAGTCATAGCGACAATCGGTGTGTGCAAACCGAAGTCCGCTTCGAATTTACGAATCTCTGCGGTTGCTTCGTAGCCGTCGAGAATCGGCATGTCGATGTCCATCAAGATCAGCGAATATCGCTTTCGTCGCGCCGCTTTTACTGCTTCCAAGCCATTGTTGGCCGTCTCTGATTCCACGCCCAGTTTTTTGAGCGTTTTTACCAGCAGTTGCGCATTCACGGGAATATCATCGACGACGAGCACGGGATACATTTCAACGCTGTTCAGACTCGCGAGGGTGGGAAACGAGGCGAAAGGCGTCATATTGTTCAGTACGCGTTTATCGGTGCTGATGGTGAGTTCGCGCTGCGAACTTTCGATTTTGCCAAGCTGCTTTTCGAGCATATTGCACAGCGCACTGACGTACCCATCGGACTTCACTGTCTCGGTGGCATCTTTGAATAGGACGAGAATGCCGGCTATGGAATTACCGGTTTGGAGAGCAACCGCGGTCGCTTCGAGGTGTTGCCATTCCGCGCCACGCCCTCTGGGCATCGACATCCTGGCGCTTACCGGTTTGGAATCCGAAAGGCAATTCCGCCACGGCAATTTTTCCTCTTCTATGCGATCGCCGTTGGCGGAAGTGCGGAAGATTTGCGTCGCCAGCTTGTTGGTCTTCGCGTCTACAAGCGCACCGCATGTCTCGTCGGTGTATTGCATCAAGACGTTGCCGGCATTGTCTATTAGAAAAACGCCCAGCAGCTTCTGGCTGCCCAGCGTCTGAAAAATCAGAGGCAGTTGATAAATGAGATCGCGCGGATTGTCGCTGTTCTTTGTCAATTGATCACGCTGGCAATTTGGGCATTGCCTGGACTGTAGTATAAGTACCACCTGTCCGTTACTTTCCCCGTGAGATGTAGGACAAAACCGGCGTTTTCGGGTAAGCCTTTCGAGGCATATAGAAAATTGTCGAAAGGTGAGCTGGCGCGTCGCTTTCGTCGATAGGGTAAAAAATGGGTTACCGTTTAGCCACGCGTTCTCCATCAAGCGTTCGGACATGGCAATTCTGGTTGAGCCAGTCTTTAACCGTCGTGACAGCTTCAGCCGACAGAAAGGCAGTCTCGAGCAAAATGTGTCCATGATTAGGCAAGACACGAACGCTCGCATGCCGGCTGTGCAGGTGGTGTTCGAGCATGCTGATGCTCTGTCTTTTAATCATGCGATCGTTTTGTCCCTGAATCACCAATATCGGCATGTCCGACGGTATCTCGTCTACCAGCGACGCAGTACCAGCGATCATTCGGCAGCTCGCCATGATATCGCCGAGGTGCAAGTTCTTGCGCACGAGAGGATCGTTTATCTCTTCGCTGCAAATTGAGGGATCATCGGAGTAGTAATTTTTGATGTACGGCGAAACATCGACTTGGTGCGCCGGGTCTGCAAGCGCGATTGCAACATCGGCAATAGTTTTCCACTGAATATGATGTCGATGTTTCAAGGCGGGCGCCGAGAGAATCAAGCCGTCGACGAGATCGGGGTGCCTTGCTGCCACGCGCAGCGCAAGCGTGCCTCCGAGGCTTTCGCCTGCCAGAAACAAGGGTATTCCTGGATAGCGTTGTCGCAGTGTTCCTGCCAGTTGTCGCAGGTCGCGCTCGCTTTCAGTGTATGCAACTGCAGTTGTTTTCGTTTTCAGCCATTTCCCGTAGCCGCGCAAATCGGGCGCTGCCACCACAAATCCATCAGCGCTGAGGCTGCGTGCCCAGGCATCATAGTTGGTGCCGTGCATAGCCAGTCCATGAATGGCGAGCACAATTCCGCGCGGCGCTTTGATCGTGTCTTGCCAGACGTACACCGGCATGTGCAGCTGGCGAGCGATCGGGCCCCCGTCCTGACGCACTGTTTCAGCGCCGGCGGAAAGCCCAGCAAGCGCCAGAAGCGCCGCGACAGCCAATTCAAAAATAATCCAATGCTGGCGCACCGTGACACCCCCTCGGTGCACATGATGATGCTGTTCCTAAGCATCCACTCTACGGGATGGCTGTAATAGAGCCGTTTCCCGAACGTATGATCATTGTGCCATAGATGTAAAGAGGTTGTAAATCCCCTAAACTAGTGGCTTTTAGCGTTTTGCTCGGCAAACATCGAAGTTGACGTCGCTCAGGCCATTGGTGCCGAGCGGCTTGCTGTGCGGGACTTCACTTACCGACGATGAGCATGGTGGCGACAATATTGTTCATCGCGTGCAGCAACATCGGGCACACCAGCGTGCCGGAGCGCCTGTACAGCTCGGCAAGGATGATACCCAGCAGAAACAACTGCAAAAAGGCCGTTGCGTCCATGTGCGCAGCGGCGAAAATCAACCCGCTCAACCCGACTGCCCAATAGTCGGCCATGCGTTCGCTGCCGACGAGCTTGAATATTCTTCCCTCTCGAAACACCTTGCGGAAGGAATTGAAAATGAATCCGCGGAATACAATCTCCTCGAAAAACGGCGCCATGACCGCAGCCAGCAGTCCAAAGGCGAGCAAGCTTGGACCCTGCAAACCTTGCGCCAGGTCGGCTGTTACCTGGTGCGGGTGCGGTAGCTGCGGTAATCGCTCGATCAAATCCTGACCCGCTAATCCCAGGACAAGTGCATAGGACGACCGTTTGAGTGCCTCGGTCCACTTGCCGTTCAAGCTGTCCAAGTTGAGATGCAGTATCTGTACCAGACCCAGACCTGCTTTCTTCAATTGCGCGTTGAAATACCAGAGCTCCGCCCCGAAGCCGCTGACGAACGAAGTTACCATTGCCGCCAACATCAATTGCTTGTTCGGCTCGCCGCTGGAGTCCAGCAGAATGTCGACCATGTTCTCCGGCCACATATGCACAGCGAACATGGTGGCTCCGAAAATGACGGCCAACGGTAAGACACTGCCTAGGAGGTAATACATCGCGGCCGTTACATAGAGCTTAGAAAACTCTTTTAAATTCCACGGAATCTCTACAGGCAATCTAACAATCGGATGCACCAGCGAATCCCAAATTCGGTGCGGTATCGAGCGGTTATTAAAATCAAGTTCCGGGTGAATTTTGGCTGGCGGACGGTGGGCTACCGGCATAGGCTTCCCTCATCAGTTCTTTCGCGCGTTGACGAAGCGCCTGAGAATTGGTGCCACTGCCATGTGGTTATGGTTTGCGAAGCATGGTAGCGGCGGGCGAAAGCCTGCGTGCCCCTCGCGCGAGCCTCGCGCGACCGCCGGCGCTGTTTGAACATCATCTAACGTCGACAGACTTTAACCGAACACTATTGCCTGGCTAGGATGGGTGGTTCTCTAAGTCCCGCACAACAACATTTAAACCAGGTAGATCAACGTTTGCCGTGAATCTCCAGTCAGTGCGCACCCAATTATGGTGGCATGGAGAAACACGGCCGCAATCGAAGAAAGGAGCACGAGCATGAGTCCCGATACCATGCATCTCATTCTCGGGCTGGGATTCACATTCGCTACTGTCGTATTCTTGCTGGTTCTTTTGCGCCGAGGCGAAAAGACTATCGTCCTGCACGATGCCCAAGAAGACATGCCGGATGTGGAAGCGCTTGCAGCGGGCAAACAGCCTCGAGGCTATAAGCTCGGTGCGCAAATCAGCAACGGCAAATCGACTGGGTACGGTTATCCGGGCGACCCAACAGGCGGCGGAGCAATTGGCTACAAGGGGCAGAAACTGCAGTCAACGCAAGACTTCTTCTCCCACCGATCCAAATACGTTTCCATCGCCTTAAATCCTGACCTCATGAACAAACTGTGGCCGCGCAGCGATCATGAGTTCAGAAACGCACCCATTCTGTACAGTCCGGCCATCGACAAGCGCTACGCAAAAGAGCTCGAGTCGATGGGATTGCAACACGTCCCGCTTGTCGCCATGGATATTGGACCAGGCGTGAAACGACAGCAAATGGACATTTACGTTCCCACCAAAGAAGAAGCGTTTTCACTCCCGGGCTCGCCCGGGGTGAACGCCGACATTCTTGTGCGGAGCTAACTGGGATCGCAGGCTTCCAGCCTGCTCCTGGAGCGCTATGAAAACTTGCATGAGATGCAATTTTTCACATTGGTCGACCGCATCCGTCAAAGTCTGGAGCGCAGACACGGAACGTTCGACTTACTATCCGCCGAACCATGGTGGTCGGCGGTGTCCTCAAACAGCCTCAAGAAAGGCACAGGACAATGACTATCAACGAAATCGCTTCTCAGGAAGCACGCATCATCGCGCCGAAGCTGCAACGCATCGGCGATCATCGCTGGGCATGGGTTGCTCTTAGCGACCTGGCAGAAATCTTCAATCAGAGCGCGGCCACCTTGTGGGCTAACTATTGCGCCGACGCGCGAGCGGCAACGCTTGCCGATGATTGGGATGGGCAACCCTGGAAGTACGCTATTCCCAGCAGACAGCTTGCGTCACACCGTTTTATCGAAGACGTCTGGAACATGAAAACCGGCGAAGTCGCCATCATTCCCGACGACCTCATGAACCAGGTGCTGGTACCCGCCGGCTGGTCCAAGATGAAGCTCGCCGCGTCCGAGCAGTTCGAGGAGGCCTTGCGCGGCATGTTCGCTCTCATCGACGAGCGCTGGGATGGTGCGCGCAAGATGATGAGCAACGGACTCCCGGCGATCATGCAGGAGCGCCAGCGGGACGTCGAGAATGCGCTGAATGCGGTGCGCACTTACGATACGCTCGGCTTGGTGCTAGCACAGATCGAATCGGCGACGGGCGGCTTGATTGTGTTGCGAAGCGATGAGGAAGCGAAGAGCAAAATTTTCCTCAGTTTCACGAATCCTGCTCCGAAGCAAACGCTTTACCCGGTGCACGTCAACATGAGCATCCGCACGGTGCTCGGACAGCTGAAGTTGCTCGATCTGCACGGGCTCGTCGGCGGAATCTACTAACCATCCCGTAGTGCGTAGGGGCGGCGCAACGCGCCGTCCCTATCGCCTAAGCATGTCTCTTCGACCTTCTATCACTCTAGCCGAACATACTAGATAGCGTAATAGCAAGCGTCGGAAAATTTATCTGGAGTGATAGAGGAGAGCTGCTTTGGCAGCCCTCCTCCATCGGCGTCAGTCGTGCGTGATGCGTACCATTCCCAGAATCGGCGAAACGTTTGCCTTCGCTGAGCGGAGCTGCGCGCGAGTAGCGGCGTAGACATCGACGACGGTGGGAACGCCAAGACCCATGCCTGAATACGTCACCATCTCAACTTTCTTGATCGGGCGACCGATGTTCGACATGTGATCCATCAGAAAACGTAACTCTGACCAGCGCTCGGGAAACACCTTCGATGCTTCGTAAAGCGAATCGATGGTGATGAATCCGGGCCTCGCCGAAAGCGCATCGAAATTATCCAGCGCGAATTGAAACGCGCTGGAGCAGACTTTGGTGTTTCTTCGGTACTTCCATTGGCCGAGCTCGATGGCCGCCAGGCAGATTAGCGCCAGGACGATTCCACAAGCAACGACCGGGTGTGGTGTTGAAACGAGCATGTGATACCGGTTGTGGTCTCCTAGCGGATGCAGACGAGGACGGCGTACATGCCCTCTTGCACCGCTTTGATCTTGAACCCCGCTTTGTCGAGGTAGCGCTTGGTGGCAGCCGGAACGCCGCGCAGGTTTTCCAGCTTGTCGATGCCGCGGTCGCCCTCGAAGTTGTCGCGATCCATCAGGATGCGATAGCGTGCTTCGCCGTTCTCGCTGTCCCTGACAATGGTGTCGAACTCCTTGAGCGCGCCCTTCAGGTCGGCGACATCGCCGTTCCAAAGGCCGGCCCAAACAGAGCGAGCTTCGTCGCTGAAGAGATATGCGGCGCGAGCTTCCGCGTCGCTATCGTCATCGAGCAGGCGGGTGCCGAGGTCGGACAGCTGGTCGCCAACGGCGGCGAGAGCTTTGTCCAGCGCCCGGACGAGTGCGCTGCGGGCACTGTCGATACTGCGTTTGTCAGCCATTTGTGATCCCTGTCAAGATGGATCGGCTGACGCCGATCCGGTTGTGCGCGCGTCTCATGCGGCTCGCAGGTGTTGGAACAAATTTGTGAGTATGCGAACGGTCGCCTTCTGGATGCCGGGTTGCTTGCTTTCGCGAGGGCCGGCGATGAAGACAGTCTCGATTTTGTTGGCGAGCACCCATTGCACGAATTCTGCAGGGTCGAGCTTTCGCTCGAGCCTGATGACGTACTTCGGCTTGTCGCCGCTGATGGCGATGTCTTCCGTTTTACCGGTGCCACCGGTGGGCGAGCCGCGCGTGATGATGAGCGTGCCGTCGGAGTGGTGCACGTTTTTGATCATCGCGGAGCCGAAGCTGTGCGACCCCGTTTCGATGAGATCGTACTTGTCCGAGATTCGTCCGCTTTCAGAACGCCTGCCTTTCGGGCAGAAGCCGCCGTGGGCGACGCCGCTTTTGATCGCGAAGTCGAGTGCTCCGCGATCGACTCCGGTTTCGCCTGCGGAGATGATCTTCTTGATCATGGCATCCTCCCTGGTTGGCAGGACTGCTCCAGAAGTTCCCAGAGCTTTGCCATAACCTTGACGGTCTGCTTCTGAATCCCCGATTGTTTGCTCTCACGGGGCCCGGCAACGTTCAGCTCGCGTATGTTGTGCTCGCGAACCCAGGCGACGAATTTTTCCGCGTCGAGAGGGCGCTTGAGATTCACAACAAACCTCGGCTTGTTGTAGCGAATGGCGATTTGTTCGGTCAGCTTCGTGCCACCACTCGGGCTGCCGCGGCTGATGATTAGCGTTCCATCCGAATGCGCGACGTTTTTCTGCGTGCGATCCGGATAGTCGGGCGAGTTGGTCTCGACGAGATTGTACTTGTCGGAGATGCGCCCGCTTTCCGACCGGCGGCCCTTTGGGCAGAAGCCGCCGTGTGGAATGCCTTTCTTGATCGCGAAGTCGAGCGCTCCACGATCAACTCCGGTCTGCCCGCCGGAGCGAATCTTGATAATCATCACTCTCTCCAGTGGGTTAGAGCAGCGCAGGCTACCAGCCTGCGGGTGAACTTACGCGCGGACGGGCACGCGGTCGATGAACGGATAGCTGATCCAGACGGTCTTGTCGCGGCACTTGTAACCGCGGCCGCCCTGGCTGTCGTTATCGAAGTGGACCCACGGCTCGCCATATTCGGCGCAGATGCCGTTGTTCCACGCCCGACGCTCCATGGTGTACCCGATGACGGGAATCATGAACAGCGCGGCGAGGATTGCAAACAAAGTCATGTTGAATTCCTTCGAGGTCGAGGTTACGGCTGGGCGAATGCCGGAGCCGAGGTTGGTCTATTTGGTGAGATCGTGCTGATACCGCTGCAGCCAATTGATGGCGCGTTCGCTGTAGAATAGCGACCGGATCATCGGCATGTTGCGGAACTGGCCGTCTTTGACGTAGTAACGGTTGCCGTCGCGTCTCAACCAGCCACGACGCTGTGCGTAATCGAGCTCACGTCCGTACGAGTCTCTCAACTCGCGGCCGAAGCTGTAAAGAAAACGCACACGGTCGATGAAGCCGAAATTGAGACTGAGCAGAAGATACTTTGCCGCCATCTCTTCAATCGGCAACCGATAAGAGTTGCCTACTGGGAAATGCTCGTCGGCGTCGAGGCGCCGCAGCCAATCATTCACGCCGTGCGGGGCGAACCACCAGGCGTCTTGATACATGCTGCTTGCATAGTTGCCCAGTCCGAGATACGGGAGCCCGTCGAGCAAACGCCCTTCGAAATACGCGGAGGTGCCCGTCTCGCCTTTGCGGAGCGAGAAGTTCACTGATCCGTAGGCGGCGTGATAGCCGGCCGCCGTGAGGGTTTCATACGCCAGATCGTACAGCTCGCCATAGACCTCTGGTGTTGGCTTGTCGCCGGTGCGCTTGGTGAGCGCGCGACCTTTGCCTCGATACAAGCAGTCATATGTGGTGATGGCGTCGGGACGCATCGCCACCACGCGCTGCAAATCGAGCATCCAATGTTCGCGCGTTTGCCCGGGCAATGCGAAGATGAGGTCGACGCTGACGCGTTTGAAGCCGGCGGCGAGAAGGTTCTCTAGAGCCTTCATTCCGACAGCCTCTTGATCCTGGCGATTCACCGAGCGCAGCGTTTCTGCGTTGGTGCTCTGCAGTCCCATCGAAATTCTGCTGACGCCCGCGTGAGCGAGAGCCTGCAGTTTCTCCATGTCGTTGGCGGCAATGACAGGCGTGGTTTCAATCGAGATTGGAACCGCGGCCCGTGAGCGCGCTTTGAATGGACCGAGTGCTTCGATGAGGCGCACCAGCTCCGGCGTCGGTAGGATCGTGGGGGTGCCACCACCAATGTCGATGCCTGGAATCTGTGTTGTCGCCAACAAAGCATCAGCGGCCTGCAGCTCCCTGATGAGACCGTCTACATAACGGCGGTGCAACGCCGAATCGGGACGAACGTCTACCGCGAAGTTGCAGTAATAGCACTTCGCCTTGCAGAACGGCACATGGCAATACAGCAGCATCTGCGATGCATCGCCGCCAGTGGCGGCATCCACCGGCGCCGCGAAGCAATCCTGGAAGTATTCGCGTCGAGGCGGATACTGCAGGGTAAAATCCAACGGGTGGCTCTGCGCCAAACCCGCCTTTTCCCTGGGCTTCATTTTGACAGTTCCTCCTCGAGAACGGCGGCGACAGACGCCACGTCTTCAGCCGGTAACGTCTGATGGCAGCCGACGAACAGCGACGCGTCCGACTGACGCGTGCAGTTGGCCAGTCCATCATGCTTCAGCCGGGCGAATGCCGGCTGTCGCGAGACGACTCCGCCCATCAGCGTGCGACTTTCGACACCGCGTTGCCGCAGGCGTTCGGCCAGCGCCAGAACATCCTGCTCGTACGTGGTGATGGGGAACACGAAGGGCGAGACGTTGGCGCTAGCCGCATAGATGCGGATGCCGGCGCGGCGTTTGACGACGCGTTTGAGCGCATCGTGAAGAATCGCATAATTCTCCTGGCGGCGCTGCTCTTGGTGCGGGAACGTCTGGAGCTGGAATCGGCCGAAGCAGGCGTTTAGCTCCGACATTTCCAAATTTTGTCCGGGGCGTACGTACCAGAAATTGTGGTTCATCCCGGGCGGCGCTTTGCACGTCGCAGCGTCGAAATGACAGGTGCACTCGCGGCCCCAATGACTGGCGGACTCCACGAGGTGATACTGATCCTGCTGGTGGCACAGAACCGCCCCGCCTCCGTAGGACGAAAGGTGATGCGGGTGATAGAAACTGAGCGTCGTGTAGTCGCCCAACTTATGCGTCGGGCGGCCGTTCACGTGCACGTTCATCGTTTCACATGCATCCTGAATCACCAGCAATCCGTGCTGCCTGGCAATCGCGCACAAAGCTTCCGCCGGTGCCGGAAAGCCGAGAAAGTGCGTGAAGCACACGACGCGCGTGCGTGCGGTGAGGGCTGCGCGCAGCGCATCCGGGTCCATGCAGAATCCGTCACGTTCCGTGTCGACAATGCGCACGGAATAGCCGGCAAGCTGCAGCGCTGAAATTGCCGTCGGAAAAGTGTACCCTGCCACCAGCGCTTCACCCGCCTTTGTCTGTTGTCGGCAAGCGAGGGCAGCGGCAAGCATTGCCGATGAACCGGAGTTGACCAGAGTGACGAACGGCGCATCGAACGCGCTGCCGAGCTCTCTTGCGAAAGCCTGGATGTTGCGGCGAGGAGCGCCGAGTTCACGACTGAGGAATTCCGGGAAGCCCTCGGACTTTACCTCTGCTGTGCAGGGATAGCGACAAGTGGACATGGTATTCTCCAATCCGTTGTTCTTAGGCGTCATCCCCCTTGTCGTGAGGGAGAGGCGCCGACCGCCGCCAGAATGGCAGCCCGCCGTCGATGGAACGCAGTTCATAGAGCAGTTGGTTGCCGAACCAGGCGTAGGCATTTTCCTCCCACGCCTGAGCGCTCTTATCGAGCTCGGTGCTGTCCCAACTGGATTTTGATTTTTCGTAGGAAGCTTTGTAATCAGCTATCCAATGCTCGCGAAGTGCACCGGGAGCTTGACGCAAAGCTTGCGCCATCCAACGTTGCCACTTGGGCGTTGCCGCTAGATGGCCCGCGACGAAAGCGGCTTTGTTACCCGCTTGGAAGCGGTTCCGCATTGACGCGGCGCCGGTATATTCGGTGGATTTCGCCGCTTCATACGCTGCGTCCATCGCCTTCTTCCAGGCGGCTTCATCCTCGAAGTTGTCAGCCTCATACAGCTTGATGATGTTGAGGATGGCGTTTTCCTGAGCGTGCGTGTAGGCGCACTGCAGCATGCCGTATTTGCGATGACGCAGAATGGTCAGCGCCAGTTGTCGCCAGACACGATCGAGCGTGGTCGTCTCCACACCTACCGGCACGGCGCTGACGAAGTTTTTCGTCCATCGCCGTGCACGCTTCGGCGTGAGCGCCAGAAAAATGGCTCTTTCGCCGTAGGCGATCGCCTCAGGAACGTAATGTTCATGCGCGTAAAAGCTGTGGTTGCACCCCTCTTTGGTGCATTTTGCCGCCGGGTCACACCAGGCAGCTTGCGACCAAAAGAGTTCTTCGCGGTTGCGTTCATTTTTGACGTTGGTGCCAACAGTCTTCGCTCGCGCCAGGGCGGCACTCTTGTTAGAGCGCCTACCATCGAACGAAAGCATTGTTCAGTCTCCTTGCTTCAGAGGGAGGCAATCCGCTCAGGGGAGCAGATCGCGCACCGCCTTGAACGCATGACGCACGGGGCCGCCGTGCAGGTTTTTCAGCAGCTGGCGGCTGTACCAGGCGCAAGCACCTTGCTGCCAACCGGCTGCCTGCTTGTCCTGTTCGGAGCTGGAATAGGTGCTGCCGTTCTTCTCGTTTGCCACCATCACGTCGGCGAACCAGAAGTCGCGCAGGGCGCTCGGCGCTTCGGGGATCGCATCGGCGATCTGGCGCTCGTCGGCGACGGCGGCGGCAAGATTCGCGGCCACGTGGGCGGCTTTGTTGCCGGCTTGCGCACGCAGCTTCGCCGATTCCTTGGTGCCGTATGTCTGCGCAACCTCAGCGCGGCTGGCTTCCATGGCGGCGAGGCTGGCTTCCTGCCACACCGAAAGGTTCTCGAAGTCACCGGCGACGAAGAGCTTGATGACGTTGAGAATGGCGTTCTCCTGCGCGTGGGTATATGCGCACTTGAGCATGCCGTATTTGCGGTGCCGCAACATCGTGAGCGCAAACTTTCGCCAGGCTTTGTTGAGGCGTTTGTCATCGGCACCGACAGGCAACGCTCTGGCGAATTTCACCGGCCAAGCCGCGGCGCGTTTCACCGGCTCGAGCGCGATGAAGAAAGCACGCTCAGCATACGGCAGTGCGATTGGAATGTCGTACTCGTGAGCGTAGAAACTGTGGTCGCAAGGACCGCCGCGTTCCTTGCAAGTCTTACCGCAAGGGCACCACTCATTCTGCGACCAGTACAACTCGTCGCGCTTGCGCCCTTGTTTCACGTGTAGTCTCACACGCCGGGCGCGAGCGATTGCAGCGCTTTTTTCGGCAGTGTTACCTTTGAACGAAGGCATGTTACTTCTCCTGCAGTAACCTATCTCGGGTTGCGTGCCTCAACGCGCTGCAGCTGCGCAGCCGTTTATTGGCAGGCAAATTAACCGAGGTTGTGTTTCAGTCTGGGTTTCTTGGGTGTCTCTGTGCAAAAAAGAGAAATGGTAATTTGAACGTACGCGCGACGTTTCATCTCAGGCAATATGAAATACACAGTCCTTGAGGATGTAACGAGAATCTCTACTAAAAGTGCCACCAGTTCTGGATGAGTCCAGAACCTCTTAACACAGTAACGCAACATGAAGGCGCCATGGCATTCGCACAAGCCTCGCGAGCGCGCCGAAGGTGAGGACATCTTATTCGCATCGGTACTTGTCTCTGAGCAACGGATCCCCTTTTTGAGGAACAAGATACGTGTATCCGCCTGAGGCATAAAATTCGCCCGCTTTTTATCCCTAACGGCGAACAATTTTCAGCCGATGAGCCGGACGCAGTGGTGCTCTTATCGAGGGTGAGGCAACGCGTCGCTCGAAGAAACAGGCTGGAAGCCGGCATCCCCAGTGTATTTGACCGCGCCTACATCACCGAGTTTTCCAAATCGGCAATGTTGGATGGCTCGCGACCGCCGTTGGGCCAGAGGGCGACGGCGCCATGCAGGGACGTGCGCTCGGAAGGCCAGAAGGAAATGAATGCCGCCAATTCCGAACGGCTAATCTCAAAGGTGCCATCGGTGCTTTCCGGATCGCACAGCAGGTAGCGGTCGCCTCGCTTTCCGGCGATGGCAATGAAGTGCCCATTCTTGCAGTGGTGATACGGAAGCCGGTGCGCGAATGTCCCGGACACCGACGGGCTGCCTGAAACAATCAGCATCGCACCCGAGTCCAGGGCCGCATCGATTGCTCTCAGGTCGGGCGCTCGTCTGGCGTTAAGCCCGAGCAGTTGTGCCCCGTGTATGACGTCGTCGTTGTCCGTGTTCACATATTCATCAGTGCTGCCGGTCATGGCCACGCGCGCCATCTTTACTAATCTGCCTGGATCGCTTGTGCGAACGAAGTCAGAGTTGGCAAAGAAACGCTTCATAGCCATGGCCAAACAGGCCGGACCACAATCCGAGTTGGCTTGGTCGGCCGTCGGGTTGAACTGGCTTTTGTATTGCGAGATAAAGAACTCATTGGCCAGGTCGGTGGAATTGACGAGGTTGGGTAAATTGGGCGTTCTGGTTGCCACCAGCGAGTGGCGTGCACCATTGTATTGATCGACCACCATGTGTAAGCGCGAGCCGGCTTGGCTGTCGTCGCGTTCGGTGAGCGCGAGCAGCAGCGCCCCGGCGGCAGCAAGTACTGCCAGCAGAAGCTGTTGTTGCATACTGCACCTCAGCAATGCAGGTTATTTGTTCAGATCCTTAGGGTGGGCTATTCGCCGTAAATTGCTGCGTATAAGTTCCCATCTGCGGTGACACAGCCGCGAAACATGCCGGCCGAATTGAACGGCAGAGCACAGTTGCCCTTGGCGTCGATGGCGATCAAACCGCCGGATCCGCCCAGCTTGAGCAGCGTCTCGTGCACTACATGCTCAGCCGCTTTGGACAGCGACATCTTCTTGTACTTCATTAAGGCGCAGACGTCGTAGGCCGCTACCGCGCGGATAAAGTATTCACCGTGTCCCGTACTCGAGACGGCGCACGTGGCATTATCGGCGTAGGTGCCGGCACCTATAATCGGGGAGTCGCCCACCCGGCCGAACCGCTTGTTCATCGTGCCACCAGTGCTGGTGGCGGCTGCCAGGTTGCCTCGGCGATCGAGAGCCACCGCTCCGACTGTACCGTATTTGCGCGAGCCGCGTTGCAGCACCGGGCGTTCTTCCACCTCTTTCTTGCGAGAACGGCGCATTCGCTGCAGTTGCTGCCATCGCTCTTCCGTGTAAAAGTACGAGGGATCCACAATTTCCAGTCCGGAAGTCTTGGCAAAACGCTCCGCGCCCTTGCCTGCCAGCAGCACATGCTCAGTCTGCTCCATCACCGCGCGCGCCGCTGAAATAGGATTTTTAACCGTGTGCACAGCGGCTACCGCCCCGGCGCTCAGAGTTTTGCCGTCCATGATCGATGCATCAAGCTCATTCTTGCCGTCGCAAGTAAAGACCGCGCCGCGCCCGGCGTTGAATAGAGGGCAATCCTCCAAGTATCGGACGGACGCTTCCACAGCGTCCAGGCTGCTCTTCCCCTTCTTGAGCAAGGCATAGCCTGCCTTCAGCGCGTTTTGCAAATGCTTGATGTATTGCTTCTCGCTATCGGCGCTGATATCGTCGCGCGAAAGCAGCCCGGCGCCGCCATGAACAGCCAGCACAATGTCGCTGAAAGTTTCGTGCTGTTTGCTGCGGCGCAGTCGCGATGATGCCATGAGAGGTTTCCAATGCAGGAACACAGGCAATTTTATCCGTTTGGCGTAAACTGTTTCCTCATGACGATCAGGTATGATCACTTCTTAAGCGGCTAAACGGTACGGTGCCATGAAAACGCTCATCACGATCGACGCAGGCAATTCGCACATCAAGTACGGACTTTTCCGCGACGGCGAGATAGTCGATGTCTGGCGCCACGAGCTCGATGCTACAGTCGAGTTGTGCCAGCAGTACCTCAGCCGTGCCGATGCGCCGGTGGCTCTGGCTTGCGTGGCGCCTTCGGCAGGCATCGTGCTCAAAAAGGCCTGCGAGAAGCTCAACCGTCCGCTCTTTCACGTCAAATCCTCCGTGCAGTCGTTTCTCAGAGGGATGAACGACACCATGGGTGCAGACCGCGTGGCCGACCTTGTGGCCGCTTGGAAGTTTTACGGCAAAGGCAGCCGTCCGGTCTTGCAGATGGGATTCGGCACTGCCACTACCCTTGCTGCCGTCACGGCCGACGGACAAGTAATCGGCGGCTGGATTGCTCCAGGCGTTGAGCCCACTCTGGAAGTCCTCCACGAGCGCTGCCAGCTTTTGCCGCTGCTGCGCATGGAAGGTTATTCGCATGTGCTTGGTATGGATACTGAAAGCAACATGCGCAACGGCGTTTTCCTGGGACATGTAGGCATGGTGAAACAATGGCTCGAGTCTGCAGGAAAGGCGCTCGCGCGAGTTGGCGATGACGCACCGGCGCGGGCTGCTTCGACGCAACCGGCACACCCGATTACGGTGGCAACCGGCGGCTGGAGCAGCTCTGTGCAAGAATTCGAACCGCTCTTTCATCATGTCGATCGCAACCTCACATTACTTGGCGTTTACTTGATCGCCGAGGCCGCAGGCTTTTGTGATCCGGATCGCAAACAACAAGCCAGCGCCACTAAGTAAATTGTTCTTGACAATCATTGTTTGGGATCACCGTGCTTCATTACGGTGAGTTTGTCCTTGTTTCCTTCCCCACTTCACCCGCAATCCTTGACGCAGTGAAATAACCACCGCACCCGCATGAATTAATGCAGCAAGTTGCTGTGCGAATTCGGCCGAAACAAGACAAACGAGCACGTCAGCTCATACACACAAACTCACCAACCCACACACCGTTTGACGGGAGTCAAAAATGTTACACGCCGAGTCTCTGACTTGGGCTGCCGCCAGCATGCCTTTCAACGTCATGTCCATGCTGAGGAACCACGTGCTGAAAACGAAGAAGATTCTGAAAGGATTCCACGACGCGCCCACCGGGCCAGCACAAGCCCACCAGGATCATCACCGCAATCATGGCGACAGGCGATTCGCTCAGTATAAAGACCAGCTCGAGCGCGCCATCAACTACACCAACATCGCGCTGCGCGGATTCGCGCCGGCCTCTCGCATCACAGGGCGCAGCGAGTTGGTGGAGATGATCGATCATGGTGTCACCGTCACGACGCGAATTCAAAATGCCCTGTATACGATTCAGAACACCATCCAGGCATCGGTGCTCACCACCGAAGGCGTGCTCGTCGGTGAGCTTTCTGGCGGGCTTTGTGTTCACGCCTGTGACGCGCTCACCATCGCCGCTGCCGAAATCGAGGCGTGCGTCAAGCGTGCGCACGAAGTTTCGCAGACCCCCGTTTCGCAATAAAAAGGGAACCAACTCGCAATGACCAAGAAATTGTCCGATTCAATGATTTGGGCGGCCGCCAATGTGCCGTTCGAGTCGTTGAAAGCCATGCCCAAGACGTTGGGCGCGCTGAAGGAGACGCTCGACGGGTTTCATGACGCGCCCGCGGGCGCAGCCGCGACAGTCACTCGTGAGGAACGGAACGCGCTCTATGGTTACAGTTCTGTCGGTGACAAGCGGTGGAAGCTGTTCAAGGCCGCTTTCGATGCAGCCAAAAAGACCATCAGCGATGCTGACAGTGGCTTGTTGTCCGTTAGCCTGATGAGCGGTCCCCGAGACGTCAAGCCCATCGTCGACGGCTGCTACAAATTCAGCAGCAACCTTGGGCACGGACTCGACGCTATCGACCGTACGTTGTCCGGAGCTATCTTCGACAGCAATGGCAATCTCGCCAGCGAGCATGCGGGCGCGTTGGTGGTTGCGGCGTCACGCATGCTGCAGGTGACCATCACCGAGATCGAAGCCCACATCGAGGACGTGAACAAGAAGATCGACGCGGTCGACACGTCGTCCCGATAATCAACCACATTTCCAGGAGTCGACAATGCGAATGAAATCGATCGTAGTCGCTGCCGGCATCGCCTTTGGTGGCATCGGCTGCATCGGGTTGCTTGGCACCATGCCGGCACTCGCGCAAACGACGCAGGCGACTTCCAGCTGCACCCCGCAGCCGGCGCCTGCTTACGATCCGGAGCACAGCTATCTTGCTGAGTCCGCCGGACACAAGCTGGACATCCAGGCGTCCTGCGACGCAGAAGGCAACATGCACTGGTCTGCCACGGACACTGCTGTCGGCATGCGCATGATGACCGTGCGCGATCAGCAGGGCAAGCTCGTCGAAAAGATGACTGTGTTCGCTGCTCCCGATAAATGGATACTGCAAGGCTATGTCGTCGATAAAAACGGCGATACGATTTGGCAGCAATGGCTGACGGACAGCGTCGTGCCCAAGACGATGACGCTGACCAATTGGAAATTGTTTGCCGTCGTGGTTACAAGGGCCGACGACACTCCCGAGGCGAACATCATGTATTCGCCCTTCGGCAGTTACACGCCGATGCGCATCGAGCGGCGCCAGGCGGATGGAACCTATTCCGTGCAGCAGTTTCGCGGGGATAAGCTGACGTCCAATTGGCGGAAAGCTACCCCGTCCGCCGAGATGGAGGAGCTTCCGCTGCCGCAATCTTGGACCCGCCCATCCGATGCCCTCAAGGATAGCTGGGTTGCCATGCCGCCTGTGGAGCCCCACTTCATGGACGTGCTGCCGTATAGCGGTGACTGAGCGATTACATTACGGTCGCATTGAATCTTAAAGGCTGCGGTGGCACAGTGGGCTATTCCCGTGCCACCGCAGTTGTGTTTCAAGTTTCAGTCGCTACGTTTGCGCATGTCACTAAATTCGTGATAAACTAAAACAGATAGTAAGTCGTTGTGCCTCTAGATGATGGCAAAAGTCTAGATCCGGGGCAAAGAATAAATATCAGGAACAGGCACCGATTAATGCGTTTGCGACTGATACACAAAGGACTGCTTCTTATTCTGCTGCCGCTGGCATGCAGCCTGATTTTTATCGGCTACATTTCGAGGATTCTCGAGCAGGCCGAAAAACAGATCAACGAGCAAACGCACTGCGCCAATATCCTCGCCGCGGCGCAGGAATACCAGGAAGCGCAAGTTGATTCGGGACTCGCCATTATGGTTCACATGGCGTGCCACGATCCAGGCGCGGACGAAGCACATTTGAACGCCGGGCGGAGATTGCAGGCGGCGGTCAACAAGCTGGCCGAACTGTATAAGGGACGAACAGACAAATACGTGGAGCTTTCCGACCTGCGCCACGCCACCGGCAAGCGCTGGCGTCTGCAGAGAGTGGCATTTGATCTGCCGTCGGAATTGGTATTCACGCGGATGCTGGATAAGTATAAAGACAGCAACCACACATATTCGACGGCGGACGTTTTCGCCCCGGGGCTGGTAGACAGGATTGTTGAAAGCGAGCAGTCGGCTGATGACTCGGCCGCAAGCGACCGCCTCAAGTCGATGAAACAGATCTATCTGACCTTGCTCTTGGGAGCAGGCGCAAGCACTGCTCTGACATTGGGGCTGGCTCTCTTTTTCAATCGAAACATTCTTCTGCGCCTTCGCAATATCAAGCACAATATTCTGCAAATTGCCGGCAAGGGAACATTGCATCCGCCGGTGGGCGCCGCCGATGAAATTTCTGAGTTGGATACCGCCGTGCATGAAACTGCACGACAAATTAGAGAGCTGGAAGCGGACAAACAACGTTTCATTGGTATCATCGCAAATAAACTACATTCGCCGCTGAATTCGCTGCGCGGCACCATCGGCCGTTTGCGTGAGCAGAAACAACTGGATGAGCGGGCGACGGAACATTTGACCGTAGCAGACAGCAATATAGATCGTTTGATTCGCATGGTGGCTGAGCTGCTAAGTCTCGATCGGCTCGAGGAAAGCCGCCTGGAGATGACGTACGGACGAGTGAAACTGCAAGACGTATTGAAGTTGTCGTCCGATGCCGTGTCGGAGTCAGCGGCTCGTGCAAATGTCCGCGTAGAGGTGTCACCTTCCGACAGCGTCATGATTGCCGATCATGATCGCGTCGTTCAGGTGATCGTCAACTTGTTGGCGAATGCCATCAAATTTTCGCCGCAAGGCTCGACGGTTAACATATCAAGCACGGATGCAGGAGGGCACGTCGAGATAAGAGTCAGCGACCACGGCCGCGGCATGCCCGAAGAGTTTCGCGAAAAGCTATTCGCGCGGTTTGCCCAGGCATACGACAGTGACAGCGCCAACAAAGCCGGGTTTGGACTCGGTCTTTCCATCTGCAAAATGATTGTTGATCAACACTACGGCAGGATTGACGTTGAATCCAAGCTTGGCGAAGGCACCACCTTCATCGTCACCTTGCCTAAAGAGCCGCCGCGCGCCAGCTCCGCTGCCGCCGCTCCGTCTGCGCAACCGACGCGCAAGGGGTCGCTGGTGAAGTTCCCCGGATGGCTCACGGCGGATGCGCACTTGTGGCAAAAGGGCATGTTGTTGGTTGGATTGCCGCTGTTATTCCAAATCATATTCGTCGGATCGTTGATGGGTTTGCTGGGGCAGGCTAATCATCAGATAGATGCCGCCGAGCACGCCAGAAAGTTCAACTCGCAGGGACAATGGCTGCGGCGCACTGAAATGGAGCTGGCGACGGCCGGGTTGTACTACCGAGTGGTGCACATCAAGCCGATGCTCGACGCCTACTATTCTTGCAAAGATCGGCTGCGCCGAGAATGCAATGAGTTGGTGGCGATTGCCACACCGGAAGAACATTCGATCGCTGTTCGCCTTCGGGAAGCCGTGGAAAAAATCTTGCCGCTCACCGACACATTTGCCTCCGCCAGTTATCCGACGAGCTTCGACGATTTGATCATCAATAAGCAGACCGCCAAGCAAGTCAACGATTACCTCCACGAAATGGACAAGCTGGTCGTTGAGCTCGGTGAGCACGAAGAGAAAGCAACGGCGAACATGCTGCCGGAAGGAACCCGACGCAACATTCACACCCTGCTTCTGGTTGCGTTCGGATTCAACGTCCTTTTGGCGGGGGCGTTGCTGGTATTTTTGAATAGGTCGATCACCAGACGAATTCACGCCATTATCGAGAATACTCGCTTGCTGAACAGGCGCCAGATATTGGCAAAGCCTAGGGATGGCAGCGACGAGATTGCCAGCATCGATCAAGCTTTCTACGCCAGCGCTCAGAAGCTGTTGGAGCTCGAACGGTTTAAGGACGAAATGGTCTCTATGGTTAGCCACGATATACGGACGCCCCTCACTACCATAAACGGCGCGCTAGCACTGGCCGGTGTTGGTGCTTTCGGACAACTTCCGGATGAGCTGAAGAACGAAGTGGAATCAGCGGACACCGAGAGCAATGAGTTGATTTCGCTTGTCAATGACCTTCTGACCGCAGAGAAAAGCAAGTCGGGTAACAGAGCCGCCCTGCAAAAGGTCGACTAGGTGCGAAGGCGTATAGTAGGTATGGTTCAGAAAATTAGAGAGGCGGTGCATCGACAATTGCGATGCACCACCTCTGATTCACTTGCGGCAGCCGAGTTGATCGGCGAGGCTTTCGATGGCAACCATCGAAGGCTGCTTCTCATTCCGGCGCTTCAGCTCGACTGAATTGGCGCCCAGCGTTTTGGCGCTGACGATGATGCGCGTCGGAATGCCGATTAGATCGGCTTCCGCAAACTTTGCACCATTGCTTATCGAGCGATCGTCGAGGAGAACCTCAACGCGATTAGCGGTCAACTGCGCGTAGAGTTTGTCCGCTTCGGCGCGCACCGTTTCGTCGCTGCCCAGCACGAGCATGTGCACCGCGTAGGGCGCGACCGATTCCGGCCAGATGATGCCCCGCTCGTCGTGGTGGACTTCGACAATAGTACCGATCACTCGTGAGGGACCAATGCCGTAGCAGCCCATGAGCACGTGCGAGCGGTCGCCGTCTTTGCCGGTGCTCGTCATGTCGAACGCCTGGCTAAACCGCGTGCCGAGCTTGAAGATGTTGCCGACTTCGATGGCGCGCTCTTCGACGAACTCGCAACCGCGAAATTCGTCGGTGTGGCGAACCTCTTCGAAGATTTCCTTGTTAACGGCAATCTGCTTCTCACGGCAGACGAAGATGGTGTCCTCGCCTGAGGCCACGACGGTCTGAAACTCGTGCGAATATTTGCTGAAGCTGCCGCCGGACGCATAGGTGAAGTAGGTCACATCACCCAAGCCAAGACGCTGGAAAACGCGCCTGTAGGCCTCGGTGGCAATCTCGTAGTAGCGGTCGAGATCGTCCTGCGTTTGGTGGAAGGAATACATATCCTTCATGCGGAACTCGCGGCCTCGCAAGAGTCCGGAGCGCGCACGCGCTTCGTCGCGAAACTTCGTCTGAATCTGGAAGACGGAAATGGGCAGGTCGCGATACGACGACGCGAACCTTTGCACGACGGGCGTGATTGCCTCCTCATGCGTCGGTCCGAGACCATAGGTGCGGTCTGCGCTGCGGCTGGGCACTTTGAAGAGAGCGTCGAAGCCCTCCCAGCGCCCGGTGGTCTGCCAGATTTCGGCCGGATGAAGCGCAGGCAACAGAAGTTCCTGCGAGCCGATGGCTTGCATTTCCTCTCGGACGATGTTCTCGACTTTGGTCAGAACTCGAAGCCCAAGAGGAAGGAAAGTGTAGACGCCGGCCATGAGCTTATCCACAAAGCCGGCACGGGCAAGCAGCTGCGCATTGATGCTCGTCTCATCCTTGATGGCATCTTTGCGTGTCTTGCCGAATAGCTGCGATTGTCTCATTGTTATCTCCTGCTCCGCGAATTATAACGCAGGGCTCGGCGCCGTTAATCGTGCACCGTTTGATCTTCCTTGTAGGGGCGACGCGAGCGTCGCCCTTACGCGGAAGTCCGACTCAGCGCTTGCCGAAGGCTTGCGCGATCATGAACGGCACCATGAAGCCGATGAAGGCAAAGCCGATGCCGTAGAAGGCGGTGATCAAGAACGCGCCGACGCTGACAGAGCTGCCGAACAGGGATGCCACGCCGGCGATAAGCGCACCACCAACTGCGGCGAACACGAGGCCACCGAACATGGTGCCTTCGCGGGGGCCGCTGGACATGGTTCTCGATGTGCGACGAACAGTTTCGCCCCATACGATGCCGACGATGGCAATAACGTACAACACGATATCCATACATTTCTCCTTGATGTTTTTAGGGAGGACGAGGTTCAGGGTTCGTCGAAGATGACGCCCTCGTCGTCCTCCGCCTCGTTCTCGTCGAACTCGTTTTCGAGGCGAACGTCCTCGAGTTTTACACCGATCGCCTCGGCGATCGTTTTGCAAGTGAGTTCGACGTCGATCGTTTCAGCATCGACGACGATGAAAAGCCAGCCGTCGTCTTCCTCTACGCCACCACGCTCGGCTTCCGCCTTAGTCACGATAGTGATATGAGGATACGCCGGGTTTTGGCTCTTCACGTCGACGAACTCGGCAGGAAGCGCCTGCAGCCAGGGTCTATAGGTGACCATGGAACCTCCTTCCAAACTTGCTTAGTGTTCGGTCTCGGTTTCGTCCTCGTCGACTGCGGCATCCAGCTTAGGAGCCGCGGCGAACATTCCCGACATGAAGCCGACCACCATCGTAATCATGAAGGCGATGCCCGTCTCCAGAGTGGGAACGAACGCATGCCCGACGAGCACGATGATGAGGCCGATGATGATGCCGGGAATCAGCATCAAGAACGGCTCGATGTTGTCGACCCATTCGTGGTCGACGATGTAATCGCTGCGCTCGAGGCGGCTGATCAGCCGGTCCGTAACGAAGTATGCCACCAGCGAGCCGACGATCGTGGCGATGATAGTGGCAGTAGAAAGAGTGGCGAGCATGTTTGCTCCTCTATCCTTTGATGCGACGGAGTGTATCTCCGACGGGTGGTAGCGGCGGGCGATAGCCCGCTGTTACGCGGCCGCAGCGGCGGGCTGCGGCCGTTGATCGCGTGACAGTAAGCGAACGACCCTACCGGCGGGAGTTTCCTCCACTGAGTAGCAGTCGTGGTCGAGCAACTGCAGGAAGATTACTCCGCTGCTGACACCGAAGTGCTTGGCGGCGCTGAACAGGCGCAGAGTGCTGGGCGGCACCCGCGCGTTCAACCATTCCTGATTGGTCTCGACATCGGGCGCTGCGATGAAGCGCAACAACGCCGGCAGTTCATCCTCCGTCACCTTCGCTAAGGCGGAGCACTCGTGAACGAGCCCGCTCCACTTTGCGATCAGGCGGCGAATGTCTTCCAGCGACTTGATGGCGAACACCTCATCGCGATATTCGGTGATCCAGTCACTGTCGTGACTGATGGCCAGATGCTCGTTGAGCCGAAACTCCGGATCACCGGGTTCATAGTCGCGAATGTCAGGCATTGCTCGCTTCCTTCTCCTCAACGTCTTCGGCGGTGATAACCACCGATGGAGCGTCCTCCACCACCGGCTCGGGACCCGGATCCTGTCCGAAGTCCTGCTTCATCCGCCGGATGCAGTGCTGTCGCAGATGTTCGTCACGCCGCACGAGGCGATCGGTCGCCAGACGCGGATCGCTCGGCAGGTCTTCCTCTGTTTGAGGCGTGCCGAAGGCGACGTAGACCCGGGTAAGATAGCGACCGTCCTTTTGCCGGCGAAAACCCTTGATGCCGAGTACTTTGACGACGAAGCGATGGAACAGGGTGGCATGCGCCCAGTCGAAGTCCAGGTAGACTGCGTACGGCAGAATCGCCGGATCACGGGGCTTGCGGAACAGAGGGAACTTGCGGCGCAACTTCGTCTTCTTGATTGTTTGGAGAAGCCTGACCGCTCCGGTGAAGAAGTTCGCGGCGATAAGCTTCGCTTGTTCGCGCACCTTTCCCTCGGGAAAGAGGACGAACGAGCAATCGCCGTCTTCGTCCATCGAGCCGACACCGGCTTCGAACGCCACTTTTGTCGCCTGCGAGTTGCCGCGATCGACGACGATGCCGCCGGCGAAAGCGAGCAGAGGCGTGCGCAATTTGTCGAAGGTGCGCACCGTGGTTCCGGCGAAGCCCTTCAGCTTGGCCGATCGCTCGGGATTGCCCATCGCTTCTTCGCGCGCGATATAAAAGCGAATCGGGCGCAGCTTCATGAGGCGAAGAGCGAGCGGGGTATCGTGGAGATAGGAGATGTGCGGACCGAACGTGATCAGTCGGCCGGGGTACCAGAGGTTACGGCGGCCGATGATCGTCACCGGACCCATCATGAATCGCACTGCAATGCGACCGAGGACGTAACGGACGACGCGGGCCATGAATCCTGGCTTCTTACCCCACTTGCCTGGCTCTAGAAGTTTTCTGCCTTCCCTGCGCAATCCGCGCCAGCCAGATCGGATCAAGAAGAGAAGTACCAGAGCGCCCAGACCGATGCCGGCCCAGATTGTCTGAGTGTGAGTCAAGGGGATGGACTGCCAGACAGATGCGATCCAATGGAACATCTGCCAGACGAATTGAAGATTACCTTCACTGAGATCTGCAATGTTTCCCATACGGTATCCTCGCGGTTAAACGCGCGCTCCAGTGAAATCCTGCGCGCGTGGTTACTTACAGATCAGTCGGAGATCGACGCTCGGTTGAGCGGTAATGAGATCTCCAAATGAAACTGTTACTGAGTGATTAAGGGGTCTCTTTGACTTGAGAAAGATGTGAGTACAGATCGAACCTAATGCCGCAGCTTAGAGCGAATCAATGGAAGTTTGCGATCAGTAAATACTTCCTCGCCTAGCGGAAGTTCGCACCACGCGCGCGATCCTTCAAACCCTGATTGCGCCCTCTTTTTCAGATCTGTTTCTGGATGTAAAGAGAATATGTAAACGACTTCGCAATAGGATCAGACTTTATGTTCTGGTAAGTACGAATCCTATCCATACTTCGTCTCGCGAAATGTTCTAAGTCTCAAGACAACACACAAATCAAACTTTGCATTGGTTCCGCAGCGGGCTTTCGCCCGCCGCTACCATGCCGTTTGTCACACTGGGACCGCAGGCTGCCAGCCTGCTCCTGCGAGTCGAAGATATCGAATTGCGCCCACACCCAAAGCTGGTCGCTTGATTCGCACCGACGTGGTTAGCGGCGATGCCGCAGCCCGGGGTTTTCGGTGCATCACCGCTCACGCCGACTCCTAGAGTCTGGCAGTGAGCTCCCCTTCACCTGCCGCGCCTGCTCGAACGATTCGCTCGGGAAAACGTTCCGAGTTCGCGAAGCACGCGCGGTTGCGGCACTGACGACGATAGCAAGTTTGTCGGCCGCCGCTGAAATTCAAGCAATTGACGGAAGGTGTGTAGAAAGCACCTCCGATCGTTGGTCCCAAAAGGAGGACCACCATGACTTTGGAAAGACTGAAACAAACGCTGTCGAAAGCCGAACACAACGCTCCCGATAGCGAACTCGCCGAAATCGCATGGATGGTTGGCGGTTTTCCCGTCCAGCATCCGGTGCGCAAGCAGGCGCTCGGATTGAGCCGCTTGCAAGTGCACGTGGCCAAATTTGCGCCCTGCGGTTCGGAAATCTCGACAATCCTGCGCGTCAAGACCCACTGCGACGACCAGAACAATGTCGGCGCTGTGGCCAACAGCATCCATGCGATGCTGTGCGCGCACTGACGTCACTATTGGCACACCGATTCCGCAGCGGAGTTTGTCTTCGCTGCGGAACAAAACAAGGATGCACTGAATGAGTGCAAACTATTATGGGAATTCACCGGTCGACCCACCGGTGGATCCGCCACCACCGCGGCGGGTTCCGCGCGGTATCGTTGTGGCGTTTGTCCTCTCGCTCATCGGATTAGGACTGTCCGGCTACGTCTTCTTCCACTCTTACGCGAAGAGCGCCGCCGCAGCCCAGCCCGCGATCACTCCAGCCAGCAATTTGCCGCAGCGGTCCATCGCGGACGATTTGGACCATCTTCGGCAACTTCAGGCCGAGCTGCGGGCTCAACAGGAAGCCGAACCAGAGAAGACGCTCGATCAATTGCTCGCGGATGCCGACAAGGAAATCGCCGCGAGGAAATGGGACGACGCCGCCTCTGATCTCGACGACGCGCTCAACAAGATACACGTTCCCTCCCTGCAAGCCGCGGACATTAACCTCAAGCTCGGCAAGGTCCACGTGAACGGCGGCGGACAGGATACGGGCAAGAGCAACTTCCAGCAGGCGATGTCGATTTACGAGCGCGTTTACGGGCCGTATGACACACACGTGCTGGCCGCTTTGCGCGGGCTCATTGCCATTAGCGACGACGCCGGCGAGTTCGACGATGCTGCCAGGCTGATCGATCGCTATACGCGGATCGCCGGGTCGGCGGGCGCGGAGAAATTCGTCGCTTCGGATAATGACGAAGCCGCGGCTCGTTCGTTCATTGCCGCTGCCGAACAGCGTGTCAAGGATGTGCAGGACAATCTTCAGGAAGACCCGCATTGTCTCTGCAACGAGATGGGCAAGTCGATTCAGGATGCTTCGGACCAATACGGTGCTCGCTCTTACGTGGTGGCATTGCTCACCATGAAGCAGGCCGAAGTCAACGATTCGTCCGACAACGTCTCGAATGACAATGAGGTCAGCACGGACAACCTGCTCACTGTCCTCTCGATCATCGAGCAGCATTTCGGGCCCACCGATGCGCGTCTGGCGCCGGTGCTCAAGCGTCTCGTCGCCTCATATGATGGCGACGGCAAATACGAGGAAGCCGATCGCATGATCGCGCGCCTCAGCATGTTGAAGGCTGCTCCAACGGCGCAACCGACGCCGGCGGCCAAACAGAAGCGCAACTGATTTTTTGCGCAAGGTGATTGTGGGGGCGGCGCAACGCGCCGTCCCTGCAGTCGATTGTTTTGTTTGTTAATTTGGAGATAGCTATGATCATCACGATCATTTCCCTTTCGCACCGCCCGCAGTTTGAAGTTTCTGCCGACATTTCCAATGCGGTTTTGCGGCAGATGGTGGCACACAAGTTCGGCTATCAGTCGATCGGTGTGCCGCACTCGTGGATTGGCGTATTGAAATAAATCGCCGTCCGCACAACCCGGAGACTGAATGAACAAAACTCGAAATAAACTGCCACCCAAAGAACGCTACGACGACAGCGTGCCCGACGGTACGCCGCTCGAACAATGGATCTGGCTGCTCAACGAGTGGCTCGGGTCCTCGTACGCCTTTGCCCGCACGGTACGCGCCGAACTCGAGGCGCTCGCCGCGGTGTCAGCCAAGTCAGTCCAACTGCAAGCAACGCAGTCGCCGAGCATAGAGGCGCAAGAAGAGCTCCTCGCCCAAGCGGAGGAAACGGCAGGGTACCGTCCCGGTATCTACGGCCGCTACCTATCCGCCGACGAGGCCGCCGATGAGTTGCTTTCGATGCAAGAAAGCATCGCAAAGGCGCTCAACGCCAATCGGCCGGAACGACTGGCTGTGCGCACGCAGAGAGTCGAAGCGAGAGTCGCTGAAATCGAACGTGAGAAAGACGCGTTCGAGCAGCGGTTCAAAGAGGTCGCAGCGGAAGTGTACAAGGCGTGCCCGGATTACTCCGAGCTGTCGGGCAAATACCCGATGATCGCCTTTTACATCCGAGACCACCTCGGCGGACCGCAGCCGAAGGGATGGGTAACCGTCTCTTCGATAAGCGACATCGGTCTCCCATAAGCAAGACCGGGTGCGTTCTATCCGAGAGCGCACCCGGCAGTTTTTCCTGTAGGGGCGAGGCATGCCTCGCCCCTACACAAGCACGAGGACATCCGATGATTGACCACACGAATGAAATAAAGAAGCCTACGGTCGAGACTGATACCGTTCGGCGCGTTGCGCGCCTCGCTCGCATCAATGTGAGCAATCAGCAGTGCGACACGCTGGCGGCCGAGCTGTCGACGATCATCGGATTTGTCCACCAACTCAATCAGGTCGACACCGAAGGCGTCCCACCGATGACAGGCGTCGCACAGACGCTGCCGATGCGCGCCGACGAGGTGACCGACGGCAACAAGCAGGGCGATGTCCTGCGCAACGCTCCGGAGCGTTTGGATACGTTCTTTACTGTACCAAAGGTGATCGAATGACCCAGCTCATAGATTTGGATTTGACGGCAGCGTCAGATGGGCTGGCTCGCAAGGAGTTCAGCGCCGTCGAGCTGACCAAAGCGTATCTCGCCCGGATGAGCAAGCGTCGCTCTCTGAATGCGTTTATCACCGAGACACCTGAACACGCCCTCGCTATGGCGGCAGCCTCTGATGAGCGGCTGCGCAAAGGTGAGGCGGGCGTGCTCGAGGGAATTCCCCTCGGTATCAAGGATCTGTTTTGCACCGCGGGTATTCTGACGACGGCTGCGTCGCATATCCTCGATGGCTTCGTGCCACCATACGAGTCGACCGTGACTGCCAGACTTTGGCAGGCGGGCGCCGTCTGCTTGGGCAAGTTGAACCTCGACGAGTTTGCCATGGGTTCGTCCAACACGACGAGCTATTATGGTCCCGTGATTAGCCCCTGGTCCGTCGACGGAGAACATCGTGTTCCCGGCGGCTCCTCGGGCGGCTCAGCGGCCGCAGTCGCTGCGCGCATGGCGCTGGCCGCGACGGGAACTGATACCGGCGGCTCCATTCGTCAACCTGCAGGTTTCTGTGGCATCGTTGGTATCAAGCCGACCTATGGGCGCTGCTCGCGCTGGGGCACCATTGCCTTCGCGTCTTCGCTCGACCAGGCTGGACCGATGGCACGCACCGTGCGTGATGCCGCTCTGATGCTCAAGGTGATGAGCGGGCACGATACGAAGGACTCCACTTCGGCATCGCTGCCGGTTCCCGATTTCTCGGCCGTACTTACCGGTGATTTGCGCGGGGTTCGCATCGGCATTCCTCGCGAATATCGCGTCGAGGGTATGCCGGAGGAAATCGACCGTCTCTGGCAGCAGGGCATTGCGTGGCTCAAGTCCGCGGGCGCTGAGATCGTTGAGATCAGCCTGCCGATGACGGAATACGCGTTGCCTACCTATTACATCATCGCGCCTGCCGAAGCTTCGGCCAACCTGGCGCGCTACGATGGTATCAGGTTCGGCTTGCGCGTGCCCGGCGAGAGCCTCGACGAGATTTACGCGAACACACGTGGCGAAGGCTTCGGCGCCGAGGTGAAGCGTCGTATCTTCATGGGCGCCTACGTGCTCTCGGCGGGGTACAAGGACGCCTATTACCTCAAGGCGCAGCGTGTTCGCACGTTGATCGCGCGGGACTTCGATGCCGCTTTCGGGCGCGTCGATGCCATCCTGACGCCGACGGCTCCCTCCGCTGCGTTCCGCATCGGCGACAAGGTGGACGACCCGCTGTCCATGTATCTCAACGACATCTTCACGGTGCCCGTCAACCTGGCGGGTCTGCCGGCGATGTCGGTGCCCGCCGGTCTTTCGCGCGAAGGTCTGCCGCTCGGCTTGCAAGTGATCGGCAAGGCGTTTGACGAACAGACAATGATCCGTGTCGGTGGCGTGCTGGAAACTTCCGCGAGTTTCGACCCGCGGAAAATTTGTGGAGGTGATGATGACTGATCGCAAACCGTATCTGCTGGAAGGCGATACTGGTCCGTGGGAGATCGTCATCGGTCTCGAAGTCCACGCCCAGGTCGTCTCGAAGGCAAAGTTGTTCAGTGGTGCTGCTACTGAGTTCGGTGCAGATCCGAACTCGCAGGTGTCATTCATCGACGCCGCCTTCCCTGGAATGCTGCCGGTGATCAATCGCGTTTGCGTCGCGCAGGCGATCAAAACCGGTCTTGGCCTCAACGCCACGATCAACCTGGTATCTGTGTTCGACCGCAAGAACTACTTCTATGCAGACCTGCCGCAGGGCTATCAAATTTCTCAGTACGACCAGCCGATTGTCGGACCTGGCGAGCTGATCATCGAGCTGGCTGACGGCACGACGCGCACCATCGGTATCGAGAGGTTGCATCTCGAGCAGGACGCCGGCAAGAGCATACACGACAAGCATCCATCATTG
>Ga0134128_10000419_pt1 | contig 59340 bp, 121 predicted proteins | sample KB31754_FD_96462 | JGI IMG/M metagenome (GOLD analysis project Ga0134128, IMG submission 96462) | Terrestrial soil microbial communities with excess Nitrogen fertilizer from Kellogg Biological Station, Michigan, USA - KB3-175-4 | ecosystem: Environmental > Terrestrial > Soil > Unclassified ... | reverse complement strand
GAATAAAACTCTCGCATCGACTCCATGAACTTGCCGCGCGCTCCGGGGGCAATCACTATGTCGAGGCTTCCATAGGGGTCTTCAGGGTTGAACCAGTCAACGATGTACTCGCCGTCCTCGTCCTCGAACCCTGAGCCCTCAATGTAAATACTCAGGCCAAGCTTGTTCTTGTACCGCTCAAGCTTTTCCGCATACTCGGGGTCCGGGCGGTAGTTAGCGAACACGGACGTGAGGCCGCGCTCATCCTTCTCAATCCACGTCTCCCCGATTACCTCTCCGGCGATCATGGTGAAGTCTCGGGACTGAGGACCTTCCCACCCGGTCGGGTGGTTCTTGAAGCTCAGCACGTTATCAAAAGCGTGGTGGTGGTTTTCCAGCAGGCTCGCGGTGTACGTGCCGGAGCTGCCCTTGCCCTCCGAGATGACGCGGACCTTCCAAGTGCCGTCCTCAGACGCCGACTCAGATACGAGGCTCGCGGCCTCCAGTAGATGCTTCTTCATATCGTCTCCAAGTATATCACATAGTCGGTAGTTAGCTCTTGAGTTCTCGTACCTGTTCGACTAGACTACGCACTTCTGCCATCAAATCCGACATAGCCATCTCGCTTCGCAAGCTCACAAGAGTATCCGTCCTCTGGTCAGACTTCTGAGCTGAGTCCTGCCCGCCAGTCGAGTTACTTTGCCCCTGGTCAGGTGACGCCGCCTGCTTAGGGGCCTCTCCACGGGCCTTAAGCATCGGTGGGATAGCCTTGGAATCCCCTGGAATATCCAGTCGATCCAGGACCTCCGCCCGGTACTCTTCGTCGCTCAGTGCGATTGAATACAGGGTGAGTTCCTGAGCCATCCGGTAGGTGTCCGGCTCATTCATCGGAGGCCACGAGATCACAGGTCGCCCGAGACCCATAACCTCGAAGATGTCAGCGTAGAACTGGCTCCACTCATCCCGCATCCCGCTCATCGCGTTCTGCATACCCGCGGTAAGCAAGTTACCTGCACCATATGATGATCCCGCGGCGGATGAATCACTGAGGAGATCAACTACCGAGACGTTCCACGCAGTCGCGGCCATAGCAGCGATGGGGCGAGCGGCGGCAAAGTTAAATGATGCCTGTGCAGAGTTCACCAGTTGAATATCCTGGCCCTCTCCGAGGACCGCAGCTTGTCCCGCGCCCCCCTTACCGAGCTTGACCCCCGCGGAGTTAGCACCCTTCTGAGTCTTCTGGACCACCTTGTAGATGACCTTCGCCAGGGTCTCATTCACGATCTGGCCGTACCGGAGGACTTCACCGTACGCGGCGCTCCAGTGTAACCCTGCTGCGGCGTCAGGAATGCCGAACGTGAACCCGACCTGCCTGTTGGCTCGGAGGTCTACGGCAGTTACAGATGCCAGTACCTCTACCGGCTTACCGCCGACATTGATAGTCTTCTGGCGCTTCCCACGGAACCGGTTGGTGTAGACCCACGCCTGCTTCGTGATGGTATCGCCGCTGGGCTTCGTGTGTGTCCAAGTGCGTAGGTAAGCCCAGACCTCCTCATTGAAGTCCGGGTTTACCAGTACGTTGTCAATCTCCGCAAAGGGAAGCCTACGCACCTCTCGACTTCGCGTGTCACACAGGACTACCACGTTACCCGTGGTGAACCGGGCATACTGAAGCTCATGCTTAGCCGCTCCGGAGAAGATACTCTCCTGGTTCACACTGTTCTCGTAGAACCGTACCACGAGAGAGGGAGCACCCTTCTTGCCTCGATCCCGTTCTACCCCGTCGATCTCCATGCCGTTACCGAACACGAACCCGAAGTGCAGGTCCGCTGCCCGCTTAGGAATAGCTCCAACCGAAATCTGGGTAGCAGCCTTTTCCGCGATGGCCTTAACGTCCGCCAGGTCCAGACCGTACTCGGCATCTCCCGCAGCCAGACCCAAAAGTAGCTGCCAACCACGATCCTGATAGTCGAACATCGCCTTAACCTCAGCACTCGCCTCCTTAAGTGCGGCGTTCTCCTCTAGAATAGGGTTTAATGCATCTGTAATAGCGAGGGATACGGCTTCAGACAGTAGGTTATCAGTCATAATGTACCTAGTTTACCATGCCCCCTTTGGCGAAGTGCGCAGCGACCCCGAAGAATCGAATCCCCGTAGCAATCGAACAGGTACCTTCTCATCGTTGAGGTGGGCACGCCCTCACTTCTGACCAGTTCGGAGACGGATTCCCCGGCAAGGTATCGGTCACGGTAATGGTTGACTGTTTCATCGGTTGGTCTACCCCAGGAAGAGTATTCACCCCTCGATGCCGACTGCTGGGTGGTAACTCGGTCCGCTGGATCATATTCCGGGTCGTACCAACTTCGATTTGTTAGGACCTTCGAGGCACCTGCCGGGTTGGTACCGAGAAGTTTAGATGCTTCGGATACTGTCACGTACCTGCTCTTTGCGTACATCCGAACGCGCCTAACTTGCTCCCACGTAGTTTTAGCCCGGGGGTTACGCTCCCCTGAAACCTCCTCTGAGGTCCTCCCGTCTCCACCCGAGGTAACATTTAGATCAGCTAGTCCGAGGCTTCGGTATTCAGAGATAGTTCGGACTTCTTCTTCATCTAAATCATCCTCGGATACTTCGTATAGACTCCGAATTCGAATACATTCACCCCCGTGCTTATTTATCCACCTTTGCACGGGGAGTTGCCCGTTACTGTTCCTCGCGAGCCATACGTGGCTATAAAGCCTACCCTTTAAGCCTCTCCGGGAGGAGGTTTTACCTACATACCTTATCCGGTCCTCCTCCCCCTCTAGATAGAGACCATAAACCCAGGACTTCTTTTCACCTATCACGCTTCAAGTGTACCACCCTTTATCCTATAGAAGTGGTAACCCCGCTCCGAACATCGGTAGTTCATCGAGGTATCCAAGCATCTCTTCTCGGTCCTGGACTACGGCCTCCCCGGGGGTGTACTCGTTCCACGGGTTCCCTGTCCACGGGGTGAGATCACATGTCGCGTATATCAGGGCATCGGCCCGGTCCGGGGAGCCCCCGATCTCGGTCTTCATGTCCTCTTTCTTGGCAATCTGTACTCCACCCCGAGGGGCGAACGTGTACTTGATGAGGGCAAGCTCATCGAGCAAAGACTTGTCATCCGGGTCAAGGTCAAGAAGGTTGTCAGCCAACTGCTCTTTAGTAGACGAGTAGATGTAGGACCGCAGGTTAGAGTACTTGGTGATGTCGGGGGACTTGCTCGCGCCCTCAACGCCGATTACTTCCCAGTCCCCCTTGAACTCCGGGTTTTGTTCGAGGTTATCCCACACACCTGCGCCGACACCTGTTCCATCAACCCGAATCTCGGTAGGCTGGTGAACCTTAGCGTGCTCGAATATCTTCTTCGAGGACGTATAGGTATCCGTCTTGGCCCACGCCTCCAGCAGGCGGACACGGCCCCCTCGGTTGATGTAAAGAACCGACTCATCCATACCCATGCGCGCGATATCCACCCCGAACACGCAAGGGGCCGACATATCTTCTTCAATGTCGGTGTCTCGACCCTTACCCACGTCACCTGGAGTGAAGAAGCCGGTGCCTCCGTCCTCTGGGAATTGACCCAGAGCCTTTGACAAGAACCAGGGGGACCTCTCCCCCCACATACGCTTCTTCTGCTCGACCCAGCTCTCGGTCGTAAGGTTCTTCTGTAGCGCTGCCTCCATCTCCGGGTCATCAGGGTAGACCGTCTCTCCCGTGTACCAGGGGAGGTCCATGTAGTTGAGCGTGAACCGGTTCCAGTCCTGCTCGTTCTTTGGGTCTGTAAAGAGCTTCTGCCAGGGTCCGCCTACGTGATCCGGGTTTCCAATGAAGAACCCTCGGGATTCCTCGCCAGTAAGAACGGCTTCCGCTGCGACGAACAGATTCTGGGTTACGCCCCCTGCCTCCTCAACGAAAACGTAAGTCTTACCGAACGTGGATCGTGTACCCTGGAAGATCGAAACCTCGTCCCCCTTGGGCGGGACCTTTCCGAACGCAATATCTACGTTTCCCTCTGCGGTACTTGTCTTCCAGCCCATGCTCTCATCAAGCCATCCGGGGAGGATGAAGTCTCGCTCAGCGGCTCGCCTCCGGAAGTCCTTCATGTAGCCCCAGATAGCGCGCTTTACCTGGTCCTGTGAGGGCGCAGTGATGATCGAGAGGGTTTCCCCGATGTCGAACGCAGACCCAGCCCACTGGATCATTGCACTAATCTGGAAGGTCTTCGAGACACCGTTAGAGGACTTGATCGCCGTGCGGTTCTTCTCCCCAAAGAGCGCTGTCTCACAAATCTCCCCCATGCGCTTGTAGGTGCGCAGGCCGAGAACGTCTGACTGCCAAGCCAGGAAGTCCTTCTGGTAGAGGCTTTGGAGGCGCTTATTCTGCATCTCCCCCTGGGCCGCTGAAACTACTCCACCGAGGTTCACTGCATATCTCGCTTCTGTGCTGCCTCGCCCATGCGACGGTTGAATATCTCGAAAAGGTCTTGCTCATCAAGGGAGTGCCGCGCTGCGATCTCGACCACGGACACGTCGATGACCTCCCGGATGAGGGATACCAGCTCCGCGACACGCTTCTGGTTCAGGCTGTCTACCTTCGCAGAGTCCGCCTTCTCCATACGAGAAAGCTCGCTCAGCATCAGCTTGATGTTACCTGTAGAGGCATTAATCATGCCCGCGTAGTACTCGTCCACAGTGCGTCCGGCCCGCTCCCGGACCTCCCGGGACATATCGGAAAGCTCCATCATGAACAGAGCGCGCTTCTCCTGGATCGTCAGTACGTCGACGCCCTCAAGAATCTCCGTCTTCTTCTTTAGGACATCCTGCGGCTTGAGGCCCGTTTCCTCGGCCATCTGGCGTACAGTCTTGCTAGACATGAGGCCCTTCCGGATAGCCCGGTTGACCCTCTCGTCATCTGCGTAGTCTTCTTCGTCCTCAGGGACGGCGACTTCTCTCATCTTAGTCATAGTGTATCCATTCTACCGCACAAGAAAGCCCCGCCTCCCTGCCGAAGCAAGTTAGCGGGGCTCTCAGGAGCTGAAACCCGATATCCGGGCCTTCACTTAGATGTTACACCTATTCGGCGTGCTTTGCAAGAGGCTCAACAGGGAGGGCTGATGCCACCTCAAACTCTTCCGGGACCTCCTGGATTGCGGTCTTAGATACGTTAGGTGCGGCTACGATACCCACTCCAAGTGTTGAAGCCCCCGCCAGGGCGGTTGCGAGGTCCGCCGTTACAAGCCCGTAGGCGACGAATGCTAAGCCCACTGCGACACCTGCTACGTATCCGATGAACCGTGTAAGCTCTTGGATGGTGTACTTCATATTACTTTCCCGTCCTTACCGCTGCGCAATCGCGCTTAACTGCGTCGTAGTGAGATGCTGAGACAATCGAAGTTGGGTCTTTCACTCCGAAGGTTCGTGCGATGTTCGTGTTGTAGCTACCGTTCGAGGATTCAAACTCGTGAAAGAAACCTGACACAGTGTTGAACACTGCGTTGATCTGCTTCTTGTTCTGCACCTTCGCGATATACTGATTCGCCATTTCTTCGTCTTCTTCCTCGCCGCTTTCGGGCGTATCATTTGTGCCAGTCGTAGTTCCATCCGGCTCACATACCCGTACTCCGTTCAAGTCTTCTGACCAGAACCGGTAGGTTGAGTTAAAGGAAGCTTCCACTTCCCCTACGCTCCGGAACCACTCCCCTTCACCGTATCCGTTGCGGCGCGATGAGAAGTACCCGGGTTGGTTAGTGCCGAACGCGTGCGGGTCCCGGATTACAACGTGGCCCCAGTTCTCGTACCGTAACTCTCCGTTTCGGTAATCCTCGTAGGTGCCCCAGTGGTCGAACCATAGGACGGAGATGGAGTCGTTCGGGAAGTTACGGTCGTGGTGCCGATACTGCGTTGCGTTTGCGGCGACTGTGGCGGAGTACGGGCCTCCACCTGCACCTACAACAAGCTGCGCCATATACAGGCAGGCTCCTGCACCCGCCTTTCCCCCGTACCAGGGTGTTACAAGTTGCTTCACTTCATCAGCTCCTTCATCACTTACCAAGTTTACCAGACGCAAAAAGCCCCGCCTCTCCGAAGAGAAACGGGGCAATCTGCTAACAGAAGGAGGCCAGAGAGTAGCCACTTAACAGTGTATCACACTTCAGTCTCTTCCTCCGCGGGCTCACTCAGACGAGTCGGGCTCTTCGGGGCGTGCCACTGATTCTTCCCCAGCTCCTTCGCCACTTGATCCAGAGCCTTCGTCAGGTTCCTCAGGATCGTCTTGTCCTGCTGGCTCAGTTTCAGTTCCATGTTCGACATCTTCTTCCTCCCATATTGCGTATACTCTTGGATTCCACTCTACATAAACCTGCGCCCCAGGGGGGAACTCGTCCCACCACGTTACGTCAATACCCTCGTCAGTCTTTTCGTGGACCTCCCCCTCGGCCCACAGGCTCTGATGGTTCAGTGGGGCTGTCTCCCACGGCTTCAGTTCGATGTACGCCCCTACTACAGTCATGAAATCTCCCTCGTCTTCCCGTGATCCTCGCGGTTCTTCCCTCGCTGCCACTTGCCGCAGTTATTACATTGCAGTCTTGCGTAGGACCCAGAGAGAGTTAGGGCTCGTCCCCTAGACTGAAGGCTCTCGGAGCCACAAGCGATACAGCAGGTTACATCTGTGTTACTGCGGGCCGGGTGAGGCATCTTGATCCACGGCAGTAGAGCCTCCAGAAGCGGCTCCAGGAGTGCCGTATCCTTCTTCGCGTACTTCATCATGGCGTCCCACTCCCTCTTCCGAGTTGGCTCATCCGTATCAGGATTATCCACGATGACCCACATCTTCGCCATCGAATAGTCAAGCTTCTTGTCGTTCAAGATTCGATCTGCGAGGTAGTCCAGCTTGCGAGAGATGAACCGGAAGTTCCGTTTCGCCTCCTGCATGATGTCGATTTGCTTGTACGGAGAGGGCGGGGTCATCCCCTCAACAGCGAACTCAGAATTGATCCACTTGATATCAAAGTTCTTCGAGTTGTAGCCAATAACCACGTCTGCTTCGTCAAGCAGGGTGTGCAGCTCAGCCAGCATCTCCTCCCGGGACTGGTGGTACTCCGAGAAGGCGTACATTTTCTTCTTGCCGTACCACTTTGCCGTGAAGGCGATCATTCTCGGGTGTTCGATGATGTGGCTGATCGGGATATTCTGGTCGAACAGACCGTACCCGTAGAACTTTGCCATGCTGCACTCGATGTCGAGCAGCAGGATTTTGAGATCGGTATTGATCTTGGTCACTTACTATCCCCTACCCAGTACTGATCCTTATTCCGCAGGTGCTTGGCAAGGTCCTGCCGCACTAACTTGCGTGCCAACCACTCAATCTCATCTACAACGTCGGTACTAGTTCGGGGAGCATGGCACGCAGCTCCGATTTTGTAAGACCCGATCCAAGACTTATTTCGGAGTTCAACCCACGGGTACTGTCCTCGGACACCGGTTTTCACTCGGAAGAAGTACCCTTCCGGGAGTTCCGGCCAATCAATACTTTCGCGTGTCATTCAGCACCTCCTTCTCAATCCATTCGGCCCCAATACAGTTCCCTGTCGCCCCGTACCCAATACAGCAGGAGCAAGCATAGCATTCATAGCAGAACAGGTAAATACGGGTATCCTCTGACTCCGGTTTCCACTTATGACTAGGATGCAGATCAGTACTTTCGAGTGTCATTCAACAGCCCCTCTGTGTCCTCGGTCATAGTACCGTTCTCTACTCGCCTGTCAAACTCTTCCCACAGCAGGTCCAAGATGCGGTTTGCGCCTTCTTGACCCCGCACGAACAGCTCGTAGTTGTACGCGGCAATATCCGCCTCCAAACGGCGGTTGCTCAGCTTCTCAATCTTCCACTGCAACTACTTGCCCTCTTCCTTCTCGATAAGCCACTCCAGGTACTGCTTCGCCTTACGGAGGTCAGTGAGCTTGTCCCCCTTGAGCCCCGCCCTACAAACATACTTTACAACGTTACCTGCGAGGAAGTCAAGATGTTTCGTGATATCAATTACCTGGACTCCCCCCGGGAAGCCATAGTGACTCGGGTTGACTTCATCCTTGCCGGGAGTGGGCGTTACGTCGTAGGGATCCACATATTCTGCTCCGTATCCGTCCGCAGGGGCAATGCAGTATGGTACGTGGTTGCGGGTAAATAACGGTATTCCGGTATCTGTGATACGTGTCAAGATCACCACGTCACCTAACGCCGGTTTACCCAAGAGTCTCTTCACGGGCCAACTGTGACCTGTAAGACGAACCCGGTCCCCTACTTTGAACTCTCTCATAGTTACACTCTCCTGTTTCTGTCGTTCAATGGTCACCGCAAGCACAATTTTCCAAATAGCAGCCTAGGTCCGGGATGTGCGAGGGTGGCACCTTCTCGACGCAGGAAGCCCACGCCTCGAACTTACCTATATCAGCAGTTACGAGTCCGGAAACCTCATCAATGAACAGCGTCCCGGTAAAAACTCCGGGCCGTATAAGCGCGCCCCCGTAATCGGTCGGGTTATTGCCGTTCACCCAAAACCTTCGGTACCTGCGCTTACTGGTGCGATTTGGCTGTGGAATGTCCTGCAACTCATAGCTCATTCAGACACCACCTCCAGGCGAGAATCCGCAGTATACCAAAGGAGCTGAGAAGCGGGGATCAAAACCTCATCTCCATACTCACCCTCAAAGTACCCTTCCCGAATCGTAACCCGGTTCAGGTAGTCTCGTAGACCGACCAGACTAAACGCTACGTCCCTCTTGTTATACACCCGGTGATCTGGAAGACCGTCTACCTTAAACACTACCTGATTCGACATACAAAAACCCCTCTCTCCGTGAACAACTCTTATATGAGTCTACTCACCGAGGAGGGGTAAGTCAAGCAATTTATACGGGGAGATTGTTGGCGATAAACGTTACCACTGAAACCCCGACACCGACCGCCGTAATCGTCCACCCGACCCGGCGAGAGTACTTCTGGTCCCGAACATCCTCTCGATCCTTGAACTCCTGGTCCCGCTGTGCGTCTCTGGCCCGCAACTCTGCGAACCCAGCCGCCATCTCCTTCTCCACCTTACTGAAAGCGGTGTCCATCTTCTCGTTGGCGTGGTCTACCCGGAGGTCAAGACGTGCTACCTGGGCCTCCACCGCGTCCTTTGTCGCCATACCCAGCATCTGGTTCTTTACGTCCCGGAAGCCTTCGCGCGTGGTCGCATCTAGCGAAGATATCGCGCTTGAGAGATGGGAGTCTGCCACTTCAGAAGCTTGTGGGTAAGGGTTCATATCATTCACGTACTTAGGACTCCGGAGCAGTGGGAAACGGGCTTAATCCAGTCTACCAGAAACGACGAACCCCTCCAGGCGGGTATGCCAGAAGGGGTTCAGGCCGAATATCGTTTTCGAGACTCGGTGTGGTGCGTCTAGTGTATCACACTACTCGTCAGAACCGTATGTCTGATCGCGAGCTTTCCTCAGCGTCCGGATCATACGGTTGATCGCGGAACGGTCGAGGGGAATCCCTACTGCGTGAGGTGTTCCATCTCGATCATGTACCATCGTAGCGAAAACCTCTGGGTAACTCTGGTGCCACTGAATATCAAGATGCTCAACGGCGTCCTCGTAAGGGGGGTAAAACTTTTCTGAAGGCATCGCGCCCTCCTATTCTCCGCATCTCGCGGCTAGGCTGTATGTATCAGTGTAACACAAAAGAAGCCCCGCTCGCCAGCCTAAACTGAAGAACGGGGCTTTAACCCCGGGGTCTTCACCGCTCAAGTCGGGGGAGGCCGGGTCCGGGGACTACAGGTTTAAGTCTAGCACACTACTCGTCCTTGCGACGTTCAGGTTTCGGAATAGTCCTACAAAACGTATACACGCAAGCTGCTCCGATCATATAGAGTACCAACTTCTCCCCGAGCGGCCACTCAGAGGTGTCATGAGCGTAGATTCTTACTGACGAGGCAAAGGCGACGATCATAAGCATATCTCTCCAAGGGGGTCTCACTTGCTCCCCTTACGCTTTTCAAAATGCTCTACGTGTAGCTTCTCGTTCCGGGTAGTGATCCTATGCCACTTCCAGAGTAACCACAGTGTGATCCAACGCTTCTCTCCGATCTCGTAGGAGAAGTCGCACTCCCACACACGGCACTTCATGCTCATATCTCTTGAGAGGAAGTGCCCGACCCAGACCCACACAACCGTCACGACTACTGCCACTACTGCCACTACTGGGAACGTGGCGAACCCGATCCAAAAACTGCTCACTTAAACCCCTCTCGGTACCCCTCTATAGTTCCCGTGTGGGAAGTGCTGCCGTTCAGCAGTACGTGGAACAAAAGCTGCTGCCAGCTCCTTCGGAACGTAACTGTTTCTGTCCTCCTACCTTCGTAGTAAAGGCCCACGTCAAAATACTTCTTGGGTGCTGGTTTTTCTCGCTTTGCCACGTTTCCTCCTCCTTTATGTCAGGGCAATTGCCCCTACAGCCTATAGCCTAACACGAAAAATATTTCTACGCCACTGATCTCACACTTCCGTTGTCGGTAGTCAAGGTTTGTGTTCCAGGTTGTACTCCAAAACTTTTCGGGGGAAATTCTGGGTGTGGTGCCGCCCCCTGGCCCGTAGCGCGATTCCCTAGCACAAAAATGCAACCTTTGCCACCCACTCGCATGACTTTCACGCCTTTGCCGCTTTTGCCTCTTCGCTCTCTGCTCTCGCCCCCGCACCCACCCCCGTGCGCTGTGCACCTGCCTACCCCCACCCCTACCCCTACCCCTGATGTAATCCCCGTAATGGCCCCTGCCCTGCCCCCTCATATACACAACGCAATAGAACGCCCTGCTATACAGCACATGGCGACACGCCCGGGATTCACACGCGTTTGTGATCTGTAATGGCATTGCGTATTGTTGTTCTTAGCAGGCAGGGAGGACAGGGTGAGAGCCCTCCACTCCCTAGCACATGGCCCTTCACAACTACATAGAGCACAGCACACGGTATGCACCGATCCACCTAGGCACCGGCCACGCAAGCCCACACTACTAGCGCCCCTATGGGGGGTTGCCGTAGCGAACGGCGCGGGATACGGCCCTAGCACTGGACACGCACACCACAGCCCTTATCGGCCCCTCTGCGGGGCACACCGCGTACACGGTACGGGTAGCCTTCACACGGCGTTAGGGGCACGACACATACACCACTACACGGATAGGACACATCATGTTCACACTACGGGCACTATATGAGGGCATCCTAGTAGAGGATGATCGCACGATTGACTCAGTGCATGAGGCATGGTCTGAGTATGACCTGATGGTCGCTAGGTACTCCACCCCGCCACACTACGAGCAGGGGGTCACGGTCCAGCTATCAGACGAGCAGGGTAACGTGCTCTCCGAATCACACTTCGCATAACACAGATAGGACACGCATCATGTCAAACACACTCACAGCTAAAGTCATCAACACCCGCCACGCAGGCACCAGTTACTACGGGAACCCCGCATATGACGTAACACTGGAAACCCGATGCGGAGACACCCTGACACTGCGCACGTCATCGAACGTAATGTTCGCCTACGCTTGCACGAACCCCGAATACCGGGACGAGTTCCACACTTACGAACTCACCCGGGCCGGTCGGATCAAGTACGCTCGCAAGATCGCCTAGTTAGGACACACCATGAACACCGAAATCAAGACCTGGGCAGACGGTTATGGGCGCTGGCACGCCGAAGCACCAGACACCCGCCTAGGTCTCGCAAGGGCCATTGACGCAATCACTACAGAGCTATCAGCCCGAGAGCCGTGGTATTTCAGTGATAACCGCACTTTCGTAGAGGAGAACATTATCAGTCTCCCGTGCGACACCCCGGGCCGCGTACACTTTGCAGAATACGCAATCGAAGAATGACAATGCACCCCGCCGAATACATCGCCAACTACCCCCGCAAATGCGCCGAAACAGGTCATTATCTCACAGAAACACGAGAAACACAAGTCAACGGCGTGTCACTCGCGTACAAAACATGCAAATGTGGCGTAAATAGTCGCGTCTGAAAGGATTAAGACATGGACAAGTTCACAATCGTGCGAGACGGAATGGCCGTCCAACGCGTACAAACCGCCGCACAAGTCAAGTACTATCTAGCTATCTGGCGCGAATGCTACCCGGGATCGTCATTCGACGTTGACCCCATCGAAGACTAGTCGCGTCTAACACACAAACGGAGGAAAGTCAAATGAACGAATGCGCTCACCTGTGGACCACAACTTGCCAATACGAAGAAATAGCGTGCTGGGGTCCGCCACACCTGCACGAAGACACGACCTGTACCGGGTGTGACAAATTGCTAGACACAACCTGTTTCGCGTAGAACGGCAAAGGAAACGAACATGAGCAACCCCGTATGGCACTACAGCCGAGACCCATACATGACCGCCTGTGGTCGCAAAGTAACAGACGTATGGATCGCCACATCAGAACCGCGTGAAGCAACCTGCAAGAAATGCGTACTATCCGCCGACAGTATGGGCGAACTCTAGCAAAGGAATCAACATGTCCTACTCAGAAGGAAACACCTACTGTCCAACCGTCAAGTGGACCCTGTTCGAACGAATCTCAACCTCACACCCCTGGCAATTCGTAGAACACGTAACGGACCCCGCGGAAGCTGGCGAGTGGACAAACCAAAACACCTCACTGGGCTGGCAAAAGTACGCTTTTGTACGTCACACAAACTAAGGAAACGAACATGCAAAGCATCAACCCTGCCGTAATCGGTGAATCTCTTGACGTATGGCTGGCATTCGACCATGTGGACGACGAAGAGGCGAGCCACGAAGCAAACACCTACCGCACAGCAACCGGGTACCGTATTGAGTGGTGCCATAGCGCCGTGGGACTTGTAAGCGGTGTGGACTGCGACACCCTGGCAGACGCTCACGACTGGTATGAGCGCAACGGCTACCAGGACTTTTCAAGCTAAGGAAACGAACATGCAAGAATTCACATTCACCACAGAGCGTGAGGCTGTCATGGCACAGCGCGGGTTTATCTCACGGGGAGTTACCGTAAGCCTCATTGCTTACGACCCTGAGCGCGACGTATACGTGTTTGACGCAACACTCTAACAAAGGATCGGGACAATGAACGATTACAGACTTTCAATGGCGGCTTTCAACGGAAATACAGTCACTCAAGGGCACGCTGACTATTGCGCGAATAACGGGCACGCTACCCTCAATGGGGCTTCCCCGTGGTGCCACCGCTGTGGAGACCCCCTCGCCTAGCCCCTAGCGCTAACGTGTAAGACACTGCCGGTTCACGACCGATTAGCGCACTGTAAGACACAACAAACAAAGGAAACGAACATGCTTAAGCAGGGTATCGAAATTATCGCCGACGCCAATAGTAACTCCGACAACCCAGAGTATGAACGCGGCCAGATTGAGCTTCTGATGAACCTAGTTGGCTACTCAGACGATGGACACGCGCTCCGGTTGTACATCGAATCGGAAGTTTGTGACGCCAAGCTCTACTGGGGATCGCCACGCTCGGGATCAGATAGCTAAGGAAACAACATGAACATCAAGATTGACTGGCGCGCTACCTCAGCCGCAATCGCAATCCTCACAATGCTTACCCTGTTCCCGTTCGTAAACCCCTGTGAGACAGAGGACGGAACAGCTTGCACCTGGGATGCGCAGACCACAGGTAACGGCGCAGGGTCGAGCTTCACAGACTACTACGGCGTGTTTCTCAAGTGGTCTTAGCCGCTCTCGCACTCACAGCGCTTATCCTCATTGGCGGCGCACTCTATGAAAGGAACTACTGATGACCGATCACACTGAAGTATGGGAACTCGCAGGGGATATCGAACCTGCCTCACTCCCCCCTCGCGGCAACTTTGCAAAGCTTATCGAGATCGCTCTGGTATCGGCAGCGTTCCTAGGTGCCGTACTCCTTGTAACACTCTGAAAGGAATCACTTTGGATCACAACACTTCCCACGGCGCTTGCGGTAAGACCTGGCGGCAACGCGGCAATCGCACAGGGCACTGTGCAGGTTGTCACGAGACATTTGAGGGTGTCACCCTGTTCGATGCTCACCAAATCACTAGGGACGGCATCACAGTGTGTAAGCGGCCTGAAGAGATGGAACACCCTAAGGGCTGGCCGCTGAAACTTATCAACGGAAGTTGGCGAAGCTCTAAGCCTCACCCCCGCTCACTGCCTAACAGTGCCCTCACTAACTTACCTAGTGAGATTTGACGCACTTTCACCCCTTCCCTGGTATCAGGGGACACCCCAAGCTTTTTAGGCCGTCAAATCGGCTTACAGTGAATCCGACCCGGAAAGAGAGACCATGCACACGTTCACCCTGACAATCGAGAACATTGCGGATCAGGCGCACCTTGATGCAATTGTAGATTTGGTCAATACCGAGGCTTATGTTTCGATGACTAGGAAGGTTCAGTAATGAACACCAAGACCGCCCCGGCAAAGAAGCCGACACGCACCACACACAAAGACACTTACGCCGCCAAGATCGAAACCCTCCGGCGGAAAGAGATTCGCAAGTTCAAACGAGAGGCCACACAGTGAAGACTGAAGAAGAAATCAAGAGTGTGTTGAAAGACCTGCAAGAGGCTCACCAGTGGGCGCTCCGCAACCGGCCTAGCGACAAGGTGATGATCGCCACCATGTCAAGTCGAATCGGATTCGCTGAGTGGGTTCTCGGAATGTATGACGAGGACGATGCACTGTGAGGACCGAAGACGAAATTCGGGACCAACTGAGGTCGCTTGAGATTGCTCAAGAATGGGCCTCAAGTTACGAGGACATTCTAATCCCAGAGTTCACTCGCTCCCTCACTACCTCTATCAAGATTCTTCGGTGGGTGCTTGGGGAGGTCTGAGCCGCAACACGCACTCCTGTATATGTACAATATATACAAGTAAATAATATATATACTTTATTACTTTATTCTTATACATATAGAGACCTGGCTCTCAGCTCTAATCCGCATGTTTTCAACGATCTGGATTCGGCGAAAATAGCCCCAACTACCGGATCGGACCAAAAACAGCCGTTTCGGGCAAACAAGAGTAATACCGAAATCGCGGAAATCCATTCATTACACTTTTCAACTCCCGCGGAATCATGCGGATCTGAAAAGAGCAATGTAATGACTTATTAGGCTTTAAATATTACTCTTTCATCGCCGTTTCCCGCTAAAGTAAGGGGGACGGCATCAAAAACCATTACTAAGGAGAAACCAAATGACTACCTACGGAGTCGCAACTGATTACGAGTGGACCGGAAAGAGGTCCCGAATTCTTGTTTGGTCAGGGCCGTTCATGCACACGTTTGAGGCGGAAGGTATCGAACTTCCCAAGGGTGACGGATACATGTTGACCACGTACAACGACGGCGATAAGGTTCGCGTAACATGCCCCACTCCTCGGAACGGAGATAACTACCGGGAAGTTGACCAGGCCATTAATGAGGCCATGACAGCGTATGAAATTAAGCGTGGTAGCTACCAGATGATTGGAAACTAGAAATGGCAATTTCAGCCGCACTTGAAAACGCAATCCGCAACCGGGAAGCGCATGAATCGGAATTCTCAAAGACGTACTTTACGCCGGGCGGAACGTTCATGATCGCCACCCCGGGTGTGTGGAACGACAACGGACAGGACAAAGATGTGATTGCAATCGGATATTACGGAGAGGTAATCCCGCTGGTGTTCAGTGTTGATCCTAACTTTCTTTCTGAGGTTACGGCGGCAGCAAAATGACTCGCTTTGACTACAGGCGGATCGCAAACCTGGAGTACTTCGATAGCCGGGACGTGATCGAACGCATGGAAAACATCAAACGCCGGATCGACAAGGAGATGGACAGTTGCAACGGGTATGCGGTTGCTCACCTGCGCCTAGAGCGTTTGGTGCTCTGGACGATCCTGGACGAGCTTACAGAGCACTTTCCGCCCAGTGCCTACTCTGACGTACGGACGGACAAGAATTGCGGCGTGGTCGGCTTTGCGGAGCACTTCGCGACAGAGTACATGAAAGAGCTGGCCGTAGACGTAGGAACCAATGATCCTGAGGCTGGGTGGCCGCTAGAGCACATCAACTGGGAAACCTCCGCAGAGAGCCTGAAGATTGACTTCATTAAGGTTGAAATTCTCGGGTCAACGTTTTACTTGCGGTACTAGGGAGGAAAGAACATGAAGATCGAGATTGAAGGGCGATTCATGACGGTGACCGCTAACCAAACCCGGGCAGGGCAAGGGGCTTCCAGCGAATTCCTTTTGTTGAGGATCGGTGCTGAGTTCGGGAAGTACGGGTTCACCCCTAACGGCATGACAGGAGAGCCGACAGGATCAGGTACGTTCGTTGTGGCCGGGTACAAGGACTGAGATAGGGAAGAACATGTTTTACACCTATGACCAGAACAACTCGGGCGGGGTTTTCGAGTTTGATGCAGAAGCGGGTCTGTCCCGTCATGTGATTATCGAAGCGGACAGCGCCAGTGAGGCGAACGAGAAGGCCGAACAGATTGGGGTGTACTTTGATGATGAAGATGATTGCCAGTGCTGCGGCTCTCGCTGGGGTGAGAAGTGGGCTAGTGAAGAAGGTAACGAGGTTCCCATGATCTACGGCGACCCCGTTGCAAAATACCGCGCCATTGTTAAGTGGCAGGGAGGGGAGCCGGGGGCATATATTCATTACAAGGACGGACGTATCGAAAGCTACCCGGCTTAGAGCGAAGGAGCAAGAAATGAAGATCGAGACAAAGTTCAAGATCGGCGACATGGTGACCATCAAGGGACACACGGGACCCGTCACAGATATCTCATTTTGGGCATCCTCTGCACGGGAAGGCGTAGAGGCGGGGGTGGAGATCGAATACCGTATCGACTCCCCAAGCGGCGCGCCCATGAACGTGGGGATTTGGGCTCACGAGGAACAGGTAGAGGCCCAGTCATGAGCAAACTCAGCAACGAGGAGTGTGAAGCACAATGCCACCCGGGCCAAGAGCTATTTGAGACGTGCAAGCGGTGCGGGGGAGAAGCTTACCCCTGGAGCGGGCATACCGACCCCACACCCTGGATTCTGCGACACTGTGAGCATGTGGCGTGGCCGGAGCGTAGGCGGGGGCCGTGGGATGAACTCATGAATGACCCGTGCTGGGGAAATCAAGAAAACTCGATTGACCGAGCCCCGCGCACTGAGTACTGGACCGAGCGCGGCAGGCAGTGGCACGCAGAGACAACGGGAGAGATAAAGAAATGACGAACAAACTACCGAAGATTTACACGCAAGGGGATCAGACCCAGCAGGACGTAGAGCGCTGGAAGAACGGCACCGACCGGGACCGGCTCATGATTATGTTGAGTGCGTTCACAAGCTCGCCCAACTTGCCGATAACGGATGATTACTACCTGGTGCAGAAGGAGGCCACCGGGGGCTTCCAGCGCAACAATTACGGCGAGGCGCAGCAGTACGTGGACACGCTGACGAGGTTGGTGGAGTTCTACAAGGAGCTGGCAGAGAAGTACCTGGACCATCTCACCACCTACGGAATCATCACGAACCAGTACGGGGACGTGACAAATTACCCGTTCGTCCTTACTCAGGGCGGCGAGCAGGTTCTCGGAGTCGCGGAAATATTGAGCATGGAAGAGCACAACAGCGACTCCAGCCTGTGGCACGATTACGTTAAACCGTACCTGCAACTTGCTAGTGCGGGAGAGCGGGAGTGGATCGCGATCAACTTCCCGGAGGGCGTTGAAGAACTTGAAGCAGAGCAGAGGGAGTGGGGGGAATGACAACAACACGAGTAGTACGCAAGCCGTATAAGTACCGAGATTACGGGGAAGCAGGGGTAATGATAGCGTTCTACCGCGGCAACAAACTACACATTGAGCAGTTGAATATCGTAGAGGCTATCGAATTGCACCGACACCTCGGGGATTTCATTAGGGAGGAGAGCAGGAGATGATGATCGACCCGAACACGGGATTCCCAAGGGCCAAAGACGATCAGTTTTGGCGCGTGAGCCGGGCGGAAAGTCTAAGAAACCGGTTCGAACCTGAGGAGTATGTTCGCGTGGAGCTTGTGGACAAGGTTACCGGCGACACGATGGGGGTACGGGCCATAAAGGAAAGGGACGTAACTAAGGAGTTCTTGCTGGCTTATGCAGAAGATATCCTCACAGAAATCCGCAACAAAGAGGGGGTCGAGTCCTTGCTCGGATGCTACCCGCCGAATAAACTGTAGTGGCGTTCCCTACTAACACCCTCCGGTGTTGGTGGGCTTGCGTTACTAACTTGAGACGAAGGAGAGAACAATGGAACTAGAGGACTACCTGAGTGAGGAAAAGAAAGCGGAGATTGCGGAAGAGATGTTCCGTGATGCGCTCCGGGAGAAGCTGAACAAAACCGGAGGCGTGGACCGCATTCTCAGTAACATCAGCTACTACGCGGTGTTCCAGGTAATAGATGAAGCCGTAACCGATGGAGAGGACACCGTTCGCGAGAAGATTCGTGAGCAGGTATTCAAGTACATTAACCAGGGGCGCAACTACGGAATCTTTCGTAGTCGTACCGCTTGGGAGGACGCATCACCGGCCACAAAGATCGTGGAGGAGTTGGTACAGGAAAAGCGTGACCTGATCCGGGACCGGGCTACGCAGACTATCCGGGACATGCCGTTTGATCGTGTGAAAGACGAGATTCGGTACGTTATGCGGGAGCGAGTTGACAATATCCTGGCAGGGATCAAGGAGGAGTAAGCATGGATATCAAGACAATGTTCAATATCGGAGATGAAGTATCCCTCGGTGACCGGGGTACTAGCCGCGTCGTGGAGGTCAACATTCAGGTACGTCCAGAGGTGTTCCACGGAGAGCCGTATATCTCTTACCGGTTCGAAACCCAGGACGAACATATTTGGACTGCATCAGAGCGAGAGTTTGAGAAGAAATGAACTACGAAATCTTGTATGACCCCCGCCGCTACCTCGGATACCAAGTGATAGAGGTAGATTCTTATAGCGGTAAGAGTGTCTACACTATCCACTCTGCGCACGAGACAGAGGAGATTGCAAAACTGGTGAAGGAAGCACTTGAAGCAAGGAAGGCGCGAGATAATGACCATTGAGATTACCGAAGAGAACTTTACCCGGGCGATGGAGGAGGCAGTACGAGAGCGCGGAGAGGGCTACTGCTACCAAGAAGATTACGACGGGCCTAATTGCAAGTACCAAGTTGACGGTCAGCCCGCGTGCCTGATCGGCCTGGCTCTCGATAAGCTCGGAGTGCCTTATGACGAGAGCTGGGAACACAACGGTGCCAGCGACGTACTGGGCAGGCTGAGAGCTTCAGGGCGTGTAATGGTGGCAGCGCACGCAGCACAGCGATTCCAGGACATCGGGCATCCCTGGGGCGCAGCACTAGAAGCCTACAAGAAGTACCTGGAGGCGTAACGATGAAGATTGACCCAAACACCGGCTTGCCTGAGCTTCCCACGGGGTACTTCTGGCGAGTAGTCAACGGTCACTAAACGGGGTCGTATGGCGTATACCCCGGTATCGAAGTTCACCTTATGAAGAACAGTACGAAACTCCGGTGGTTCAAGCGGGTTCCACATGTGCGAACAGTGAAGATGAACTGGCAACACCGAAGCGATATCGAACTGACGAGAGTACCGGACGCAATTCGAGAACTCGCGGAAAATGTCTACCGGATCGCGAAAGACTCGTTACCGGTACATCATGAAATCGACGCAGAAATTGAGCAGCACGCGGGAGACTACCCACCAAAGAAGCTAGGAGCAAAGTAAATGGCACGACAAGGAACAGTAAGCCCGGTGGAGTTGGACGGGCTGCGAGACGCTTACCTGGAAATGCAGGAGCGCAAAGCGGCGATCCGCGCGCAGGTCCGAGAGGAATACCGAGCAAAGATCAAGGCTGAAATCGAGAGCCGTTCTGAAATCGCAGAGCGAACGTTCGCGGTCCAGTTGGTGCGGCTACGAGAGGCGGGGGCAACCCGCGCCGAACTCGTGGATATCATCGGGGATGGAACAGCGGCTACGATGCGCCGGTACGTGGAGCTGGGCGGCGGTAACATTGCCGTTCGCAAGACCAGCGAGGACCGCAAGGAGGAGCGGGCAAAGGGACTCGGAGTTTACTCGGTAGACGGGGAAACTTTCGACCTGGAGGTTGGTCAGGGTGCTGACGGAGGTACCCTATGCATCCCGGTGACCATCAAATGGCGCGACGGAAAGCCGTTCATGTGGCCCGTGTTCGAGACGGACGTTGTACCGCTTCGAGATACCTACGGGTATTCGCAGGAAGACCTGTTCAGTAAGGGCGCGGAGATTGTGGCTGCGTTCGGAGTTACGGAGGGAGCATGAGTTCCCTACAGTTTTACCTTAAGGATGAGCAGGGTAACCATCAGTATGTCATCGACCCGGTAGAGACATTCGAAGAGACCGAAGATCACTGGATCATCGACAACGGATGGTCCAATCACAAGGTGGTAAAGGCTGAGTACGAGAACTGTACCGCCTATATCCGATTGGCCCCGCCTGACGATAACCCGCTTTGGCGTATGCGGAGTCAACTAGAGTCATCAGGATCAACGGTACGGATTGACTGGAACTAAGGAGGAATCATGAAGCAGAAAATTGAACCCGCGGACATTCGCAAGGGTGACTTGATTCGATGGGAATTGGGCGGTCCCAAACGAGGATACAACGTCGCTGCGGTGGAGTACCTAGCATCCTACGAGAGGGCCCCATGGAGACTCCATGACGGCACCCACTACCTCCTGCATCGCCCCGAGCCGCCGTTTGAGCCTCGCTGGGGCATGGTCCTTCGTCACCCTAACAGCGCCGAAGAGCGCGCGGTCTACCTACCGCTCTGGGAGCGGGACTCTGTACCCTGGCTGGTGTACACCTTCGAAGAGCATGGATGGATGCCCACGGGTTGGGGAGAGCAAAAGATCAAAGAAGGTTGGTTTGTAGAAGAGAAGCCGGAGGGTGTAAATTGAGCGTAGATTTCACGGACGTAAAGGCCGGGGACCGTATCAAGCTGACTCGTAAGAACGGGGACGAGATCACCTTCACAGTCGCAGATGTGAGGGGTCGTACTGCGGAGGACTCTTACAAAGCAGTGTACTACCCCAATGAGTGGGACACCTTGGAGGTCCTAGTTCCGCCACTGCCAACTGGCGAGCACGCGTTGGTGGGGCACCCTACGGACAAAGAGAAGTGGCCGTTTCTTCTGATTGAGGGTAAGTGGTACAGGCCGGGGGCAAGAACCACGTCCCTACCGGGAGCGGTTAGCTGGTACATGGCTAACGAGGGGTACGAAGTTCTTTACGAGGGAGTCAAACAGGAGGCAGAGAATGAGTGAGTTCAAGGCGGGGGATCAGGTTCGGGTTCGTGACATAGGAGACAACCAGGGGTACGAAAGTATTACCCCGGGGCAGGTATACTCCGTACTAAGCGTCAGCTATAGCATGAGAGAGACCTTCCTGAGTTTGGAGGACGGAAAAACCGGAGGATGGTATCCGTGGAGGTTTGAACTGGTGGAGCAAGCAGAGGAGAGTAACGTGGTAGATGTAAAGGTCGGCGATTTCGTGAAGCTCACCCGTAAGGGAGCGCCGGAGCGAACGGTTACGGATTACGTGATCGGGCTGAGTAAGGACGGGGACTTTTACACCCGGCCCGACGCACAGGGATTGCGTTTGACAGGGGGAGACAAGGACAACACGCACTACGCTTACAACAGGTGGGACGTGGAGGTACTGAAGCGTCCGTACTCTCTCCCCACGGAGCCGGGCCTGTACACGATTGCAGGGACTAATGAGACTGTCCACCTTGTGCGTACTTTCCGTCTCAGTGAAGTAACCAGGAATTGGTCAGAGAACTATAAAGAAACGGTAGGGTTAGGTACCTCTGTGGTGGATTACCTAAAGGAGAGGGAGTGGGACCTGAAGCGCCTGGTGATTGAGGAGTAGTCACGCAACGCCCGCTATCTTGCAAATGCGTAAGGTAGCGGGTATTGTTTGCCTAACAACGAAAGGGGTAAGAGATGGATAAGTCGCATATGTTCTGGGGTCTTGGTGATATGGGCGTCTACGAGGACGGTATCCCGGTCCCACGGAAGACCTACCGTTGCAAGACAACCGTTGCAGAGGTCGAAGTCAAAGGTAAAACGCACCTGTGCAAGAAGGTCACTGACCACCCTGGAGGGTGCTTGTGCATCTGCGGAGTGGAGTTCAACCCGAAGGAGGAAGTAAGTGTTTGATAATCAGACGGTCGTAGAGACCGCGGAAAAAGTGTTTGAGCGGTACAACCTGCCTGATGGTGTGACGCACATCTCTGGCAACACCGACAAGGTAGAGATTTACTACCGGCTCGGGGAGTATGACGTTCCAGAGATGGAGCAGATCGTCAAGGCTCTGAACGAGTGGAAGCGCGTGTCCCGAGGGCACTACGTCGTGTTCCACCCCACTAAGATCGACGGTGTTCCTGTCCGGATCATCGCGGAGATTCCCGAGGGGGCATATGATGCATAGCGCACAGCAGGTTTTGGAGAGCAGCATCGAGCGCATGAACATCTGGTGCTCGAAGCACCCTACGGGCGTCTTGACGCTGACGGGGCGGGGCGCTAGACTTCGAGTAGTTCCCGAGGAAAACGGGTGGCTACTGAAGTCACTTGATACTCATGGAAACGCCGATCTGATCGGGGCTTTTACCCGAGAGGACGTACAGAAGTTGGTTCACCGGGTCTTGAAATGGTCCTGGGAATACGAGTTGAAGGAGTAGGAATGACGCTTTCAGATAAGCTACTTGTGACCGGGGCGATCCTGGTAATCCCGGCTCTCGTATCCGCGATAGGGTTCACCATCAGGTATGAGAGTCGCACGACTAAAGCGGTAGCCTCGATGATTATTGTAAGCTGCCTAGGGTTTTTGATTGCATCGGCCTGGGTGTCATAATGGCTACGATCAGGGAGCAGGCAGATTTCGTCGGGCATATCTCCGGCGAAGAACCCGCAGACGTATTTGCTTGGCTGACTGGGCCAAGGTTCGGACGAATTGAGGAGGACGAAGAATGACTGATACAACAAAGACCTTTACGGCGAGTAACGGGACGCGCATTAGACCCAATGCGACCGTGTATGACGAAACCGCAGTGGATTCAGAAGGTCTAACTACATTCCTGACGAACCACGGCACGGACGCCCTGCGGGAGTTCTTCCTGCATGAGCAGGATAAGGAACTCGGACGCTGGCGATCACAGCTACACCCAGAGTGGACTGCCGTAGCGGACCTTGACGTAGTCCACTTTCGACATGATGGCGGCATCCGCTCATTCTCGGTGAGGTTGAAGAGCCGAGACTACTCAGGATGGACCTTGGAGCTTCGAGAGGTCGCACAGGAGTACCTTGCAGATCACCCTGAGCCGAAGCCGTGGCATGACAAGAAGCCCGGCGAGGTATGGGAGCTGACGTACCTTCCGCTCGGGGAACCGAAGCGGACCCGCCCATTCACGGTGGACTCGTTTGGTGGGTTTCGGAACACTCAAGGCGTCCGGGTGGGCCTCTCGCATGAGATCACCGCAGCCCGTCGCATTTGGCCTGAGGAGGGAAACTAATGAACACTGAAGAACTTCAGCAGCTTGCTTGGGACGCAGAGGCCCAGGGTAAAGGGGTCTACGTTTACCGTCACGACTCGCAGCCGGACGTTATCACCTGTGTAGAGATTGACGATGAAGCGTTCGATAACGACTTCCTGGACGTGGAGCTTGAGCCCTACGACTTCTACGCAGAAGGGCAGTGGCGACAGTGAACCAGTACGACGTACTTACGAACGACAATCGGCACATCGTAGTCTTTGCGGAGAGTCACGATCTTGAAGACGGGACGCTGACTCTCAACAAGACTCACCAGGGAATGTACACCGATACGTTCCCAGAGGGGTACTGGTCCCGGTACATGGTAAACGGAGTAGAGCAGGAGAGTAACGATGATTGATCTTGACGAACTACAGGCCGCAGCCGAAGAGGCAGGCGAGCAGTGGAAAAAGGTAGAGGCAGTTTACGTGTCAGCTTTCCCTCAAGGTGAAGAAGATGCTCGCCGCTACGAGGTCAACGAAGCATTGTTCGATATTGAACTCGCCGGTCACGACGCTGCTCTTTTGAAACTCCAGGCTCCACTTAACGCCGCTCTTGCCCGTATCGCCCGGGTCGAAGCACTGCACAACAAGGGAACCATTTACGCAGTGGACAGCGACTACGAGCTTGATGAGAGCCGCCCGATCCTGGATTACTGCGCCGAGTGCACGGAGTACTCAACGCTCCTCGCGATTGAACACTGCCAATGGGACCCCGATTGCCCTGTCGTCGCATGGCCGTGCACGACTGTTCGCGCACTGACGGAAGGAGAACCTATTGAGTGACCGTATCGACCACGCAGTAGAGGCGCGCAAGCACATCGAGTGGGCGCACCTTCAACAGGAGCAGGACGGCGAATACGAGTTCACCGTGCGCGACAACGCACTGATCGCTCAAGCCGAGGCGACACTTGCCCTGGTGGAGCAGCAGCGCATCATGAACGAGCGTGCACAGCAATGTCCACACGGTGACTTCGGACTCTGCATGAGCTGCATCGTCCTGGCGCTGCAAGGCGTGGTGCCGGGGTCATGATTGCTGATGAGGTCCGCGAAGCACTAGGACTAGATTAACCCGAAGAGATTGGAACAACTAAACAGATGACTACCCCCTTCACCCCGATGGATTTTCAGGTTGACGATCAGCTTACTCTCGCGAAGAATAACTTCACCGGGCTCCTGAACATCGAGCCGGGAGGGGGTAAGACCGCAGCAGCTCTCCTGGCGCACAAGAACAGCGGATCAAAGGTGACACTCGTTGTCGCACCAGAGCAGACGCACAAGCGGGCATGGCGGGACGATGCTGAGTGGATTCTCGGCATCACCCCCCGCACAATTGGTAACTCGAACAAGGCGCAGAAGGATGCGATGTTCGACTTCAAGTTTGGGTACGAGGGAATTTACCTCATCACCCCTCAGCTTCTTACCCGTATCAAAACTGAAGAGTTCGGTGGGGACCTGTGTATTGTGGACGAGGGACACTACCTCAACAACGCAGGTAAGAAGGGTCAGAAGCAGCTCCAGACTCTTGCTGACAAGTTCCAGAGCCGACTGTTTCTTTCCGGGACGGCCTGGCGCAACAACTTCGAGCGGGCGTGGGCCACTATGCGCTTCCTGTGGCCGGAACTGTACCTCCGGGATCAGGTGGCCTACGACAACTACTTCCTGTGGATGCGGGATCGCATGATGTTTGAAGAGATCATGATACCGCCGAGGGAGTGGTACCCTACGACCTGGGAGAAGTTCCAAAACCCTCCTGAAGGGTACTGGCGTAAGAACATTCGAGGCGTCCCCCATATCGGAAAGCCCGTACCGGCAAAGAAGTGGCTCAACGAGTCCAACCCGGGACAGCTTGTGTCAGAGGCTCCTTGCGTCATCACTCACAAGAAGCGAGAGGCGTGCTGCCGGTTCCATTCAAAGGCAGTCCAGGGGTACGACGGCTTCTTGTCGCTGGACGAGCCGCAGGAAATTAAGCACGTTATTGAGCTGACTCGCGGACAGAAGACGGTAATCAAGGACCTTGAGAATCAGGGCCTCGCGTGGCTGGATGACAACCCACTCGTGGTTGATCTCCCGATGACCCAGAAGCAGCGTATGCGACAGGTCACCCTCGGTGAACCAGAGGTGCGAGAGCACGTAGCTGAGGACGCTGACGGCAACGAAGTCATTAAGCAGACGTTGCACTGGAACGAAAAGAGTAAGTCGCCGTTCGTGGATCAGCTTCTTGAACTCCTGGACGAACTTGACGGAGAGCCCACCGTGGTGTACTTGGAGTCGCAGTCCTTTGCGGCGGACGCATTGGTGAAGCGCCTGAACAAGGCAGGTCACCCAGCGTTTGAGTTCTCAGGCAAGACCCGCAAGACCCGGGACGAAGACCTCGCACAGTTCGGGACGAAGTACCAGGTCGCGGTGGTGATTATCTCTGCGGGAGGTACAGGACTCGACGGATTGCAGAAGGTCTCCAAAACCGAGGTCTGGATGGAGCGCTCTGTTGACGAAACCAACAACGTCCAGGCCCGGTCCCGCCAGGATCGCTTGGGCGGTCTCGGACAGGTTCAGCGTCACATCTTCATGGATGATCTGGGTTACGCAGACGGTGCGTACTCGGACGCTCTCTCGAAGCGGCTGGCGTTGCAGGCGACGCTCAGAAAGGTGTGACAGTGGCAAACAACCATAGGAACCCTGACAACCCAAGGGTAGACTTCACGCCGACAGGTAAGCCCACGAAACACGGGACGCCTTCAACCTATAACCGAGGGTGCAGGTGCGAAGAGTGCCGCGCCAACCACTACGAGAGAATGTGTAAGACGTTTGAAAATATACGAGGCAAAGGGTTACCTGAAGGAGATAAGAGACACGGGACGATCAACGGGTACATTAACTACTCCTGCCGATGTGAACCCTGTAAGGGCGCGGGAGCCGCAAAGAACAAAGCCGCCCACGCTGCTCGAAAGGCGGGGTACACCCGAAAGTTTATCGAACCTGACACGTTGGAAAGAGCGAAACTGCGCCGGGTCGAAGAGTTTGAATCAGGTAAGCGGAAGATCAATCACGGGACAATGACCGGGTACTCCAACTACAAGTGTCGATGCGTGAAGTGCAAGAAAACGGCGTCTGATTACAACAAAGCTTGGAAGGCTCGCAAGAGGGCTGATAAGCGTGATAAGCTGACCGAACAAGGACAAGGGAAAGAGGATCAAAATGGATACAGTACAGGTTAATACGGAGACTCTGAGGCAGCTCCAGGAAGCTCAAGAGACGCTTCGAGCTTTAGAGGCGGCAGGAGTAGATAATTGGGAGGGCTTCAGTGAGGCGCTGGCTCCCATCCGGAAGAGGATTCATCTTCGAGAGAGAATTCATGAGGAGATTGAGACTTTGCTCGCAGACCTTAGCGAGTATGTTGACGCCCCCGCGGGATGGCAGGCGGGTTATGGCATCTGTGGGGATGGCGCTTTTGACGTAGTAATCTCGTTCCTGGATTGCGTAGACGAGATCAAGAAGGAGGTTGAGGAGAATGAGTAACAGTGGATTGTTCCCTGAACTACCCCCTGAGCCGTGGGACGGAACAGAGGGCGTACCGAAACCTCACTTCAAGATAGAGAAACGCGGCATGAAGATCCCGATGAGCTGGGAGCAGGTTGTCGGCTCGAAGCGCAAGGGGGAGTACGTACCTGTGGGTAATAGGTACGCCCAGCTAGTGTCGTGGTGGGCCGGGAAGCAGTTGTTCCGGATTTACCAGCTTACGGAGCGCCGACTTCAGCGGTTCCGAGCGTACCGGGAGGTCAGCGGGTACGACTACGAAGAAGCGTACTACGATGACTTTAAGCAGGAGAGGAAGTGGGTTGATGATGCAGAAGGCGCATGAACTGGATGCGGGCTGGGACCTGACAGCTACGCACGCGGCTATCGTGGGGAGTCACGCAGTAACGACAGTCCGAACCGGGGACTTCGGAGATATCCCGCCAGGGCACGTCGGGCTGATCTGCCCGCGTTCGGGACTCGCAGCGAAGTACGGAGTGTTCGTAGTGAACGGACCGGGGATCATTGACGCAGGGTTCAAGGGCGAGATTTGCGTGCTCTTGAGCAAGGTTGGGTCTGATCCGTTCCCCGTTCGTAAGGGAGACCGTATTGCTCAGATGGTAGTAGTGCCGTTGTCAGCATATTCACCCGGCTCAGTTTCAGACCGGGGCGAGAACGGCTTTGGAAGTACCGGCGCTTAGTGTAGACTAGCCGCAAGAGGAAAGGAGAGTACCATGGACCACGAACTTACAATCGAGAAGTTGCCAGCCGGGCTCGGTATCATCGGGGAGTGCAGTTGCTCTGATCCGGATTGGTCCGACGAGGGGGTATGGGTGGGGCAGATCACGTTCCACGCTCACACCGAGGAAGATATCCGAGAGTTTCATGCGGACCACGTTGAAGAGGTAAACGGATGAGCGAGTACCCGAAGATAATCGAGAGGCCCTACAAGGTATTCGTCGGGGAGGCCGAGGAGATTGAATACCTAGGAGAGTACGGCGGTGCGGAGTCAACCTGGGAACGCGTTATCTCAGATATAAGCTGGAGGTACGTTCGCAGTTTCAGGCGTAGCTCCGACGCCGAAGCTTATGCAGAACGCAAGTCCGAGGAGTACGAGTTTGTGAAGATCGAACAGGTGGAGTCGGATTAATGGCCCTACCCCTTAAGAGCGGAGACCCCCCTGCAAGAGATGACCCAGAGCTTGTAGATGCGGGAACATTCCGCCCAATGACAGAGCTGAGTAACGCGCCAGGGTCAGGCGTAGAAGGAAGTATCGACCTGTACGACTCATACGGGGTTTCAGTCCCGAAGTGGGCGCAGGTCCGGGAGGTTCTGGTGAAAACCCGGGACCTCCCTAAGCCGTTTTATTGTAAAGTGCGGGGCGTCGGAACCCTGTACGTCGGAGAGGAAGGATGGGAAGTACGATGACTAACCCAACACCCGAACAGGTCGAAGCCGCTGCTGGTGTAACCCCACAGGAACCAGCGGTGGGGTTGGCTGCTCTGGTGCGCACGCTGCGCGAATGTGGAGTGGAAGACGGAATCGACATGAGAGACGCCGTAACCGCAGCGCGTGCATACGCCAGCCCGATGCAGGTAGACGAAGCGAAGCTTGAGAATCTGATGCGAAAAGCCGACATAGAGCACAACTTGTACGCAGACAAGGCGCATGCCGTCGCTGAGGGGCTGCGAGGCGGTGAGAGATGAGAAAGACAAGCCGGGAGCGAGACCTGATTGATTACCCGATTGCAATTCGCAGAACGGTAAGCCGCGGCAAGCGCGTCACTCAACTCCGCGAGTTCGAATCTAAGCACGGAGACGTCCCAGATGAGTTGCTTGATGCTTTTGCGTCCGCCAGCTACTCCGTTGGGTGGGATGCAGGCGTTGCCGATGCGAATGGATGCGACTATGAGTAGGTACACGCCGACCACGGAACAGGTTAAGGCTGCTGCCGTCGAGTGGTTCGACTGGCAAATGGACGATGCCAGCGAAGCGTTCGACCGATGGCTTGCTGCCGAGAAGGCGGAAGCGTGGGAGGAAGGCGTGCGGGATGAACGGTTCACGTTCGATTACGCAGTCGGGCGACAAGCGGAGCCCGAGAACCCGTACCGAAGAAACGAAGGAGAGAACGAATGAACCCGTACAAAGCCATCAGAAAGGCTGCCAAGGGCGTTGGCTACGGACTGGTTGCCGTGCTCGTTCTGATAGCGGTTGTGGTTTTCACCCTGGCGCTTGTGTTTTTCACCTCGGAGCTCTGGTCATACGTTGGTGCCTGGTCCCTTACGTGGCCCATCGCACTGCTGGTGGTCGTCGCCCTAATCCTTCTGGCTTGCGCCTCCATAGTGTGGCTGTTCGAACAACTCGGGAAGTGGTGGCGGCAAAGCGAACGCGAATGGGGGACCCGGTGACCGCCCCTGATGTGCGTACCGCCGCACAAGCAGAAGCGAAACGGATCCGGTTCCGGTTAAAGGGGCGTGATTATCAGGCGAACCGGCATTACAAGCTTGGTTTCGCGGACGGCGCTGTTTGGGGTGCTGCACTGGTCACACCCACACGGGAACAGATCGCGGAAGCGATCGCGTGGTCAGCTGATCCGGAGTACGGGATCGTGGACGACGTTGACCTTGGCGCGGCAGACGCGGTACTGGCACTGATTACACGAGGAACGAAGGAGGAACTGAATGATTGATTACGGTTTTGAGAGCCCGAGCTGGATGGCGAAGACGATTATTGCGCAGTCAGATGGGCGTCAAGTAAAGATTGCGGTGATCCAACTTATCCAGCATCTGGAGTCTGCGACAGGGGTGACCTCCACCGCTGAAGCTATCGACATCCTGGTACAGGTGTCCGCAGTGGGTTCGTATACTCCCCGGAGCCAGGTCGAAGATGTAATGCGTGACGCACTGAGCAAGGCGGATGAGATTCTGGACAACAGCGTGAACGAAGAAGTGAGGAAGTTCCGGGAGGAGCTGGATAAGGAGTTCCCGGACCCGGAGGACGAGGATGGCGACTATTAATCAGCACGCAGACATCTCGATCCCGCTTGCACTGGAGTTTGAGGGGCGAGCCAAGGACGCTGGGATGACCGCAGAAAAGTTCCTGAAGACGTTGCTCAATAACGCTACGCAAGTAGGGGTTGCAACCACTGCTCTTCAGCAGGCGATTCAAAGTGACGTTCTCGACGGGATTACTGACAAGGTAATCTCAGAGAGACACGGATGCACCGTCCACTACGTCATCCAGGTTCGCAACAAACTGGGGCTAGAGCCGAACTGAAAGACGTGTTAGACTGTAGACCGAATCGAGAGAAGGAGAACAACTGATATGGCAACCGCATACATTGAAGGAGAGCAGAAGATGAGTACCGCAAAGATCGCAAAGGCCCTGGCAGATTTCCAGAAGGACCTGCCGACCGTTACCGAGGACGGTAAGAACCCACACTTCGGAAGTAAGTTTACGACGCTAGGAAACCTGTCAAGTGTCGTGCTCCCCAAGCTCTCTGAGCACGGCATGGGATACAGCGCGCCCTCCCGGATCGAGGACGGCAAGATGATCCTCACCCCTACGCTTCTCCACGTCTCGGGGGAATCACTTTCGATTGAGTTCATCATCACAGATACTCAGCCACAGAAGGTCGGGAGCGCAGTGACCTACTACCGCCGATATGGTCTTGGGGCACTTACGGGGGTAGTTGCTGACGCGGATGATGATGGTAACGCTGCTTCGGCACAGCCGCCCGCCGCGGTCCAGAAGGCGCAGAACCGAAAGCCCGCCGCAGCACCTGCCGCCAAGCTGCCACCCTCGCAGGCTAAGATTAAGGCTGAGTTCCTGGATGTAAGTGAGCCTCCGTTTACCCGCGAGCAGATCAACGGGCTGCTTGAAGTCGCAAAGGCGGATGGCAAGAAGGGTGAGGCCGCATGGGCGGTAGTCTACGACCGTCTGAAGAAGGGTGAGGTGGCGTGATGAACAACGACGTAAAGGTAGAGATAGACCTTACGAATGTCGAAGAAGAGCATTTCGAGGCGATAGACACCGTACTCACCCGAGCAGTTCTTGAGTTAAAGAGGTACAAGGGTGTCCGTGTCAGCGTTACTGACGGTGGCGAAGTTACAACTGGGTACTCCACCGGCGAGTAGATAGGTAGTGTGGGCGGGGTTGTCATCAAGACGGCTCCGCCCTTGACGTAGGAAGGAGGGGTAATGAGTTCACCAAAGCTAAGCATCGCAGCAAGCGGTTTCGGGGGTCGCGGGTACGCCGACATTTTTGGGGTCAATGACGGTAAGACCCTCATGAGTATCACCACTGCACTCGGAGCAGAGGACAAGCCAGGTATCCGAGCCTGGGAGCGCCAGCAGATTGCCGCGTTTGCGGTAACGCACATTGACGAGATCGCGTCAAAAGACGTAGAGGTAGGGTACCGGTACCTTCAGGCCGTTCCAAAGTTCCTTACGCCTCAGAAGCACGATGAACTTCCCGCTGACCTGGACCTGTGGAACTCCGCTGAGTATGCGTTGAACGAGGCCGCAGAGGCAGGGACCTGGATTCACGCTTACATCGAGGACTACTTCAACGGGGGGTTCCCCGAGGAGCCGATCCGGGAAGACCACTACCAGATGGTCGAGGCGTTTCATCTTTGGGAGTCCCAGCACGAGATTGAAGTACTTTCCACTGAGCGTACCGTGTTCGGGGATGGGTACGCAGGTACCGGCGACCTCACTGCGATTATCGACGGGGTAGTTACCTTGGGAGATGCAAAGACTTCTCGTAACATCCAGTCAAGCCACAAGGCACAGCTCGCAGCTATCGGAGCGGCGCTAACATCTGCTCGGGAGGTGCCGGAGGGTACAGAGGGCGCTATCAAGCACAAGCTCCAGCCTAAGGTCGCAGAAGAGTACGGCGGACAGGAGTCCGGATGGTTCGTGGAGGAGCCCATCCCGGACTTCCAGCAGTACGCTGTGATCCAGGTTCGCCCCGGAGAAATCGGCAAGTACGGAGAGTGGATTGAGCCGTTCTGCAAGATGCACGTAATCCCTCAGCGCGAAATTGACGCGGGTTTCCAGTTGTTTACTTCCCTCCGTGACGTTAGACTGGCTCAGAAGGCAATGAAGGATGCAGAGAAGGAGAGTAGCAAGTGATTGAGAACTTGGAAGTGAAGGCGGACGCCCTTCGGGAATTAGTTGATCTGGTTGTTGAAGAGAGTGCCAACGGGGCCTGGGAGCGTCCCGTGGCAGAAAAGCTTTGCGACGCACTGAAGACAACAGAGGCAATCGACGTTCTGAAGGTCCTTATCTCGAAGGAGTCAAAGAATGGCTAGGTTTAAAACGGCGGACCTCCGGCGTATCGTCCGGGAGGAGATTGACCAAGCATCCCTTATCCAGACGTTGAAAGACGAACAGTTTAAGAGGATGGGTCCCGATACACATAAGACTTGGGAGCGATTGAGGTCAGGTACGATCCCTATCAAAATCGGTAAGGAGGGTAGCTCTGACCCTCTTGCATCCGAGATTGATTGGCGCTCCGTTGTTGACCAGGTGCTGAGTGCGTACTGGGAAGTAGTAGAGGAGGAAGTCAATGAGTGAAGCAAAGTATTTCGTCTTTGACGTGGAATCAGGGGGGATTGACGTATTCGAAGATCGAGTCGTGCAGTTCTTCGGTGCGACCGCCGATAGGGATGGCAACCTGATTGACACCTGGGAGATTTTCATTAACCCGGGTGTAGATATTGCACAAGGTGCCATCGACGTACACGGGTTCACGAACGAGTTCCTACGGGACAACGGAGCGCAACCTGCGGACGCCTTTGAAGACATTCGAGCCCTGTTCTTGAAGCACCGGCACCTCGGTATCGTGGCGTTCAACATGAATTACGACCTCAGTATTCTGGACTCCGAGATGAAGCGTCACAACGTAACAGAGACGTTCGGAAGCTGGTTCTCAGAGAACGCCGCCCTGATCGACGGCCTTGTGATTGATCGGGCGAAGGATAAGTACCGCAAGGGCAAGCGTACTCTGGAGTCGCAAGCTAGGCACTACGGAGTACCTTTCGACTCGGACGAGGCACACGATGCCAGGTACGATGTCGAGAAGACTGCTCAGGTCACCTCCCGGATCGTGGGGAAGTACGGCACGCCGACCACCAAGCAGCAGTCTCAGTGGTACCAGGCTTGGGCCGACAACTTCGAGCAGTACAAACGGGAGACAGACCGAAACTTCAAGATGGATAACAAAGATTGGCCGCTCCGCTTGGCCTAGGTTGAGGAACGTGCTAGAGTTTACAACGAATCGAAATATGGAAGAGGAGAAGGTGTCGATTAATCCTGTTGAAGTTGTTATCCGTAACGCGAAGTACACTCAGAGGGAGTTGAAGATCAAGGTTATTGCAACTGCACTTGCAACCTTGATTCGAACACTCCTGGTCATGTGGTTGGTACCTCCGGTATCTTCCATGTTTAGTCTCGACCTGCACCCGAACTTCGGACTGTCGTTACTGGTAGTCCTGTTGGTGAATACCCTGACCCGTGGAAGCCGGGTAGATACCCTGCTCCCGCACCATGAAAACGGGTATTTGAAAAAGTAGTAACGTCGTGCTACACTCTTAAATGCAGTAACCGAGAGAAGGAGAAAGAATGACCATCAACCCTAATAACTACAAAGGTATCTCAGCGACTATCGTAGGGTACGCAGGTGCCGACGCAGTATTCCCAAACTACGACCCGAAGGGTGAGAAGGGACGTAGCCAGTTCCGACTCCCGGTGGACCACGGCTACAAGGACAAGAAGAACAACGACGAGTGGAAGAAGACGGGGACTACTTGGATTACGGTCACCGGGCCCACGGCCAATATCGGCCACATCCGGAAGGGTGACAAGGTTCGGATTGACGATGCCAAGTTTGAATCGCGAGAGTACACCCGCAAAGACGGTACGATCGGTCAGGAGTTTGAGACTTCATTTGGCACCGTGACCCTCCTGGAGTCCAAGAACGGCGGTGCACCTGCGTCAGACGGCTTCGATGATGACGAGCAGCCCTTCTAGGTAGAAATACGACTTGGCGAGGTCGATAAACTACGCACTGGCCCACTTAGCTCAGCGGATAGAGCGCTTCCCTCCTAAGGAAGAAGTCACAGGTTCAAATCCTGTAGTGGGCGCGGCAGTTTAAGGCTCGAAGGGTTGCAGCCCGGGGAGAAACACTGCTAGGGAAATGGTGTAGTGGTAACACGCTCAAAAACGAAAGAGCCACGTAACTGCAATAAGTGCGACTTGAGTAGGCATAGCTTTGAGCCCCAGGTTCGATTCCTGGTTTCCCGCAATGCGAGACCGCTGGGCTTACCCGGGGGGTAAGGTTGCAACCCTCGCAGAAGTCCTCGAAGGCTGAGTTCCCGTATCGCCAGGTGCGACCGGTACTCGTAAGCTAGTGAAACCCTTCGAGGCAATTTTTGATGGCGACATGCTAGACTGATTAACCCAGAGACAACTACAGAGAGGGGCTTGATTTGACGACGATGGAGCTAGCACTTAGCTTGGCAGACTTCGGGATGCACGTCTTCCCAGTAACACACGGAGAAGACAACACCAAGAAGCCCCTTACGAAGAACGGGCACCTGGACTCTACTCAGGACCCAGGGGTTATCCAGGACTGGTGGGAGAAGTGGCCCTCTGCAAAGGTGGGGGTTGCTACCGGGGCGTCGGGACTGAACGTTGCAGACGTGGATATCAAGAACGGCCACGACGGGTTCGAGTCGATTGCCGAGGCTTGGAAAGACCTTCCGGACACGTTCTCATACGAGACGGGTACAGGTGGATACCACTTCATCTACGCAGCGCCGAAGGGGCTAGAGCTTAACGGCGTAGCCAACTACCGGGGCATGGACGGGGTTGACCGTCGAGCGGGAAGCTCCTGGGTACTCTGGGTGGGGGGTGTGCCGTCCTCATGGGGCGAGATCGTACCGGCCCCGGAGTGGCTGAATGACGAGGTTCAGGTTCGCCAGGTTCACGAGTTCGAAGGTACTCTCAAGGACTGGTATGAAAACCTCCTGCCAGGTGAGCCAAACGCACTTACTCGGAAGGCCATCGAGCGGGCCACAGAGCGCTTCGAAAAGCTGAACCGCGACTTCTCACACTCGGACATCGTAGAGATGCAGTATGAGGCTGTCCGTCTTGGCTCCGAAGGGAATGCGGGCGTACCGCAGCTCCTGGATCACATCGAAGACCTGTTTCTGTCCCGGGAGGGAGAGCATTCCCGCAGTGAGCAGGACTGGGGGCACGAGTGGCAGGAGGCGCTTCAGTCTGCTATCGAGAAGTTCGGTGACGCGATTGAGAAGCTGAAGAACCTTCCTGAGTACAACCTAAGTATCGTCCCGAAGAACATCTCTGACACGCTAGTGACTCAGAAGACTGACAAGACGGGGTACTCTAAGCTCCTCGGGGAGCTGATCCGGAACACGGATGACGATGATCGCATTGCCAGCATCCTTTGGAACTGTCCTGCAACCACGGACATCGCCCGGGACTGGGGCCTTGAGTTCACTTACACTCGAATCCAGGAAGCCCGTGTAAAGCCGGAGCCTACCCGCGAGAACCCCCGTATCGAGGAGCAGCGTGAGCAGGCGACGGTCACCCCGGAGTTCACCAGCACAGAACTCCTCAGCAAGGACGAGTGCGAGTACATCGCTAAGCGCCCTACGTTCGTGGACCACTTCGTTGAAATGGCGAAAGGGTTCGACTACGATCAGTTCGCGTACTTCCGGGCCGCAGGTTGGTCGGTACTGTCTATGGCAATGAGCTTCCAGGGGTTTGTGCCGGAGGGCGGCGCAGGCAAGCACTCTCTGAACTTCTGGAACATCATCATTGGCGACTCCGGCACCGGTAAGACTCTCGTTCAGCAGATTCGCGATATGGCGATGCGGAAGCTGTTTGAACACGAGCGTGGGGACGGAGTACCGTACTACGATCTCGGGTCGGATTCATCGCCCCAGGGTCTTCTCGCGGCGCTTCTGGAGCGGGATAACCGCCCGTCCATTCTCAGTGGTGACGAGGCGGCTGACTTCTTCCTGTCTATCAAGAACCAGAAGAACAACGCATCATTCCCGGAGACACTTACCAAGTGGTCGAACGGTGACGTTGCCCCGGTGAACAAGGTTACGATGAAGGACGAGCTGAAGGGTAAGGCGGCTAAGACTGCGTTCAGTATGCAGTTCTTCTCGACCCGGAAGAACCTGATCGCAGCCCTTGACCGGGGCATGTTCGAAAAGGGGTTCCTGGCGCGTGTGACCTGGACACTTGGAAACCCGAAGCCTCAGACGGATGACATCTACGATCTTTCTCAGCCTGAGGAAGATGTTACGATGGACAGTATGCCGCCTGAGGTCGAGAGCCTGGTTACGGACCTCATGGCTGCACGGGCAATGGGTGGGTACAAGAACACTGCACTGAAGGCCACTCCGGAGGCTCTGAAGCGCATGGGTGCCGCGTACCTGAAGATGGATAAGACGGCTCAGCTCCGACCGAACTACGAGTTGACTGGCCCATCGGTTATCCGACTAAAGGACACGATGCTCAAGTGCGCAGGGATGTGTGCCCTGTACCGGGGAGACACCCAGATTACGATGCAGGACGCCCTCCACGCCATCCGGGCGGTTGAGGAGTGGTTCACCAACCTGTTCATTGTTGCGGACTGGGTTTCGGAGGGCGACTTCCAGCGAACCTGCGCTGAGATGGAGTCCTGGGTTCGGGACCAGCCCGGTGGTAAGGCTACGGCGACCCGGATCAAGTACCGTTTCAAGAACAAGATTCAGCGTGACCCTCGGGAGCTTGACAACTACTTGACTTCACTCGTGGAGACAGGTATTCTGAACCGGAACGATGAGAGCGGAACGGTAACCTACGAATTGAACGGAGCATAATGGACCTATCAGAGGGGTCGCTTGGGTGGCATCGAACCCGTAAGCGTATTGATGACCATCTAAGTGCGATTGAGGCATCTAAGCCGTACGACAAGTGGCACGAAGGGTACCTGTTTGGACAGTTGGTAGCTCTTATGTCGATGCGGACACTACTTAACACGCAGGAGGAATCGCATAGCGCGGAGGTAACTCGAATGGAGATGTTCGGATGAGTTGGGACCCTGTAACACTAGAGGATTTTCAGGATGACGCCGAAAGATGGGTCCTCTCTGGATGGAAAGGGTTTCCAGTCGTTTCAGATGTTCCAGTGGTCCAGGTCATCGGAACGCTAGTACTAGAGGTACGGGCGCTGCGGAGAGAACTAGAAGAGAGGTGGGATAATGAATCGGTTCTTTAACTGGTTTCGAATGTACTCGGCAGGTGTAGTGACACCGCCAGATGTGCCCGATGAAATCGACCTGAAAGAGTTCGAAGTAATGTTTGCGGCGCAAGAGGATGAGGAGTGGGAGTGATGGATGTACGAGACTGGAGTACGCGGAAACTGAAACGAAAGTACTTTACTCAGTACCGTAAGGTGTGGGGCTACCAGGCGGCAAACTTCAGTGTCACTGAGGACCTAGCCATGTTGCGAAGCCTAAAGGAAGAGCTGATTCACCGTGGGTGGCACGTATGAGTAGTTACGAGGTAGGTGAGATGACAGGTAAGCAGGTAGTTGAAGAAGTGCTTAAGCGCCCGCACCTCTACGGGCTCTGCCACATCCCTAACCTGGAGAGGGTCGCAGAAGCTATCGCAGGTTCTATGGACCCGGAGTACGGAATCGTAGACCCGGTAGATCGCTATGCGGCTGAAGCTGTTTTGAAACTGATGAAGAGTGGTGAGGAGAACGTATGAGTAACGAAGGAATCGTACTGAGCGGAATGCTCGGCAGGGCGGTACTGTACGGGGAAAACACTGACCTGTATGCAGAGGCGATCCTGCACGGTCGTAGCGCAGATTTGACGTACGGAGATGTCCAAGAGTTTAAGGATTTCACGTCCAAGTACTTCGTGCTGAAGAAGGACGAAGCTACGATCCTGCTTCATAAGGATACGGGAGAGACACTTAGCCTCACATCTGAGAACCCGATCACTTTTTATCCGGACGGTGGCTCAGTATCGGATTTTGCAGACACGCTGTAGATCGACAGGTACCCTCTCTTGCTAATATCAGCAGGAGGGGGTATCTTTGTATCTGCAAGCAATAGAGAGGAGGAACAGTGGCTAAAATCACCTATCTTGACCTGGAGACGCACAACGCAGGTCGAGAGTACGGTATGCCCGCCCAGGAGTTTGTTCGCCTAGGCCAGTACGCAATTGATGATGGACCCGTAATTCTCACAACCGACTATGACGAGATCGTAGAGGTAGCGCGAGATGCCGACTACCTCGTTACCCACAACGGGATTTCGAGCGACATGGGTTGGCTGTTCGGCCCTGAGTCCATCGAGGGTCTTCAGATGGCTCTCGACCGACGAGTGCTCGACACCTGGTACCTCGCGAATCTGCTCACCCCTGCACCCCAGAAGTTCCGGATGCGGAGCGGCAGGTTTGCAGTAGAGACCGACGATCCGGTGGGGCACGCAAAGTCCTGGCTGTCGTTGGACAACCTGGCGTTCCAGTTCGGAGTCCCTGGGAAGATGGGTAACCTGAAGGAGCTGGCTAAGAAGCACAACCCAAAGGGTACGCTTGCCGATGATATCGACTTCAGCCTGATTCCGCTTGACGATCCCGAGTTCCTGGCGTATGCGGAACAGGATGTGGTCATCCTCCGGGACGTGTACCAGCGACTCGTGAAGGAGATCAAGGAGCAGGACTACGACCGCGAGTACATCTGGCGTGAGATGGCCCTTATGTCGGCTACTTGCGGACAGATGAGCCGAAACGGCATCCTCGTAAATCAGGAGTACGCGCTCCCCCGCATCGAAAAGCAGGAGGCGGAGAAGGCTGAAACTCTGAAGTTCCTGGTGGACACCTACGACTTCCCTACTGAGGGGAAAGCTCCGTGGTCATCGAGTCTCGGTAAAGAGGCTACGCTTCGAGCGCTGGCAGACTTCGGATTCACGCCGGAGAATACCCCTGAGTGGGAGCTGACCCCAAAGGGTGCGCCAAAGCTCGGCGGTAAGGACTTGCTCAAGTTCGCAGAGGGTACGGAGGCGGAGGACTTCGTAACCGCCCTCGGACGCCTTAAGGGTATGCGGTCTATCTCTCAGCTTGTGATGGAGAATATGAAGGAGGATGGACGGGTACACCCGGAGGTCTCATCCCTTCAGCGGTCCGGTCGGTGGAGCTTCACGAAGCCAGGTGTTACGATCTTCGGGGAACGCAGCGAGCGTCTTAAGGCGGACAAGGCTCTATTCACCGCTGGACCCGGGAAGGTTCTCGCGGGGTTCGACTACAGTTCTGCGGACGCCCGAGCTATGGCAGGGCTTTCCGGGGATCATGCCTACGCACAGCGGTTCGCGGAGGACGAGGACGGAAATGACCTGTACGACGGTCACAATCTCATGGGCGAAGCTGTATTCGGAGCTGACTTCTACTACGGAGATGGACCTCGTGACAAAGACGCTCGGCCACCACTGCGACCGGCGACAAAGCCTATCACCCACGGATCGAACTATGGGATCGGGGCGTACAAGCTCGCCAAGGGGATCAATGAAGCGTGCCGGGAGGCGGGCCTAGACCTGTTCTTCTGGGCTTCAGCGGGTAAGGACGAGAACGGTAAGCCCCGTGCTCGACCCATTCCGATTCCCGAGAAGTACGAGGAGTACTTCCATAACGACGAGTACATTGGGGGCGCGCTACCCAGTGGGCTGTTCCTCGCTAAGAGCCTGCTTCGCGGGCTTGAGGAGTCGTACCCGTTCCTCACGAACTTCAAACGGGAGTCCTTTGAGTTCGCAAAGAAAAACGGTTACGTCATGAACCCCTGGAACCGGCGTATGCCCATCGTCCCGGGTAGAGAGTACACTCAGGCTCCAGCACAGCTCGGTCAGGGCGTTACCAGGGAGATGATGGGGGACGCGATCCTGCGCCTCTGTGCGCTCGGAGAGTACTACATTCGGGCGCTCCGGGCCATCATCCATGACGAGCTTCTGATGGAGTTCGATGAGGCGACGATTGAGAGGGATATCGCTGTCGTTAAGGAGTGCATGGAGGTTGACTTTGTGCCGAAGACGCGGGTAGGCTTCTCAATTAAATTCCCCGTTGGGTATGGATACGGTAAGACGTGGTTGGATGCTGGACACTAGTGATAGGGGTGACGTGGTAAATCGAGAACCTACTGCATACGATTGGGTACTACGCAGGATAGATAAGGCCCCGTGGCCGGGCGGCATGGAGCCGTCCTGGGGCTTTCAAGAGGGATTAGCCCGCGACATCATAACATCGTTGATCCACCGAGGTTACCTTGCAGTTCCCGAGGGGGCACACGGTGGGGTTGAAGGGCCGTGCAGGTCCTGTGGAGGTCACCGTGGAGCCTAGGGAAGCAACGCCGCGGGAGGTCGTTCATATGGGGACAGCCTCCCTTTGGGCTCAGAGATCCAAGGACCCAGGTACTCAGGTTGGCGTAGTGATTATCGGTTCCGATGATCGTGTTCTATCTATCGGGTACAACGGCGCTCCAAATGGCTTCCGGGACGAGTTTGTGCCGTGGGGCCGAGAGGCTGACCGACCAGAGGACACGAAGTACCCTTATGTGATTCATGCGGAGCTGAACGCGGTCCTGAACTTCAAGGGCTTGACTTCGGACCTCCGCGGGTCTACGCTATACACAACGCACTTCCCGTGCAATGAATGCACTAAGGCCCTGATCCAGGTTGGGGTAAAGCGGATTGTGTACAAGTCAGACGTTACAAATATGAACCTGTTGTCCGAAGTCACATTTACGTTACTTGAGGTGTGCGGGGTTACTATTGAGAAGTTCAAGGAGGGAGACGAGGGTGAGCAGTAACAGGAAAGACGCGCGGTGGTTCGTAGCCACGCATTGGGCGGACGGCCTTTGGGAGGACCTGAGCTATGAGCAGCGGCGGGACCTTCTGACAGAGGCGGGAGTGTTCCTCTCGAAAAATCCAGAGTCGATTGACCTTTGGGCTGAGCAGTGGAGAGCAGGAGGATGGACATGAGTGAGAAGATTACTATTGAGTTCGACGTAAACGACGCAAAGGTAGCCCATATTGAGCACCTACAGGCTACGCTGAGCAAGCGTAATGCCCGTATCGCGGAGCTGGAGGCCCAGCTTAGTGAGGAGGGGGAATCGAAAGCTCTCACGCGAAAGTACGAACTGGGGTACAAGCACGGGTGGGTAGCAGCCTCCGGTGAAATGATGGAACAGACCCGACAGATGGAGCGGTACCTCAAGGAAACGCACGACAAGGCTTTCCAGGTGTTCCTGGTAGGGGACCGCCTAACGGTCGCAGGGCAGAGGGTTTCCCGATGAAAACCCTAATCAGCATTGACCCGGGCATGAGTTCCGCCGTTGTCATCGGCACGTACTCTGACACAGAGCCCTACAAGATGACCCACGCCTTCCAGATCGAGGGGGGTGTGGAGGGGTTTCTGAAGAATGCCTGGACCGGATGGAACGATGAGGAAGGACTCTGGTTATGCATCAAGTATGAACTTGTGGAGCCTATTGGAGAGCCCGACGTAACCGTACTGGTCGAGAAGTTCAAGCCCCGGGGGGCAGGTAACAACTTCGCCTACAAGACGAACGATCTGGAGCCTCTGCGGGTGGAGGGTGCGATCCTTGCCATGGGGATCAAGCCGACCTGGGTTCAGCCTGCACAGCAGTATTTCGCAAGCGGAGAGAGCAAGAGTTCCGTAACGAACGCCCACCGCTGGCTGAAGGCTCACGGCTTGCACATCACCGGTAAGGATGTAGGCTGTAAGGATGCGAACGATGCACGTAGCGCACTCTTGCACTCGATCAGCTACCTCCGCCGCACCAAGCACATGCCGACTATCCAGCACTACTTTCCAAAGGGGGAAGAATGAATGACACGGAAGAGTACGAGCTTCGTTTCATCCCGGGGGCTCGCGTATTTATCGAAACCCGAAAGAGAAAACTAGGCCCCTATCGCGTGGTCTGGACAGAAGGGGAGGACGTGTGTATCGCTCCCGAGAGTGATCCCTCGGACCAGACTATTCTAAACGGATCCTTTGTGTGGCCATGGGACGGAGAAGAAGAATGATTGACACAGATGAAATTGTGGAGCGACTGGGTTCGTACAGTGAAACAGTAAAGAGGAAGGCTACGTCAGAGCTACGTGAGACACTTCGATCTGTCGAGTACCTGGAGGTGGAACGCGACACTTACAAGGAGGAGGCTCTTCGCCTTAGTCAGGAGAATGCCCGGCTTACGGTTGCGCTCCAGGGTCAGACCACGACTGTGTACTCTGAGTTGAACCCGGACTCGATTGAGCATTTTGCGGATATGTTCGATATGCGAATGAAAAGCGACTGGCTCTCGGGAGTAACGGGTGTTATCGTAGAAACTGACGGGGGAACCCAGCAATTCGCGGAGTACGATCTTTACCGATCCGGGGTCCACACCACTTTGGTAGACAACGGTAAGACACTGATGATCTTTCCACAGCCGAAACGAGGTGACGATGCCTGATTATCACAGTTGGACAGAGAACCCCGTTCCGCACTTCGGTAACGACCTGAAGTACAAGACGGACCTCGAACACGAGCGAGAGTATTACGAGAAGAAGTTGGAGGACCTGGGCGATGACTAATGATGAGGAAAAAGGTGTCGTGAAGTGTACCACTTGGACACGACGACACAAGTGGGGTAATTGGAGTACCGGCCTTCATTATACCGATACATCCTTCGGGTGTCGTGTCGCGATGACCCGGTTGGTGCGATAATGTACGCGATGTGGGTGGCAGCAGACCAAAGACATAGATAGGCATGAAGGGCTATAGCAAAGAACCCCCGGTCTCCGTTTGGAGCCGGGGGTTTTTGTGTTTCTATGTGTTTACGGTGCGGGCCAAGTGGCGTACACAGCCAGGTAGGGGTTTGTCCGAGTAGCGCTACTGTAGCGGCTTACCGCGATCTCCCCCGTGTCCTTCACAGAGAGCATAAACGTCTCCGTGCCAGACCCGATAGCTGCAAGTCTAAGGGTCCGCTTCGGGGTGTACTCATCCGGCAGATAACCCACTGTGACTTCGGTAGCCGTGGAGATGTCAATTTGACTCCCACTACCTCCAGAGGGATCAGTAGTGTTGACCTTACCAAACTCCCCTACGAGCGTTACAAATCCGTCGTTCCAAAGGAGGAATACGTCTGTAGCCCCGTAGGACTTAAAGCCGGTGGCGTATCTCGGGGCCAGGTAGTCCCTAGATGTCGCCGGGTACCCCGCTACCCGAGTGTTACCCAGTGACGATAGCTTGTCACCCAGCATCTTGTCAGAAGCGGGTACATACGGTGCGTTTGCGGTGTTGACGGCAGAGGTAGCAACCCACGTCGATGTCTCGTGGAAAATCACCAAGGCAAGGAACCCCAGCCCGGGGGAGATATTAAAGTCGTTACCCTTTACGAGCACTCGTTTGGAGGCCAGGAAGTTAATCACGCCCCTCCAAGATGTGGACTCCAGTGGCGTCTCTAGGTAGTTGTAGCTGAACTCGATATCCGTGTAGTACCGTGACTGTACTGCGGTGTGAGCACCTACCGCCCTTGGAGCCGCGTAAATACCCTGTGAGAGGAACCGGTTGCGACGGATGAGAAGACGCTGCGTAGGGGTACCGTCGTAAATCTGACCCGGTTCATCGGGAAGAGGAGACCCGTTACGCACCGACGCATCAATCTGAATGCACTCGCTGTACTCTCGACCTGTCATAGCGAAAGCACCCGAGAACACGTTCTGCTCCACCACGGTGTCGGTACAACCTTGGAGGTCCAGTACATGCCCCCCGGTCGTAGAGTCCGTCACAGTAACGTTCCGGACGGTCAGACCCGCCAGCTTATGTGCCCAAAGTACGTTGATACCGTTACTGGGGAAGTTTCCCTTGAAGGAGATATCGGAGATGATTACGTTCCGGCACCAACCGGACCCTCCGAGCGCAGCGAAAAGCACGGAGGTGAACCCTGAGCCGGACCCAGTCTTAGTGATGGTCGCGCCGGGACCCGTGATATGAATGTTAGATGGTATCTTGATAAGGCCATCCACCCGGATCACACCCGGAGGAAACTCTAACGTGCCTCCGCCTGTCGCCGCCACAGCCGCAACAGCCTGTCGAACAGCATCAGTGTTGTCGGTTGTTCCATCCGCCACAACCCCGAAGTCTGCGGCCTGCACCCCCGGCAGAGCGTCGATGAGCGCCTTTGCGGCGTCAAACTGCGTCTCTAGGTGATTCAGCCTATCTGCGGAGAGAGGGGTTGTCTCGCTTGGGAGGTTCGTCCAAATCTGCTTCTGGTAATTCAAGTGGTGCCCCCTAGGCCGGTACTGCGACCCACGTAATAGTGGTCGCTGTGTTGTTGGAGCGGTTAAGGTTTAGTACGGCTCCGGTAGCAGTGATGGATGCAACGGAGATGTTAAGGGTGACCGTCACGCCCGCTCCGGTCTGGGCGGTAGCCACTACACGAGGTGCGGCTTCGAAATATCCCGCTGGGAAGGAGATGTTTGAGGTTACCTGTCCACCTCCAGCAGGGGGCGTCAAAGTCTCTACGCCACTGAGGGGGGCGACACCCCTCCAGGCCGATCCGCGCCTAACGTACTCCCTCCGAGTACTGTCGGTATCCTGCCAGTGCACACCCTCCGGTACAGATGAAGCTGCGATCCTCTGAGCCGCGGTACCAACGTACATGTTGGCCCTTCGGACCAGTGCAGCCTGGACATCACTCATAGAGATCGCCCAGTCCGCTACCAGGTTGTAGGGATCGCTCGGGTTCGGGGATCGCAGGGTATCAGGTGAAGTAGTTGCCACGGGGGCCTCCTAGTAGGTGTGAAGATTGGGGGTTGTCACAGTAGCGGCTCTACTGTAAGATTCAAAGCAAGAGAGGACGAGAAACTGTCGGTACCGTATGCCTCTGCGGTAAAGGTGTAGTCCCCAGTGCTAGGCATCGTTATGACCCATGTTCCGTATGTCGTGTTCTGCACACTCGCGCCGCCAGTGGCCGATACACGGGACCGGGCCGCAGCAGCGGTGCCGCCAAGGATTCGGTCTCGGGGGTATCCCGTTGTAGAGAACGAGAAGAAGCTCATTGTCCCTGCGGACGTTCCGGATACGGTCACTCGGAAACGCCTGCTCCGGGATGATGCCGTAACAGACCGAGCGCCGGTAGCCCATCCCACGCCGTTCCAAGGACCATCGGCGCTTACAAGATAGACCTTCCCGGCATCCTGAAGATCGAGTATCACGTTAGACAGGCGATTGATCTGGTTCACAAGCTCAGCCTGTTGATTTGCCAGATCGGATTGCTGTGCGGTCAACTGCGCTTGCTGGACCGTAAGTTCGTCAAGTTGGGTAGCTGAAACTGCAAGCTGACCGCTGATAGCCCGAAGTGCGTTATCAGTCTTCTGCTCTAGCCGCACACGGGCGACACCCTCATTGAGGATTTCACCCTCTACCTTGCGACCCCAGTTGTCTGCGGGACCTCCGAGGCTCCGAGGGGGGAATACGATACCTGCCATGTCTAGGACCCCAATTCAGGTGCCGGGAAAAGGGTCGTACTGGGGAAAAGCGTGGTCGAAGGGAACAGCGGGGGAACGTATGTACGAATCTTAATCGGCCTCAATCCCATCAAATCAACCTCTTGGTAACTAAATCCATTGTACAGCATCTGCATATCGGCGTAGGTTTCTACGTCCCAGTACTGGTGAGCATCCTCGTGAGTAAGGTCATCCTCAGCTTCAAACTGGATAGTAGAGGGTGTAACCGTGTCCGACTTGATGCGATACCACCGCCGAGTAGGCTCATCCCACACCCTTGCCCCAGAAACGTTTCCGAAAACCTGGTTTTCAAACCGGTCATCAATGCCCTCGTTGAAACTGGCTTCGACCTGCAAGTAACTCTTACCTGCAAATTGCGCCTGGACCTGGGCGTAGGTCATACCGGTAAACAGGTCTTGAACGTAGGAATACGGGCGCAGGGTAACGCCCCCGGTGTCTCCTCGCTGATTGATGGCGGACACCGTACCTGAGACCGTCATATTCGACCCGTTGTAAGAACGGACCGCACGAACACCCGCGGTGTACACCTGATCCCGAGTGCTGAGGAACGGGTTGTCGATAGTGGCCCCGATCTCCGTGGCCGTCTCGCGCTCGGTGACACCGGTAGGTACCAGTACCTCCTCCTTGGTAAACGCGACGCCTGTTCCTACGATCCGGAGGGTCGAGTACCGACCCGTGTTACTGTCCGACGAGAGGGAGATACCGTAGACACCAATCTCCTTGTTGTCCTTGTTACGGATTCCCCGCGGAGCAGTGATATGCACGGTCAGAGATACGGTGTCAGGGTTAATCTCTACCGTCAATCGGCCACCCTGTGCGGTCCACTGGGCTGGAGGGATGGGGAGTCCGTCATCACCTACTACGGTAAAAACGGATGACGTTCGGTGGTCTCGGGAAACGAAGGTCTGCATCGTAGGTTGCGCAATAGATGACACCGACGCTGACAGGTCAAGGACCTCTGCAACCGTCTCTCCGGAGTTCACGTTGATAGTCGTAACGTCTTCCGACCACCCCCCTGGAGGGTATACCAGTTCGTTATTGATGGGTCGGTTGTTGTACTGCATAACCGATATCTTCTGAGCGAGTGACCCGCCTCCGACCGTTGCTGCTCGGTCGATGTCCCGGCCTCGGGCGACTGTACGCTCCCTGATAGGGCGAAGTACGATAACCCCAGATACAAGTGCTATATCGCAGTCAATCGCGACGGCAAGCTGCTTCAGGTGGTACCACAGCTCCCCTGTCCAGCCAGGGAATACCACGCTCCGGGAAGCTACAGAAGGGTCCACCAGGAAGTCGGTTGTAACGTCTGCGAGAGCTAGGTACCGCTGGAATGCGTCTGCGAGCACTCCGACGAACGGTGGAGCCTGGATGTTGAAGACGTTCAGGACACCAAGGCGCGCTATACCGGTAACCCGAATAGTTCCTGCTGAACGGTTGGACTGGGCGGAGGACACCTTACCTACGGTGAACCCCTTTCGGGAGTCGCTGAGGTAGATACTTCTGCCCGCGAGCCAAGAGATACCGTACTGAAGTATCGGGTGGTCCGGGTCCAGATCAGAGTCAGGATAGGGTACCGTTATCTCGATGGTACCTACTTGGCCGGACGAGTCCCCCGCAGCTAGAGGTGTAGTAGCCTCCTGTACCGAAAAGTCAACGATCTGGAACTTGCGGCCTTCAAAAGTCAGGTGAAACGACATTACGACACCACCCAGGAACCAACCTCGCGGAAGGTCGCAGCGTAGGACACTTGGCCCCCGTTCACCCCGGTGTTATTCATGTACGTGGGCTTCCCAATGAACCGGCACCCTGAGTTCCCCTGTCCACCCATCCAAGGCTTATGGGTTGAGTCGTTCGGAGCCGAAAAGTTCTCGATAGGGGAAAGTCGAGCAACGATACCGTTAGCAGTGATTACCCCCGCGGTGTTGTTTGTTCGACCCATCCAAATCCTGACACCGACCTGCCCAGGCTGGAGGGTAGCAGCCGCAGTGACAATCCCCAGGGGGCCAGTAGGAATAGGGTTGGAGGGGGGGATAACGGAGGGAGTCCCTACCGCGCCACCTACCTGTACGGGACTGTAGTAAATCCCGCCTGACCCCACAACGTTATAGAAGGCCCCAAGCAAGAGGTAAGCCCCCTCCGGGATGGGGATGAATACAGAGTTCGAGTCATCTAGCCGGGTCGGGTCAGTGGGACCTGTTTGGGTCAGGTCGTAGACCGCGGATTTCACCGGGAGGTTCGCTTCCACTGGCGCAGTCGAAGGGGTTCCCGTAGGAACCACGCCCGGGATTAGGGTGGCTGACTCGTCTCCTACCGCCATCGAGGGGTCCGCCCACCGGGGAGGGAGGATGTTGGTGTTCCAGGTCAAAGGGTCTACGAAGTAGATCAGGCCCCGTCCGAAACTGCCATCTGCGTAACTTTTCATGCGCTGTGCAGCCTCGCGGGAGGATGACGGAGGCCACTCGAAGATGAAGTTCTTAGCGCTGTCGAAGGAGTTGATCTGGTATGCGCCTCCGGAGAGGAGTGGGCCCCCCGCCTCAAACCCGGTAGCCGATACATCAGCTCCACGGTTAGGTGTCGGGACATACTGCATCCGGTCAACGGTTCCAAACCAAAGCCGATTACGGCCATTCGTCGCAAGGACACTCACCCTTAGTACGCTCCTGTCTGCGTCTCGAACTCGAACTCACTGCTTGTTGACGCTGCTATCATCTTACCATTGAGGTAAATATTCTTGCCGGTTGCCTGTGCGATAGCCTGGATAGTTGCAGCGTTAAGTGCTACCGTGGGGATTCCTGCGGACTGTGCTGCGGGGGCCGCGGCAACGCTCCGGGAAGGAAGACCCCCCATAAGCTGACCCAGTGCGCTCGCGTAGGGAAGACCGGTGGACTGGTTAACCTGATCCTTACGGAGAACGTACTCACCCTTATGGACGGTACCTGCGGTTTCGTTTGCCGCTCCCCGACCGGTGTAACCGCCCGACTGGAATCCCATTCCCTGTCCAAGCCAAGCGAGCCTCTGGTAGTCGCCCGGAAGCTTGACGTAGGGGAACCCCGCCTTGCGTACCGAATCCATGAACGCCGACCATGACTTGTACGGAGTCGGGAATGAACGTGAGTAATCAACGGTCGTACCGGGAATGGTGTTGGGAATGGTAGACCCGATGCCACGTACACCCTCGTTGAAGGCGTTCTTTGCTGCGGTTCCCGCCTGAGCCATAACCGACGTTGCCTTTGCTCGGAACTCGTTAAGAGCTTGCAAGGCCGGGTTCGCATTCGCCTTAACCGTGATGTTACGGGGGACGTTCTTGATAGCTACGGCAACATCGTCAAACGACTTCGCGTACCGCTGCAACTCGGTCCGGTTGTACCCGAGCTGGGTGGCCTGCTTGATGAAGTCTTCCTTCAAGCGCTGGGTGGCCCGAGCCAACTCGTCCTGACTCATCCCAGACTCTGCGAGCTTCTGGATATGAGCCTGGTACTGCTGAACAAGCTGCTCAATCGTCGCGCGGTTATCGCGGTTCGCCTGGGTGTTCCCCACGAGACTCTTGTTCTGAGAGTCCTGCTCCTTCTTCAGACCCTTGCTCTTCTCAGAGAGATCGGAGGTCTTCGCAGCAAGTTCAGCACGCTTCTTCACAAGCTCTGCCTCAAGTGCAGTGGCTCGCTTAGTGTCGCCGTACTCGCGGGCAATCTTCAGGTAATGCTCAAGGATGTTAATGTCACTCTTGAGACCCGTGATATCAGCAGACAGGCTTCGGATGGAGTTGCGGAAATCCAGGATTCGCTTAGCGGACTCCGCAGAAGCATCTCGCACCTTCTGGAGTGAGTTCTGGATATCATCGAAGGACTGCTGGCCCGAGAATCGGATGTCGAATGCGCGCTTCCAAACCGACGCTAGATCGTTGGCGTAATCCACGAGAGTGTAGACCTTTGGTGCGGCCTCTTCTGCCGACTTACCAACGTCATCAATTGCATCCCCGACACCTGAGATGTCCGGCGCAGCATCCCCGAGATCATCCAGGGAGGCCCCGAAGTCCGACAGTGGCTGACTCGTGCTTCCGATCTGATCGGCAGCGGCGGGGAACGTCATGCCCCACGCCTTCACTGACTTTCCGAAGTCCCTGAGGGTATGCGTTCCGGTAGCGGCCACAGCACCCAGGACAGGGCTGATGGCGGACATCGCAGCCACCGCGGTGTTGGCAACCCAGATAAACGCTTCCCCAAGCCAAACCAGGGACTCTCGCGTATTGAACGCAAGCTCGGAGATCGCGTACAGCGCTGCACCGATGATCGTGATTCGTCCCAGAGCCTTCAGAGCCCGGTTCAGGAAGAGCACCGCCCCGCCAGTAGCATTAGATGCGGTCCCCACCCCGATGATAGCGCTACGGAGACCTGCCAAGGAGGCAGCAAGGCTGGAACCCGCGATCTGCTGAAGCGCGAACCGGAAGGCCAGTCCTGAGCCCGCTGCAATCGCCAGTACACCGCCCAGCGCGAGGATCGAGGCCGAAAGCACTCCGACCGTCGAAGCCATCCGGATCAGGACTCCGCCAAGAGGCGTGTTAGCGAACTCTGTAAGCTTGACCAGGACACTTGTAGCGCTATCGAGGAGAAGCTTCATAGCGGGAGCCGCTTCCGACCCCACTGCCGCCGCTGCATTCGAGAGGGCGTTCTTGAAGATATCCCACTTCGAAACCAGGTCATCCAGAACCAGGCCGTAAGCCTCATTCATGTAGATGCCGTCGCGCCAAGCGTTAGTAGTTTCCCCGATGATCCGGACGTAATCCTCGTAGTTCAACGCGAGCGCAGACACGACTCGGCGATCTCGCTCATTGCGGATACCCAGTGCGTCCAAGTTTCCGACCAGGCCGGTGACATCCATCGACAGGCCCTTGATGATCCGGTTGAAAGTTCCACCTGCGTCTGAACCCCACGCAACACGGAACTGATCCGCGGAGTATCCTGCGGCGCTCGCAAACGACTCCAGGGACTCTCCGCCCTCAGTGACTGCCCGCTCAATGTTGGAGAACACTCGGGAGTAGGCGGAGCCCGCACCTTCAACGTTGATGTTCGCGAATGACGCAGTAGCTGCACCGAGTGCGACTACCTCATCAGTCAGAAGTCCGGCCCGGGCGGCAGGAAGAGCGATTGCCGACGAGAACTTCAGCACCTGCTCCTCAGTCGCAACTGAGATGTTACCGGCGCGGAGGATAGCGGAGCCAAGTGAGTCGAACTCATCCGCTCCCAGCTTGAGGTACTGCGCAATCCTACCGAATCCGGTGGATGCCGCCTCTTCAGTGATGTTCGTGAGAGTAGTGAACTTTGCTACTGTCTCGGTAAACTCGTCAAGGGCGTCCGACTCGATGCCAAGTGCGCCACCGAGGGACGCGATCTCAGAAAGGTTCTGGAATGACCGAGGGATTTCCGTGGACATTCGAGTGAGTTCTTCGCGGAGGTACTGGACCTCATCAACTGAACCCTCTGCGATACGTTGGACCTCAGTGAACGCACGTTCCTGAGAACCGAACGCCGCCGCAGCCGCAACGCCGACACCCGCGATTGCGCCAGACGCCGTGAGTGCTGTCCGGCCTACGTCGTACATGGCGTACCGGAGAGCTACGAACCCTTGCGAACCCTGGTCCAGGGCGCTGTTTAGTCCGCGCTGAGAGTCCGTAACCCCCCTGACGCTGTTATCTACACTGCGGTGAGCTTGTGCGGTATCACCGAGCTGGCTAGAGAGGCGGGCATTGGCTCGCGACAGGGCTACGCTCTGCTTTTCGCTAAGGTTCCCCGCGCGGGTCTCGGAGTCTACGAGACTCTGAATCTTGCGGAGAGCGCCCTCAGACTCAGCTACCCCGGAGGTAGTAAACCGGGTTTCTACTTCCTGGATGTACTTATCGTTTGCCACAAACCCGCCTCAATATGCTACACTGTACTACCCTCTATTGTACCAGTTAGTCTGAACTGCGTTCTGCCAGGTCAGCCCAGTGGTCTTCGAGGGTAGGCCATTCATCTCCGAACCGGAGTTCGAGCTTAGGTTCGAAGTACTCGCCCGGGTCAGGGGTGTACCCCTTGGCCTTACTGCCCTTAGTCGCTCGATCTACCTGAGCCTGGAAGCGGTCGATCTTCTTGACTGCGGACACCATTACTCGATCCGACTCAACCTCGTGGACGAGAAGACCATGCTTGTTGGTCATGTCCTGTACAGTCTGGTAAGCGGCTACGAGAGCGTAATCCCAGTCAGTCCACTCGTCTTTGTCTCGAAGTGGTTCACCAGTGAAGAAATCCCGGTGCCCGAAGTACGGGTCCCGCATGAGAACCGCGGTAGGGCGCTCACCCCACTCTTTAGCGGCCCGGATGTGGGAGACGTAACCCCGACTTAGCCCTCGGGAGAGGCATCGGACAAAAAATTGAGGCCCTGTGCGACCTTAAATCCCTTCGTGGAGCCCGCCATAACCTCGCTGATACCCTCGTTGAGAGCCATGTGTACCGCAGCGGGCGCGTTGTCATAAAGTGCCTTTGCGCCGGACTCCCCCACTGGGCTAGTAGCTCCGGATGGGTCAGTGACGCTCAGTACATATGCAGCCCAAGTGGAAAGGGCAAGGGCGGCATTGGCCTCGGGATCAGGCTGTTCACGTCCGAAAGCATCCGTGGTAATAGGGTGATCTCGGAGGTTCTTGTCCGTGATGTCACGGCGAACGTGCTCGGGGATAGCCTTAATCGTAAAGGTGAAGGACTCGTCCCGGTATCGGGCCTGAAGCTCGTCCATCTCCTTATCCAACGCCTCAACCTCGTCCTCGGAGAGGCCAATCTTGTTACGCGCCTTCTCCACCTCAGAGATTCGCAAGAGAAGGTCCTCATCGAAAGGGACCTTCACCTCTCGCGTTGGGAGGTCGCGTCCCGCAAGGAACCCTACGATATCAAAAGTCTTGGCGTCAGGCGTCTCAGTCATGTTCTCTCCTCTTAGAAATGAATCAACCCCCCGGCAGAATATCCACTGGGGGGTTGACTACTGCTGCACTAACAGTATATCATGCCTTACGCTACGGTCACAGGTACCGTAGTCGAGGTACGCGCGGCCTCATCGGTGATGGTGATGGTTGCCGTCCCGGTGCCGATGACCTTGTAGTGACCACCACGGCCAACCTGGACAACAGCGGGGTTGCTCGTGGTAAAGAGCAGTGCGCTGGAGTAGTCGCGATCCTGCACGACAGCCTGGAGGCGTCCCACGTCGCCCGCAGCAAACGATGCCGGAGGGGTAACCGTGATGACGTGATCCCCAACGATAGTCCAGAACTCGGCTGCACCGCGCGCCAGGAAGCCAACCGTGCGCCTGTGAGCGTCCGGCTGGCCCCACACGTTCGCGTCGCTATCGGTCTGTGCGCGGAACGTGCTTACGAAGTCGCCATCAGCCGCAGGCTCCGTAGTCTTCGTATCTCCGTCCAGACGCCACGCGATATCCATGCGGGTACGGGGAGTCTTCGTCTGATCGTAAACGAGGGAGTGGTTGTTTGAGTTGTCGCCCCGCTTATTGGGCTTGTAGAAGGAGAAGGTGCCGCCATAGTTCTTAGCACCAAACTCCGTAAACGTTGCAGCATCTGCAAACGACGGATCATTCAGAGTCTCCGACTCCTGGATACCGAAGTCGGTATCGTTCCAGGAGATGGATGGGCTCCAGTTGAGCATCAGTGACGGGCTTCCAACAGCAAGCTCCGCGGCTTCAGGGGTAGCCAGCTCGGTAATACCCGTGGCCCCTCCGGAGGGTCCACCCCATACGGTTACAACTTCGTCAGACCTTAGGCGGTCGTAATCAGGTTCAGTAGCCATGTCTTATCCCCCTTACGCGGCGATCTCGGAGTTCCAGAGGATTTCCGTGCGGAATCCAAAGGTGGATGTGAGTTTGGCGTTAGACCCGGTGCTAACGTCAGGTACCTCGAAGTCCGTGATAACCCGGACGAGGCAGATGTGGTCCCCTACTGCGAAAGGCTCACCAGGCTCCTTGCCCCAAGACATCCAAGCGTAGTATTCGACGCCCCGGGCGAACAGGAGGGCAAACGCGGTGTTAGCCTGATCCTGTGTAGCGGGGTCCGACACGAGGTACCGAGCCTTAGAGACGAACTGGGTGAAGACGATCTCTGGGTTGTAGTCCGTAGCCTCTTCTGCGCCCGCCCACTGGCAGAAGCTCAGCTCGTCATCGGTGTCTGAGTCCCCGAGGTCGTAGGTGGTGCTTTCGAGGTCCAGGGCACACGAGAGGTCCCACTTCGAGCCGGTAAGGCTGTTCGTGGGGTTTGCGTTCATCTCCGCGGCGGTTGGAACTTTCCAATCCTCGAAGTGAAACACGGACGCAAGACCGATTCGAGTCTTCGGTCCAAACAGGCGTTCGTTAGCCATTACTTGCCATCCTCATCAGTTTCTGGGGCCTTGTCAGGCACTACGGGAGCAGTTCGCTTCTTGTCAACAAGGACCTTCAGGGGGACGGTGGGCTTAGTGCCGTCCGGTACGATCTCAAGAACCTTGCCAAAAAGGCTGTGCTCCGCGATCCAGCGGCGAACTTTACCAACACCCCCGGTCACGGTGTTGCGGACAGTCACATATTCATTCATACTCATTCCATTCTATCATGTCTCGTGAAGTTGGACAGTTACAGCCCACGAAGACGGGAACAGGTACGCCTCCGTGGCTCCGTTGGAGTTTACGATGGGCCACATGCTCCCACCCGCCTTCTTGCGCACCTCTCCGGTCCAGGATTGAGAGAAGCCCAAAAGCGCATCCAGGACTACGCCCGACGCAAGCTTTCTGGCCTTAGTCGTGTCTGCTGACACCACCTGGATGTAGATAGGGAGTTCATAGTCGTTGGATCGAACCCCGCCGAAGCCACGTCCCTCAACCCGGTCCTGAAGATCGCCAAACTGAAGCGCTGCATAAGGCTCGATCTTTCCCTTCGACTTCACCACTGTCTGGGAGTCTGGGATGGCCTGCTCGTGGAGAGGGATGGGGAGAAGCGCATCCAGGCGAGCCAGGATTTCATCCTGCACTTCAACTAGGTTAAGCATCTCTTACCACCTGATCCATGTGCGCCTTAAACTGCTGGAAGGTATTATCTGCGGAATCTGTAATTGCGTACATCCCCTCGATCCATTGTCCAGAGTTCACATGGGTAAAACCGCCCTCTTGGAGCACGAAGTAAGGCTTTGATCCGTTAATCCACCCGAAGTTACTTACGTGGGTTGAAGTCTTGGAGCCGACCTTACTGTACATCTCTCCTGTATCGTATCGTCCACGAGGACCGGACGTTCGGGCACCTCGGGACGTGATAAACCCCTTTACCTGGGTCTCCCCGGAGGAAGACACTTCTTCAAGGCCACGCTGTGCCCCGTCTTCGATGTTCTTCACGATCCCTTGGAACCAGGCAACCGAATCGGGGCCGGTTCCTTTCTTCACCAATCGAACGTTCACATGTCCTCCGAATCCGCATCCATCATTGCGTGGATTGTTCGTGACGCAGTGGTGGAGCCCTGGAAGTCATCCGTAACCTTGGCGGTTCGACCGTTCAAGTTAGGGTTGAATGGAGAGGTCAAGATAGTTACGATAGAGCCGGTGTACACCCTGCGGGGAAGGTCAGCAAACGGCACCTGGAACCGCACCGGGCGGATTGCGGTAGCGTTAAGCTGCGCTTCTCCGCCTTGCCATACGCTTGACCGGACCGGGATGAAGCGAGCTTGTCCCTCGTACAGCTTGGTATCCTCTGGAAGCTCCTGCCAGCCGTTGTCATATACGAAGACGAGATGAACTCGATCCAGTACACGTACCCAAACCGAGTCCATGACACCCACCGGGACGCCTGTATTCTGGCGGAAAACATCTGACCCAATGAGTCCAAGTGCGAGGAGAAGGTCATCGTCATCCCCGGTTGATGCGATCTCGCTGATAGTCCGAGGGGTGGTAAAGTCTTGATTCGTCTTGTGGTCATAGGCGGTCACGACGCCGCCACTGTGATCGACCCGGATGGTGCACGTCTGGTACTCCGCAGACTCGGTTACCTCCGCAACCTCTCTACCCCAGTTACCACTAGAAAAGCTGTACGCCACGGCACCCTCCTTGGCAGACGGACCTAGCTGCAAGCTCAGGGGGGCAAGAGCAGTCATCAATACTGACATCGAAAAGCTCGAAGATGTCCGCCGCAAGTGCGTCCCCACGATTACGCCAATCGGCAGCAATAAGTCGCAGGTCCGTAGCCCTCTTAGTAAGGTCAATACTGAGGTCGAAGTCCTTCACCGTCTTCGACTCCATCGCGGCTGATGCGGCGAGGTTCATATACGCAAAATAGGCGGCTATCTCGATAGAGCCTCCCGTTTCAAGGAAAGCGGTCAACTCGGCGTCTCCGAAGAGCCGGTAATCCCCGAACCCCGCCTCCGGGGGCGTCAGCTCAACATACTCCAGGTCCCCCAGAATAGCCCGAAGCTTACCGACATCTGTATTCATGTCCGCGGGGGCGACACCCTTGTTGATAGCCATGCAACTCCTCGTGTATAATGCGTCCCTACTAGTTTAGCACGGCAAGACTAAACCCCCTCGGAGCTAGGCTCAGAACGAGGGGGCTTAGCCTCTGTCCGCTGGAGAGAGGAAGTAGATCAGCGGAAGATTAGGGCGTCTCCAATGCTGCAATACGCGCTACTGCGGCTGTTAGCTGGGACTGGAGATCAGCAAGAGCGAGCTGTGCGTTCGCTCCGGTGAGCCCTGGGATTGCTGCAACGGTAACTGTTGTCGCCGCCTGGTTGTGGGTAGCCGCCGCAGCCCCTACCTGAGCCGCGGTCGGGAGGGGGTGAACGTGGTCTGCCCGGGCCGCAGAAGTCCCGGTTCCAACTGCTGCGGTTGCCGCAAGAGCTACAGGTGCCGTAGTGGCAACTGCCACGTTTGACGTACCTGCCCCAATCGCGGTTCGTGCCGCGGCCTGGGTTGCACCTGCTGCAATGACCGCAGGCTGGTTCGAAATGTCTTCCCAGCGAACCTCCACTGGCTCACCTCCGCCGCCACCTGCAATGGACACAGGTACAGCGCCCTTCGGCCCGGTGCCATCAGCGGTAAGGGGGATTGGTGTAAGTGCCATTAGAATTCTCCTTGTCAGGGCTGCTTTTATAGGGTTCGAGCTAGGCGTTATTTAGGAAGTCGTACTTTTCTACCCACCTAACGTTACCCGCCCCGTCTGAAACCAGTACGCACTCCTTACCTGATGAGTTCTCAGGGAGATCGCCTGTAGTGACCTCTGAGACCTCTAAGTAGACCGGCGTTGCTCCGGGGTCTGTCGGGTGGCCCGGCGGTGCGGTTACTACGCGGAGAGGTATCGGGGAAAGGGTCATACATTGTCTCCTTGTCGGATTCGTATCTTACAATTGTATCACGACTGATTAACGGGCATAAACAGAAAACCCCTCTCCCACCGAAGCAGGAGAGGGGTTATCAAGAGGTTAGGCTACGCGCCGGTGCCGTCAGACCACACGATGGCGTCTTCCGAGAAGATCGCCGCGTTCACGAACTGGCGGAACTTCAGGTCGATGCTGTCGTTATCGAACGAGTAAGCCTGGAATGGGCTGTTGGAAGCGCCACCCATAACAGGTGAGCCGTTCCAGTTCGAAACGTAGACCTCGGGCATCGTGTAACCTGCGAGGGTCACACGCACGAGAGCCGGAATCTCCGTAGTGCCGTCCTCGGGGACCAGGTACCACTCGCCGTCAGCAAGGAACTCATCCTCGATCACGCCACGGATACGGCCCAGCGTGTCAAACGCCCGGGTTGAAGCCGCACTGTAGGTGAGGAGTCCATCCTGGAGCGAGACGAGACCGCGAGCCTGTGCGATTGCAAACTCTGCGTCCTCACCCGCACCCGCCGAAACTACGAGGCGGAGGCGGCTCGGGAGGTTGACACGGTTACCCTCAGAGTCAACACGCTGTCCGATCTGGCGCATACCAACCCGAAGAGCCTCGCCCGTGAGCGGGGAGTTGACCGGGACAGCCTTATCAGTGATGATGTCGGTACCGGCCTGGAGCTGCGAAGCTGCCGTGGTGCCCTGACGGAGCGCACGGCCCCTCACGTACTGATCGGTCTTGCGGCCCACGCGGAGCATATCAGTCGGGAACCGGTTGATGAGGCCGAACGGATCGTTCACACCACGCTCAAGCGACCAACCAACCTTGAAGCCGCGCTTACCAACTGCCAGCGAGGTATCCAACTGCGTGTAGCCGAAGGCGTACTGGTAGGTGTCCAGCTCAGCAACCTCGGGAGCGATACGCTGACCGTCGTTATCCTTACCGTGCTCAAGGTTCTGGAAGTTAGCCTTCAGAGCCGAGAACTGGATGGGGCGGAAGTCCGGAGCGATCTCGTTCGTCGTGATCGGGTCATAGTCCGGCTCATCCGCCTCAGTGAGGGGGAGGTTACGAAGGTTGACCAGGTGCGCGAACGAGTGGGGAGCATCAGAGGTCGAAAGCGTCTCAGCGAGGTCTGTGCGGGCACGCTCTCCGGCGTATCCACCGAGGCGTGCACCCTCGACCAGGCTTGCAATGTGCTCTACCTTGCGCTGAGTAACAAACGGGTTGACGGTGAGCTTACCGCCAGCGGTGATGTCGAGTGCCATTAGAGTACGGCTCCAATCAGGATCGGGGCGACGTTGTTCACGATAACGCCGTCATCAATAACACCGATGAGGGTGTTGCTACCTTCAGTGAGGGTAAGTGCGCCCGCGGAGGTCCGGTACACCTTGGTACCTTCGGCGGTGCCTGCGGTGCCGGTAGCCGGGTTGGTGTCTCCGTTGGTCGATCCGGGGACGTTGAACAGCCAGGTGCCATCAACTGCGACCGTAGCCGAGTTAGGCTTATTGCCTGCGCCACCGTTGGGGACCGTACCGCCCGTCACGCCAGGAATGTTCACGGCGGTCGTGGAGTCGCCACGAGCGGTAAGTGTAACACCTACCTGCCCACTAAGCGCGTTAATTACGAGTGCACCTGCCTGCGTACCTGCGGGTACAGGCCATTCGCGGGTCTTAGCCTCGGTGTACTTCTTGAACATGTTCGTTGCCATTAGCCAAACACCTTTCCAAGCTCGACAGCCGATTCGACCGTTCGGGTGCTACCGAAGAGCGCCCCCGGGTGAGGCTCTTCCTCAGCCGACTCCTTAACGGCCTTAACAGCCGCATCCTTGACGGCCTTAGCCGATTCAATGAGCGGGGCAATGTCCTGGCCGGCCTTAGCAGCCGCACGAAGCGACTCAACCTGAACGTCAAGGAGGTCTGCGTCGGCAATTGCCTTCTCAGCAGCCGCATAGGCTTCCACAGCACTCGTCACAGCAGACTGGTCTGCCTTCACCTGAGCTTCTGCGGCTTCAGCAGCCTTATCCTTGGCGACCAGACCTGCCAGGGTGTCGGAAATGCCCTTGAAGGCATCCTTCAATTCCTGATCCATCTTGATCTCCTTATTCTCAACCTGACGAGTGCCAGGGTGCTTATCATCCGAGGGTTTC